>Cebus_capucinus_imitator_PRJNA485217_SSR047__coassemble_1204_pt1 | contig 20531 bp, 16 predicted proteins | sample Cebus_capucinus_imitator_PRJNA485217_SSR047__metabat2_high_PE_004 | metagenome-assembled genome bin Cebus_capucinus_imitator_PRJNA485217_SSR047
CAGACGCGGCCCATCGCATCACCAGCTCGGTGAGAAGGATTCTTCAGGACCGACTTATTAGATACATTGCGACCAATGTAATAATTACGGCGAAACGAATGATGTTCATTTCGGTCTTCCCGGAAATACTTGTGATGTCTCTCCCACGGGGGAAGGTTGATCAGAATTTTTTGCATTGACCGGCGTAAAAGACTCGGGATGAGGCTGGGTCTGGACAAATATCAACGTGCCAACGCCAATCAGAATCAACGTCATATGCACTGTCTGGACAGGTGCTTGTTTTAGCCAATAGCCAAACCACAAACCACCGCAAATGAAGAACATCCACAGCGAATTGAATAGACTGAGTGCGAAAGTCGCATGACGTTGCGCGGCAAGAAGTAACCGAATATCTTGCTTCATAAAGGCTTTGACGTACGAAACCGAGGCTCTCCAAAGAAATACGGCGAATATAAACTGGAGTGCGACGATGAAGTACAGAAGGGCGTGAGACCAATGCGCAGGCCAGGCGCGCCAAAGCAGACCGGCGCCCAGCACTTCTTCAGTACTCACGAGACCCATCGAAAGTGTATGACTCAGCAGGGTGCGATTCGTACCTGGATCGGTGAGGTTATTGATGACCGCAATCGTTAGCCAAACCGCGAGACCAAAGACAATGACGAGGCGACTAAAAGCAATGAGACGTATGCTCATGTTCGACTCCTTAGATAAGTTCCTGGACGCCGAGGACTGGCCATCCACGTTGCCGGGCTATCGAAACAAGTTCTGCATTGCCAACGATTACCCGTGGATGCCCGACGGACTCCAGCAACGGCAGGTCGGAGGGGTGATCGCCATAACCGTAACAATTCTCAGCGGACGCGCCTTGCGCAGCTAGGAAATCCGTAATGGCTTGTCGCTTGCCAGCCCCGATGGTTTGCGGTGACAGCAGCTTTCCGGTGAATCTTCCCTCTTCAACTTCGAGTCGGATGGCTAGAACCGTGCGGACGCCTAATTCTTCCGCTAGTGGCTCCAAAATTTCCAGGCAGGATCCTGAAACGAATACCACCTCGGTTCCCTCCTGTTGATGCTCCCTCAAAGCCCCCAGCGTCTGTGTAATGAAGTAGCCGGGCTGCTGACGTACCAAACGGTGCCATGCCTGTGCAGCTAGCCGCACGTCATCTTGGGAGAAGCCACAAAAGCTATCCCAAAACAGACGGTTTACTTCCGCTCGATCCAATCCTATTTCCAACTGTTTTTTAATTCGAGCCCGCGCGCCGTTCTGCACGACCACTCCCTGATCATCCCCAAACGACCAAATGTAATAAAATTCGCGAAAGCTGAACATGCTTTTAATACTAATCAACGTTTCATCGACATCGAAGAAGGCGTAACGCATCGTAGTCATCGCTCCCCCATTTTTTATCGCCTATCAAGAAACCGCTGATCGTCACTTAATTTATTAACCTCAAATGCCCCATCTGGTTCATGAGACAAACCCAATATTATTTCCATGAAAACAAAATTACGGAACTACTTAATTAACGGGTTATGCAATAACGAAACCACCTACCTGATACGAACTTAAACTACCCAATTAAAATATAGAACTAAATTTCTAAATTTCACCTTATTTATCATTATTCAACTCTCCCCTTAGAAGCTCAACATAGTTGCAGACTGCCTCAGCAGCCATCTTTTCCTCACGCCTACTGATATACCCATCGTCGAATACGGTGAATTTTACTTCCATGCCTGCAGCGGTTCGACCAACCTGCTGCACCTCCATGTCGGCATGAATAAAAATGCGATCAGGTTTGGTCTTTTTATGGTCGACCACCCAATAGCGGATTTTAGTGGGCAAGGGAAGGGCAAATGATTGATAGCTTACATTCATTGAATTAATGACGAAGTAGCGCTTTGGTGATGGATATTCATCTAAAAAATAATTCTCCGTTACGGCTAAGAACATTTGCCTGCATGCCTCGGTCAACACCATGCCCTGGATATGCATCCCTGTCTGATGGTCAAGCATCAACTCGTTACGTTCATGTAACAACAATTCAGCGGTATAGAAACCATCAGCATCCTTTTCAGGAACGGAGATCAGAATGTTCTCCGGTCTATGCTTGTGGCATAGAGATCTATCCGCGTATCGACGCTTGCGTGCAAAACGCCAATGCCTAAATTCATGGATCAGACCTCGGCTCACGCCGACATACCAAGCATGGTTGATCTGCATGTCGTCCAGGCCTTGGCCCGCAATCAATTTTCGCCCTGCTATTTCGTAAGCGGGCGAATCGTCCCTGAGCAAAATGGACAAGAGTTCGTCATAGGGCATCAGGTTCGGATGCTCCGAAAACTGTTTAAATGCCTTTGGAACTACTATCAAAACCCCCATATCAACACCTCGAATGGTTAATTAGGCACCAAATCGAAGCCTGGCAGGTGCCGCTACCAGTTCAGTTGTCCCCATCTCACTTCTCGGTAGTTATTCATGACGTCATGGCTAGGCTGTGTCTCGGTTTCCCGTCGCCGCGTAGAAGGCCGCCATCCCCAGAAGAGCAGCCAACAACCAAAACATTTGTTCAACGGGCCAAGCGACTGTTTGTCGCGCGATCCACGGTCCGAGACTGGCGCCGACGAACAACACGAAGGTGTAGAACGCCACGGCCAGGCCGCGTACGGGCGCCGCTGCAACGCTGGCAACCCGTGCGATCAGGCCCGGTACACTGATTCCAATACCAGCGACGAAGACCACGCTGGCGGCTAGAAGCACGAGCAGGTCCGAGCCCCCTACCCAGGCACATACAGCGAGCCCGCTGGTAGCGACAACCAAGCCCGTCATAACGATCCGCCCCGCCCCCCAGCGCGGCATGACGGCAGCCACGGCGAGTGGTGCCAAGAAACCCGGCAACGCCATTTCCCGTACCGCAAGAGCCGAAACACCCTGTGCCTCCAGCGACGCTCCGAGCCTTACATCAAGCATTAGGTAAAAGGCGACGAAGCACATTAACAGTAACAGTGCCGGAACGTAGACGCGCCGCAGTTGCGGGTTGGCGAGCAGCCCCCCTAGTTGGCGGTAGCCCGCCATAAAAGACTTGTTCGTAGATTGATCCGGATCGAGCGGCGTGCGCCAGAGCAGCCAAGCGGTCACAGCGAAGATAGCAGCAAGCGGTAGCAGCGCCATGCCCAGCCCCCAACGCTGAGCAACCGACGCTCCATAGATTTGCCCGAGAAGCCCAGCTGAAAGGAAAGCGGTACTCAGCCATGCCACGCTCCAAACCCGCTGACGCGGCGTACCGCGTTCGGCTAGATAGGCAATGACCACTGGGGGAAACGCTGCCGCTGCGAATCCCTGTGCTGCTCGACCCACCAGCAACAAGGGCGCCCACTTCGCCAATCCCAGCAACGCTGTGATAATCGCCAAGGTGGTCAGCCCTCCCACCATCACGTAGCGACGTCCTAGGCGGTCCGACAAGGGGCCGAAGATTAGAAAACCCGACGCGTAGGCCAGGCCAAAGACGCTTATGACCGCAGCTGCGATTTCTCCCAGGGAGTAGATCTGAGCCAGTTGCGGCAGGATGGGTAGTGGCAGATACAACAGCGACACGACGCACAGTGCGCAGACCACCAGCAAGGCGCGCAGCCATAAGGACGGCAGATATTGAGATTGCATGATCTCTCCAGAATTGGTAGCCGACTACATGAGATATGAAGGCAGCTACATAATTCACTAAAAAAAACACCCCGATTAGCTCAGTCAACCCGGCAAAACACCTGCCTGGTTGAGTTTGAGCATCAGCTGATTGAGCATCTGACGCTCTTGCGCATCAAAGTGACGCATCAAGCCTGCCACCCAGGCGTAATGGTTGGGCAGCGCTTTGCCAAGCAAAGCATCGCCGTCAGACGTCAACGTCACAAGCCGCGCGCGTGCATCAGCCGGATCGATATCCCTGCTGCACAACTGCGCCCCCACCATGCGATCAATTACTCTTGTCATGGTTTGCGACGTTACTGATACACCATCGGCCAATGCGCCCACGCTCAGCCCGTCGGGGTTGCGCTTGAGCAGCAACAGCACAAAAAACTGCGTCTGAGACAGCCCGCTGACACGTGCCAAGTTGGCCTCAAAAGCCGAAATCATTTCCTGCGTCGCCGACGCCCACAGCAACCACGTTTGCAACCCTTGAACGTCAGGATTGCCATAGCGCCCCCCAAACGCTTCTAGGGTGTCATAGCTGGGCAGGTCTTTGAGCTCGAACATCATGAAAAATCTCACCCACAAAATAAATGTAGTTGACTACATTTATCGCGTCAAGTGCAACTCCAGCATTTTTTCGCGAGTAAGCATCTGAAACATCCAAGAGGCTTGCGCAGCGGCCGCGTGAGCTTCGCCCCCCTTTCTGTCAGTCTTGCGCTGGAATCTAGATAAATAGGTGCGGGCCGGAAGCTGGGAACATCATCATTCATGCGCATCGGCTGATCATGCCCCACCTCGGGCAGGTCGACGTGCTTGAGGGCTGCCTACACCTCACGCCGTAGAACGTTTCGAACTCGATGTTCGGTGGTGTCACAGCAAGACAGAAGTTGGTATTGGCTGCCCAAACCCATTTTGGGTAGTTGCTAAATGTGGGCGACTACCCGGGCACCTAGCCACCACTCAAAAGTGATGCGTGGATATCGCCTACAAAGCGATGACCGGCCGTCGGGATGCCTGGGCGCTGGGTAGGTAGCCCAGGCATCTTCGAACAATGGCCGCTACCGCGTGGTATGCGGATGTTTTTATAAACGAAACACCAGCACCAATCCGATGATAATTGCTACCATGCCTAGCAGGCTGAATGGAGACAGCAGGTTCCCCAGGAAAATGTAATCCATGATGGCGGTGACAACGGGAACCAGATAGAAAAGGCTGGTGACATTTACCAGATTTCCTGTCTGAATAAGCTTATAGAGCAGTAGTTGCGCGCCAACAGAAATTACCAGACCCAGCCACAACCATGGAATTAGAAATCCCATGCTCCATTCCACTTCGAAGGGTTTGAAGGGCACAAACAGCAGGCAAAGCGCCAAACTGGCCAGGTACTGGAGAGGTAGCACATCACGTGGCGCTTGATGCACCCGCTTTTGCAGGATCGCGCCCAATGTCATACAGATCAGCGCCATAAGCGCAAACACGACGCTCACCGGGGAAAGATGGGGCCCTGCAAAGCCTTGGGCCATCACCAACGCCAGGCCGACTAGCGCAAGCATCAGACCGGCCCCACGAGCCAGCGAAAAACGCCGTTCGATAAGTAATAACGTCAGGATAGGCTGTACACCCATGACGGTCGCAAGTACCCCCGGGGTGACTCCCTGCTCCAAAGCGAGAAAGTAGCAGATCGAATACCCCCCGATGAGCAACAGACCCGTCAATGCGCTCTGCCACCGGGTTCCAGATAAAGGTAACAGCCGTCGATGCCAGGCCCCGATGATGACAAGCAACACCAGCGCTAGAGCGAAACGCAACGTGAGAATGGCAAATGCTGAACTGTGGTCAAGGGCCCAGCGCGAAAAAACCGCGCCACTTCCCCACAGGAGGACAAAAAGCATGGTCGAGCCGTACGCGGCCCACGTATCTTTTGAAAAATTCATATCACACCTGTCTCTGTCGCTGAACGACGTCCGGAACGGCCTCTGCCACATCATCTGCGACAGATAAGCTCGAACCTGAATCGGCAAGCCGGCTATTGAAAGGCCGGTGGCGGAGGTGGTGCGACCGAGATAGGAGGTGAAACACTGGAGACGCGCGACAACATGCGACTCGATTGACAACTGAGTGGCATCATAAGAACGAAAGCGGCGCCTTGATTCATGGATAAAAAACGGCGTACAGAGCTCTACTCTAAGCTAATCGATAGGCAGCGATTAGTCAAATACACCATATCCAGCACACGAGCTCTTAGTTGGGAAGCCACTGTGAAACAGGTGATTAGCCAGTGCCGTTAGGCCAAAACGCCAGGGCCACCGAGAACTGCATGGAGCAGATTTGTATTGAGCAAGAATATATCTCCAGCTTTAACGTCCATCATTCTGTTCCGCAACATCTTCCGTAAAAGAACACGTGGATCGGCGTTGCCTCGAAACACTTCTTTATCCGTACCCTCTAAGTACTGCGCAGTCTCCAGATATGCCCGCGTCGTCTTCTCGATAGGAGAGGCACCGGCGATGTTACCTTCAATTCCATTTTCACCTTCGCCATATCAAATGAAACTTCGCGAGATGCCTGACGGAATCCGCCCCGGTTTGGTAGCCACGAGACGATCTATGCAGCCCTCTACGCCCAGCCATTCAGCGCGCTTGAACACGGTTTGATCCAAGCAGGCGCTAGGCCAGGTTCAATCCGCACATGGGTGGCGTCGTACTAGCGCTGCCAGCGTGGCGTGCAGGATCGGGTTTTACGGCCCGCGCGCTTCTTGGCTGCGTGGCAACAATGAGAACACCAACGGCCTGCTACACCCATTGCGGCCCATGGGCGCGGACCTGCCGGGTGTGACCCAAAATCAGCTCAACTACATCGACCGCCTGCGCAACGGCCGACCACGTAAAACCCTCGGATGGAAATCCCCGAATAAGGTCATGACCAATGAAATCGCGAACTTCCATCTCAGTGTTGCACTGGGTATTTGAGACCACCATTCTCGCGAACTCATAAAAAACCGCCGGCATAGCGCCGGCGGTCGTGGCAGACACTCAAGTACGTGTGTGCCGATCAAAACACGGCGCGGAACTGCACACCGATAATCCGCGGGTCGTTGATGAAGCCGGTCAGGTTGTCGAAGTCGATCGCCCCGGTGGCACGGACCTGGTTGGTGCAGTTGCGGCAGAACACCGAGGCCTCGTAGGCACCACCGTTCCAGCTATAGCCGATCTTCGCCCCACCCTCCAGCAGTGGCTGGCCGACGAACTCGCGCGATTCGTACAGGAAGAAATTGACCTCACTGCGGTACGACCAGTCGGTGTAGAAGAACACCTCGTCGTTATCGCCCACCGGAATGCCGTAACGCAGTGTGGCATTGCCAATCCATTTGGCCGCCTGCGGCAGCGAGTTACCGTCAATGAGCGCATAGCCGCTTGCGTTGATCGGGTCGGTGACCGTGCATACCCAGCCCGAGCAGGTCGAGGTCGCCAGATCACGATCCTTGATCTCGGTGTGGTTATAGCTGCCGTTCAAGCTGAAGCGCAGGTTCTCCGTGACCAGCGCCTCGAAATCGAACTCGGCACCGTACGCCTGGCTCTTCTTGGCATTGATCAGCTGCACCGCATTGGACACACCGCCCACTGCGGTCAGCTGCTGGTCCTTGATGTCCATGTTGTACACATCGAAGCTGATCCGCGCACGCCGGTCAAACAGATCCGCCTTGACCCCCACCTCGTAGGAGGTGACGGTCTCCGGCTTGGCCACCGTCACCGGCACGCCACTGAAGGGCGGCCCGAAGCTGGCACCGCGGAAGCCGGTGGCAAAGCGCGCGTACAGGTTGACATTGTCGGTCAGGGTGAAGGTTGCGCTAGCGTCGCCGGTGACCTTCGAGCCACGGGTCTGCCCACCGATCGGGGCAACGGTGTCGCGGTCCCACTGCAGGATGTCGAAGGTCTTTTTGTCGTGGGTGTAGCGCAGGCCACCGCGCAGCAGCACGCGCTCGCCGGCCTGATAATTCAACGAGCCGAACGCCGCCCAGGAGGTGTTCTTCTGGCGGGTCAGGTCGTAGCCGGTGAGCGCCCCCCCGGCCGGAGTGTCATAGTCATAGGCTTCGCCCTTGACGTTGTCGTAGAAGTAATACAAACCAGCCTGCCAGTTCAGTGGCCCTTGGTATTGCGACTGCGCGCGCAGCTCCTGGGTAAACTGATCTGCACTCTTGATCCCGCCGGCGGTCTCCGTCGAGAACGGAATGAAGCCTGGACCGTAGGGCTGGGTGGGATCAACGAAGGCGCCGGCGCCGTAGCCGCCATCGATATCACCACGGCTGTAATAGTTGCCGATGCCCTCATAGCCAGTGATGGAGCTCAACGTAATATCGCCCAGGTTCCAACTGAGATTGGCGCTGCCGCCGTAGGTCTGCAGCCGCTGCGGCTTGAAGGTGCCGTCGATGGCGACCTTCTCCGGATCGAAGCCGTCCACCAACTGGCTGGTGCCGCGCTGAAAGATATTGGCGCGAAACAGTCGCGGCGAGCCATTGAGGTGGCGCGCGTGGGCATTGAAAAAAGCACTGAACTCATCGCTCGGCTGGAACAGCACCTGCAGGCGCACCGCCGAATCCATATAGCCTTCGCGCGAGCTGCCGTCGTAGATGTTGTCGACCCAGTCATCGCGACGCTGGCCCAACACTGACAAGCGAGCGGCCCATTGCGCATTGATCGGCAGGCTCAAGCCGCTTTCCAGCGTCATGGTGCCGTAGCTGCCGTAGGACAGGTTGGCATAGCCGTCACTGGCACCGATGGTCGGGCGCACCGAGTTGAACTTGACCACGCCAGCCGGTGTATTACGGCCGAATTGCGTGCCCTGCGGGCCGCGCAACACCTCCACGCCGGCCAGGTCGAACAGCGGGAAGCCCTTCAGGAAGGCGTTCTCTTGTACCACCTCGTCGTAAACCAGCGAAACCGGCTGCGAGGCGTAGGTGGTGTAGTCGGTGTTGCCATAGCCACGGATATAAAAGCGCGGAAACACACGACCGTTGGAGGACTCGATATTCAGGCTCGGCGCCTTGCCGGCCAGCACGCGTACGTCCGAGCCGCTGGTGGCGATCGCGTCCAGGTACTCCGGACGTAGCACGGTGGCCGAGACCGGCACGTTCTTGGAGTCCTCGGCACGGCGCTCGGCCGTGACCTTGACCGTGTCCAGCTGGGAGACCGCCGATCCAGCGGATTGAGCCAAAGCCGCAAACGGCGCAGTGGAAAGCACAGCTAGGGCAAGTGCGCGGACGCGCAACGAGCGGTGAGCAGACATGAAACGCTCCGGATTGGAAATAGCGGTCGGCAGTTGTCGATATGTGCCATATATCGACACAATTAACGCAAATTTACACGCCACCGCCGCCGTTGCGCCATCTCTCACTGCACCGGATGCCACAGCGGGCCGCTCATCCGCTGCTGGAAGGCCACGACACAGCCCTCAGATCACACTCCAGACAGCACTTCCCCTGGCACCCGGACCCAGCCCTCCATCAGGATCCGCGCACTGCGGCTCATGACCGCTTTGGTTACCGTCCATTGTCCGTCCACCTGACGGGCCTGTGCGCCCACTCGCAGCGTCCCAGACGGATGCCCGAAGCGCACCGTAGCGCGCTCGCCCCCTCCCGCAGCCAGGTTGACCCGTGTGCCGGGAATCGCCGCCGCAACGCCAATGGCTACTGCGGCGGTCCCCATCATCGCGTGATGTAGCTTGCCCATCGACACGGCGCGCACGCACAGATCGATTTCATCCGCACGCACGCGCCTGCCACTGGAGGCCAGGTAATCCTGCGCGGGCGCGACAAAAGCGACCTTGGGGGTGTGCTGACGACGGGCGGCCTCGGCCACATCGGTAATCAATCCCATCCGCAGCGCCCCATAAGCGCGGATCGTCTCGAACCTGGTCAGCGCCTCGGCGTCGCCATTGATCGCGTCCTGCAGCTCGCTGCCGCTGTATCCCAACTCGGCGGCATCGAGAAAAATGGTCGGGATGCCGGCATTGATCAGCGTCGCGTGCAGCGTGCCCACGCCCGGTACGTCCAGTGTGTCCAGCACCCGTCCGGTCGGAAAGAGTCCCCCTGCGGCAGCGTCACTGCCCTCGTCGGCCGGATCGAGGAACTCCAGCGCCACCTCGGCCGCCGGGAACGTCACCCCGTCCAGTTCAAAATCACCGGTCTCCTGAACCTGGCCGCCGCGAATGGGTACGTGCGCGATGATCGGCTTGCCGATATTGGCCTGCCAGATCCGCACGCTGCACACGCCGTCGTGCGGCACCCGGGCCGGATCGACCAGACCGCTGGCGATCGCAAACGGCCCTACCGCCGCCGACAGGTTGCCGCAATTGCCGGACCAGTCTACGAACGCACTATCGATCGACACCTGCCCGAACAGGTAATCCACGTCGAACTCGGGACGCTGACTCGGCGAGACGATCACCGTCTTGCTCGTGCTCGAGGTTGCCCCGCCCATGCCATCGATCTGCTTGCCGTACGGATCAGGCGAGCCGATCACCCGTAGCAACAGTGCGTCGCGCGCCGGCCCAGGCGATCGAGCCGCCTCTGGCAGATCCTGCAAACGGAAGAACACGCCTTTAGAGGTGCCGCCGCGCATGTAGGTGGCGGGGATGCGTAATTGCGGGAGGATGGTCATAGCACGGGCTCGTTTGGGTTCATCAACGCGACTCGAGGGCGAATGCGCCCCCTCGCCTTACCGAGATGGTGCGCTGAGGGTGCAGCACACAACAGATGTCCACGCGGCTGTCGTGTTCGATATAGGAAGATCAGATAGGACACTTGGAGACTGACCAGCAACGCAAAACGTTTAACTTACAAACCAGCGCGCCCCACGCTGCACCTGCACCTGCACATGGACGCGCGCTTAATTGGCCCACTGCCATGCCGCCCTCAAGCGGCATCGGTCTTCCGCGCCGACTCCAAAAAATCCTGTGCGAAGCGCTGCAGAACCCCACCGGCTTCGTAGATTGAGACTTCTTCGTCCGAATCCAACCGGCAGGTCACTGGAACCTGCACGCATTGTCCATCGGCACGGCGTACCACCAGCGTGAGTTCAGCGCGCGGACGACGTTCGCCAAGCACGTCAAAGGTCTCGCTGCCATCCAGCGCCAGCGTCATACGGTCAGTACCCGGCAGGAACTCCAGCGGTAACACGCCCATACCGATCAGGTTGGTGCGGTGGATGCGCTCGAAACCTTCGGCGACGATTACTTCTACCCCGGCCAGACGCACGCCCTTGGCAGCCCAGTCACGCGAACTGCCCTGACCGTAGTCGGCGCCAGCAATGATGATCAACGGCTGGCTGCGCTGCATATAGGTCTCGATCGCTTCCCACATGCGCATCACCGTACCGTCCGGCTCGACCCGCGCCAGCGAGCCCTGGCGCACACTGCCATCCGCTTCGCGCACCATCTCGTTGAACAGCTTGGGATTGGCGAAGGTAGCGCGCTGCGCGGTCAGGTGGTCGCCACGGTGGGTGGCGTAGGAATTGAAGTCTTCCTCGGGCAGCCCCATCCGCGCCAGATACTCACCGGCGGCGCTACTCGGCAGAATCGCGTTGGACGGCGACAGATGGTCGGTGGTGATGTTGTCGCCGAGCAGGGCTAACGGGCGCATGCCACGCAAGCTGCGTACGCCGGCCAGCGCGCCTTCCCAGTACGGCGGCCGGCGGATATAGGTGCTGCGTGGACGCCAGTCGTAAAGCGCACTGACTGTGCCGCCGTGCTCAACACGCACGTCGAACATCGGACCATACACGTGGCGGAACTGCTCAGGCTTGACCGCGGCCTTCACCACCGCCTCGATCTCCGCGTCGTCCGGCCACAGGTCCTTGAGCCGGATCGACCTGCCTTCGACCACCGCCAGCACATCCTTTTCGATGTCGAAGCGGATCGTACCGGCGATGGCATAGGCCACCACCAGCGGCGGCGAGGCCAAAAACGCTTGTTTGGCGTATGGATGAATGCGACCGTCGAAGTTACGGTTACCCGACAGCACCGCCACCGTATACAGATCACGCTCGATGATCTCACGCTGGATTACCGGATCCAGTGCGCCGCTCATGCCATTGCAGGTGGTACAGGCGAAGCCGACCACACCAAAGCCGAGCTGCTCCAGCTCGTGCTCCAACCCAGCCTCACGCAAGTACAGCTGCACAGTCCGCGAACCCGGCGCGAGCGAGGATTTCACCCATGGTTTGCGGACCAGCCCAAGCCGGTTGGCATTGCGTGCCAGCAGCCCGGCGGCGATCACGTTGCGCGGGTTGGACGTATTGGTACAGCTGGTGATCGCGGCGATGATCACCGCTCCGTCCGGGATCAGCCCCGCTGTTTCCTGCGCACGCGCCTGCTCCAGCCCGGTGGCGATGCCGCGCGCGGCCAGCTCGGCAGTCGCCAGCCGCGCATGCGGATTGGACGGGCCGGCGAGATTACGGGTGACCGTGGACAGATCGAACTGCAGCACCCGCTCATAGTGCGCATGGGTGAGTTGGTCGGCCCATAGCCCGGCAACCTTGGCATAAGTTTCCACACGCGCCACCTGGGCCTGCTCGCGGCCGGTCAGGCGCAGGTAATCCAGCGTCTGCGCATCGATGTGGAACATCGCCGCAGTCGCACCGTACTCCGGGCACATATTGGAGATCGTTGCACGATCGCCGATGGTCAGCGCGGCCGCGCCCTCGCCGAAGAACTCCAACCACGCACCCACCACCTTCTGTCTGCGCAAAAACTCGGTCAGCGCCAGCACGATGTCGGTGCAGGTGATGCCCGGGCCTGGCCGGCCGGTCAGACGCACACCGATGATGTCGGGCAGACGCATCCATGACGCTCGGCCGAGCATTACATTCTCCGCCTCCAGTCCGCCGACACCGACCGCGATCACGCCAAGCGCATCCACGTGCGGGGTGTGACTGTCGGTGCCCACGCAGGTATCCGGAAACGCGACGCCCTGTTGCACCTGGATCACCGGCGACATCTTCTCCAAGTTGATCTGATGCATGATCCCGTTGCCCGGGGGGATCACCTCAACGTTGCCAAACGCGTGACGGGTCCACTCGATGAAGTGGAACCGATCCTCGTTGCGGCGGTCCTCGATCGCACGGTTTTTGGCGAACGCGTCAGGGTCGTAACCGCCGCACTCCACCGCCAGCGAATGATCGACGATCAACTGCACCGGCACCACTGGGTTAACCTGGGCCGGGTCGCCCCCCTGCTCGGCGATCGCATCACGCAGGCCAGCCAAATCCACTAGCGCGGTCTGCCCGAGGATGTCGTGGCAGACCACGCGCGCGGGGAACCATGGAAAGTCCAGATCGCGGCGGCGTTCGACCAGCTGTCTGAGCGAGTCGGTCAGCGCCTCCGGGTCGCAGCGGCGTACCAGGTTCTCGGCGAGCACTCGCGAAACATAGGGCAATCCATCCCAGGCCCCGAGTCGGATGGCATCCACCGCAGCACGTGCGTCGAAATAATCCAGGTCGGTGCCGGGTAGCGACTTTCGATATTGGCTGTTCATGGCTGGCTTCAAAAACGAAAGGGCGAGCGTGGAACCATCGTATCCGCACAGGCCGGAAGAAGAGCGTAAGGATTGCGAATCAGAAGCTCGCACTTGACCAGCCATCGGCAAGCATCGCGCGAGACCTGGGGCCGGCGGCCTGAGGACAACAACTTCAGCGCAATCGAAGGCGCCGGATGCCCGCTTGCGCGGGCACCATGCGCTATGGAACTACGCGCGCTTATCCAGCGGCACAAAAGCACGGTCCTCCGGACCGGTGTAATTCGCGCTGGGGCGAATGATTTTACCGTCGAGGCGCTGCTCAATGATGTGCGCACTCCAGCCGGCGGTACGCGCGATCACAAACAACGGTGTGAACATCGCCGTTGGCACGCCCATCATGTGGTAGCTGACCGCACTGAACCAATCCAGGTTGGGAAACATCTTTTTGGCATCCCACATCACCGTTTCCAGTCGCTCGGCGATGTCATACATCTTGGTGCTGCTCTGTTCAAGCGAGAGCTGGTGCGCAACACTTTTGATTACCTTGTTACGTGGGTCGGACACGGTGTAGACCGGATGACCGAAGCCAATCACCACCTCCTTGCGCTCAACCCGCTGACGAATGTCTGCCTCGGCTTCGTCAGGCGATTCGTAGCGCTTTTGCACCTCAAGAGCGACCTCGTTAGCGCCACCGTGCTTGGGTCCACGCAGCGCACCGATACCCCCAGTGATTGCGCTGTAGATGTCACTACCGGTACCGGCAATGACTCGGCAAGCAAAGGTCGAAGCATTGAATTCGTGTTCGGCATAGAGGATCAGCGACGTGTGCATTGCCTGTACCCATGAGGCACGCGGTGCGCACCCGTGCAGCAGGTGCAAGAAGTGCCCACCGATTGAGTCGTCGTCGGTCTCCACATCAATCGCCCGGCCGTTATGGCTCCAGTGGTACCAGTACAGCAGCATCGAGCCCAGCGACGCCATCAGCTTGTCAGCGATATCGCGCGCACCGGGAACCATGTGGTCTTCTTTCTCCGGCTGAACACAGCCCAGCACCGACACGCCCGTGCGCATCACATCCATCGGATGCGCCGACGGCGGCAACTCCTCCAGCGCGGTCTTAACCGCTGCGGGAATTCCCCGCAGCGACTTCAGCTTGGCCTTGTAACCGCGTAGTTCGCTGGCGTTGGGTAGCTTGCCATGCACCAACAGGTAGGCGATTTCCTCAAACTCGCTGGTGGTGGCCAGGTCAAGAATGTCGTAGCCGCGGTAATGCAGATCGTTACCGCTGCGGCCGACGGTACACAGTGCGGTATTGCCTGCGGGCGTGCCGCTTAGCGCGACGGATTTTTTGGGTTTAAAGCCGGTGACGGTGGCTTGCTCGGACATCACGGTATCTCCCGGAGATTGCTAGCGAGGTTCAGTTTTGTTGCGCTACAGGTGTGGCACGCTCCAGCAGCCGCTGCAGCATTTCGATCTGGCGGTTTTGCAGTTCCACCAGCGTCGCCCAGTCCTGCTCACGCAGTTGATTGAGCTTCTCGTGCACCTGCAGGATTTCCAGCTCAGACTTGACGTTGACCTGGTAGTCGTTCTCGGCACGCATGCGATCGGCAGCGGCTTGACGGTTCTGACTCATCATGATGATCGGCGCCTGGATTGCCGCCAGACATGACAGACACAGGTTGAGCAGAATGTAAGGATAGGGATCGAACGCCCGCGCCATCATCAAACTATTGAGCGCCATCCAGATGACCAGGAACACTCCGAAACCGATGATGAAGCTCCAACTGCCACCGACCTCGGCAACTCTGTCGGCGACACGCTCGCCCAGCGTGCGCGTCTGGCTAAACTCCTGCGCCACGTTACGCGCAACCTGACGCTTGGCGATGAAGCGTTCGACGATCGCACGTTCGTCCGCCTGCAACTTGTCCAGTTCTCTCTGCAACAGCTGCCGCGCGGTGACGCGGCGATCGATACGAGTACGGCGCTGGCGATCAGAAACAGGGGAGCTGGCGGCAGTCATGGGGGCGGCGCTCTGCTTGAGGGTCCGTCATCATGCGCCGCGCGCACCGAACACGGCATCTAGGCGCTGCTCGAAGGTATGGTAGCCAATGCGTTCGTACAGTTCTTCGCGGGTCTGCATCGTGTCTATCACCCCGCGCTGGTGTCCGTCCTGACGGATCGCGGTATAGACCTGCTCAGCGGCCTTGTTGGCGGCACGAAATGCCGACAGCGGAAACAGCTGGATCGCCACCCCGGCCGTAGCCAACTCGTCACGGCTGAACAGCGGAGTCTTGCCGAACTCAGTGATGTTGGCGAGCACCGGTACTTGCACCGCTTCAACGAAGCGCCGGTAAGTATCTAGATCGTAAGCGGCCTCGGCGAAGATGCCATCGGCCCCGGCCTCCACGCAGGCCTGCGCGCGCTCGATCGCCGCCTCCACGCCTTCAGTCTGAATCGCATCGGTACGCGCAATCAGAAAGAAATCCGGATCAGTCCTGGCATCGGCCGCTGCCTTCACCCGGTCGGCCATCTCGCCCTTGGACACGATTTCCTTGCCGGGGCGGTGCCCACAGCGTTTGGCACCCACCTGGTCCTCGATATGGCAGGCCCCGGCACCGGCCTTGATCAGGCTCTTGATGGTGCGCTCGATATTGAACGCGCTCGGACCGAAGCCCGTGTCGATATCGACCAGTAGCGGCAGCGAACACACATCGGTGATCCGGCGCACATCGACCAACACATCTTCCAGCGTATTGATGCCCAGATCCGGCAGACCCAGCGAGCCGGCCGCGACGCCGCCGCCGGACAGATAGATCGCCCGATAGCCGGCACGCTGGGCCAGTAGCGCATGGTTGGCATTGCTGGCGCCGACCACCTGTAACGGCGACTCCGCCTTCAGCGCAGCGCGGAACGCCGCGCCCGAGGAAACGATGCCAGCAGAAGAAGAGCTCATCGAAAAATTCCTATCTCTGGGCGGTAAGCAGTGGCTGTTCCGCGATGGCATTTAATCTGTCACCCTACAAAACATTGATCAATCTTGATTGTATAAATCAACCTATTGCCCGTTCATCATGCCTCCCGCTGAGCGCGAACTGATCCTTGCCGCCGAAGCCTGTGCCCTACTGGGCATCAGTCCCACCACGCTGTACGCCTACGTGAGCCGCGGTCTGCTGAGCTCGCGTCCCGGTCCGGACCACCGCAGCCGGGTCTACCTACGCGCAGAGGTCGAGCGGCTGGCGCAGCGCAAACGCGCTGGACGCGGAGCCGCGCGCGGAGCCGCTCAGAGCCTCGATAGAGGCTTACCAGTGCTGGAGACGCGGATATCACTGATCCGCCCGGACGGGCCGTACTACCGCGGCCGCTCGGCAGTGATCGCAGTGCGCGAGGGCGCCACGCTGGAGGACATCGCACGCTTACTGTGGGATTGCCAGGACCAGAACCCGTTCGCACAACCGGTGCCGGCGCACTGGTCCGAGCGTATCGCGCCACTGGCGCTAGATGCCACGCTGCCGCCACTGGAGCGCACTATGGCCTGTATCCCCTTGCTGGCGCTGGAGCTTCGCCACTCACTCAATGCTGCCGTCCCGGTACGTCGCGAGCTCGCCGCGATGTTGCTGCGCCAGAACGCCGCGCTGCTAGTCAGCACCGAGCCCGACGCGCGTCCGGTACACCGACTACTGGCCGACACCTGGCGCCCCGACGATACAGCGTTCGCCGAACTGATTCGCGCCGCGCTGGTGTTATGCGCCGACCATGAGCTCAACGTTTCCGCATTCGCCGCGCGAGTCGTCGCCTCGACCGGCGCGCACCTGCATGCCACTGTCAGCGCTGGCCTGGCTGCACTATCCGGCCCCCGCCATGGCGGTGCCACCGCGCGCGCTTACGCGTTACTGCTTGACGCTGCGGACGCCGGGTCATCACCAGCCGCACTCGTCGCCGCACGCTGGCAGCGCGGTGACGACCTACCTGGTTTCAACCACGTGCTCTATCCCGAAGGCGACCCGCGCGGCGCCGAGCTGCTGCGGCTGCTGCGCGAACGATGTAGCGATAGCGCGCCGATGCGCCATGTCGAAGCGGTGATCGCGGCGGCCGCAGAGAGCAGTGGCCAGCATCCGAACATCGACTGCATGCTCGCGGCAATCTGCTACATCCATGGGCTACCGGCGGCGCACGCGCTAGTGATGTTTGCCACTGCGCGCCTGACCGGCTGGCTGGCGCATGCGCTGGAGCAACAGGCGCTAGGTACGCTGATCCGTCCACGTGCACGCTACACCGGGCTGGCGCCTGGTGCCGACGCCTGAAATTTCCACATTTGCTTGACAAGCACGGACGCTTGGGCGAAGAACCCATAACAAAGCCCGTGTTTTTCAGTCAAAGGTCCCATGGATACGCTCAACCGCCTGCCGATGCCGGCTTGCATCATCAACCAGCTCGGCGCCGTTCTGATCACCAACGCAGCGTTCGCCAAACTGGCGCCTGGCCAGGGCTTTAACAAGAACATCCGCACCCACTTTCGTAGCGACATCTATACCAACAGGATGTTCTCGCTGGAGCGCTACGCGCACAGCGGGGAAGGCATTGAGCTGCTAATCCATGCCACCGAATACGTTGCCTACCTATACGCGCGGGAGGCCCCCGGCACGGCCAGCTTCCTGGTGGTCTTCCTGAAAAAACCGCCCACTCGGGCGATCGATCCGGCGATGCAAGAACAAATGCTTAAGTACAGCGTAGATTGCATCAAACTCATTGGCACCGACGGCGCGTTGGAGTACATGAATCGGGCCGGCTGCCTAGCGCTAGGGGTACCGGAAAGCGAGCGCAAGTTCGGCATGAGCTGGTTAGAGTTGCTGCCCGAAGATGTCAGGCAGACCGGACAAGCTAAGCTGAAAGCCGCTATCCATGGGGCCACGACCCGCTTCCCAGGGCGAAGCGTGGATGCCGATGGATCAATAGCTTATTGGGACAATCTGCTCACCCCGGTCAACGATCCGCGCACCAACGAGCGCAAGGTCATCTGTGTGTCGCGCAACGTCACCCAAGAGGTGATCGCCCGGGCGCAGCTGGAGGAGCTCAGCGAACTCGACGATCTGACTCGACTGTACAACCGACGCTATTTCAACGACACGTTGACGCAACACGTACACGAGGCTACACCGGAGCGGCCTGCACTCCTGTTCTTGGTCGATCTGGACCAATTCAAGGCGATCAACGACGATAACGGTCACCCCGCTGGCGACCGCGTGCTGCGCACCCTTGCCGAGCGCTGGCTGCGCGGCAGTGGGCCGCGTTGTACGGTCGCACGGCTCGGCGGCGACGAGTTCGCACTCATGTATGCACCGGATGCAGCCAATGACCTTGCGCACGCCGATCGCCTAGGAGCGGCAATCACCGATGTCGCCCGCGAGCCCGTGGCGTTCGAAGGCACTGAGATCCGTTTCGGCCTGAGTATCGGCGGCGTAAGCATCCCATTGCACGCCGGCTCCGCACACGAAGCATTGGTACTCGCCGACGATGCACTACGGCGGGCAAAATCCGCCGGCAAGAACCGCTTTTGCATCCATACGCCAAACCAACCAACGGTGGCACGCACCGGAACCTAGCTCCCGGTGCCGCAACAGATATAACGTCTCTGCCGCAGACGATCTCAAAAATCAGGTAGGCCAAAAACAAAACGGGCCCAATTGCTGAGCGCAATGGACCCACTTGGACGCCGCTGAAATCAGAACTTATGCACACCTATCTGCGCACATTTTTGTAATACAGACGGGCGACAAGCTTGACGGCGACAGCGGCGTGACCTGGATTTGCCGCGCGCGGCTGGAGGCTGCGGAGCGAATCACCCCGGTTAGACGCGGCCGAATTCAATATCCGTACTGCGATCCGTACAACAACAAAGGCCACCCGAAAAGGTGGCCTAAGTCGTTGAATGCATTGGTGGGCGGTACAGGGATCGAACCTGTGACCCTTGCCGTGTGAAGGCAATGCTCTACCGCTGAGCTAACCGCCCGGTGTGTCGCGAGCCGCACATTATATAGCAGCAATATCAGGCGTCAACGGGGCCTTTCACATCGTACTGGTCGGCTTCTCAGCAGTGAGGAGACCGGCTAGCAACGTCTCGATGCGGTGGCGGACAAGATCACCCTGCGGCCCGTCAGGCAATTGCACACCGACTCCCGCCGCACGATTGCCCTGCGCACCGGCGGGCGTGATCCAAACCACTTTACCCGCCACCGACAGGCATTCAGTGGACTCAGGCAGTGTCAGCATTACCAACACCTCGTCGCCGAGGACATGATGCTTCGGTGTCGGCACAAAGATCCCGCCATTTTTCACGAACGGCATGTAAGCGCCGTAAAGCTCGGGCTTGTCCTTGATCGACAACGAAAGCATGTCCTGTCGTGTATGGATTGCACTCACGCTTTGCGTCCTTTACGGACCGCATGGTCGCCATCACGCCACGCAATCAGCAGTTCAGTGACCGCCAAGTCAGCACGCACGGTGGTGCGTAGCAGGTCGCGGGTGCGGTTGGCAGCATCGAACCAGGTGGCGAGCGCATGCAAACGGGCCGGCTCAATTGCAGCAACGGAGGCCTGTCTCAACACCAGATCGGCGGCATGGCCCAGGCGTTGGCCGGCGTGCTCATCTCCGGTCCAACGCAAGGCCACCTCCATTGGGCTGATACGGCCGGCGCTCAGTTGCTCCAAATCGACGGCCACCTGCTGGCGCAACTCCAGTCCATCACCACGCAGCCACTCTGCGGCCAGACCGGGATGCCCACGCGCCGCCTCCAGCGCCTGCTCAGCAGCCACCGCGTCTACTCCCTGCGCCAGCAACCACGCCAGCGCCTCATGCGCCGGCGGCAGCTTGAACTCCAGCCGCTGACAGCGGCTGCGGATGGTCGCGGGCCACCGCGCCGGGTGTGCGCTGATCAACCACAGATAACGTCCGGGCGCGGGCTCCTCCAACGTCTTCAGCAGTGCGTTGCACGCAGCGCGGTTGATCGCATCGGCCGGGTCGACAATCACTACTTGGGCAACACCGTACTGTGGTGTGAGCGCAAGCTTCTGTGAGACCTCGCGTACCTGCTCGATCACGATCTCGGTACGCAGCTTGTCGCCGGTGCGATTGGGAATGAAAGAAAGCAACTGCAGGTCTGGATGAGTGCCAGCGGCGATCAGCTGCCGGGCTCGCTGACGGGCGGCGGGATCGCCTCCCTGCGCAAGCACATGCTCGGCCAGTTGCAACGCAACCGCACGCTTGCCGAGCCCAGTCGGGCCGCAGATCAGCAGGCCATGACCAAGCCGACCTGCTTCGAGCGCAGCCACGGCCTGGTCGAAG
>Cebus_capucinus_imitator_PRJNA485217_SSR047__coassemble_1205_pt1 | contig 20523 bp, 17 predicted proteins | sample Cebus_capucinus_imitator_PRJNA485217_SSR047__metabat2_high_PE_004 | metagenome-assembled genome bin Cebus_capucinus_imitator_PRJNA485217_SSR047
GCCGAGCCAGACGGTCAGGGCGGCTGGAAAGTTAACGAGTGGCTGAAGAAGGCCGTCCTGTTGTATTTCCGGGTCAACGACATGGCCGTGGTGGACGCGCGCCCGGCGCCTTTCTGGGACAAGGTTGAGTCGCGGTTTGCCGGCTTTGACGAGGCTAAGTTTCGCGCCACTGGGGTCCGTGTGGTGCCGGGGGCGGTCGCACGCCGTGGCAGCTATTTCGGCAAGGACGTGGTGCTGATGCCAAGCTTTACCAACATCGGCGCCTACGTCGGCGAAGGCACCATGGTCGACACCTGGGCCACGGTAGGTTCCTGCGCTCAGATCGGCAAGCACTGCCACCTATCTGGTGGCGCCGGTATCGGCGGCGTGCTTGAGCCGTTACAGGCCAGCCCGACCATCATTGAGGACCATTGTTTCATCGGTGCGCGTTCGGAGGTGGTCGAGGGCGTGGTGGTCGGCCATCACAGCGTGATCGGCATGGGCGTGTTCCTGAGCCAGAGCACCCGTATCTACAACCGTGCCACGGGTGAAATCTCCTACGGATACGTGCCGCCGTACAGCGTGGTGGTGTCCGGGCAGCTGCCGTCCAAGGATGGCTCGCACTCGCTGTACGCGGCGGTGATCGTCAAACAGGTCGATGCCAAGACCCGCGGCAAAACCAGCGTCAACGATCTGCTGCGCGGTCTGGCGGACTGAGTTCTGCTGGGCGCCTATACCAAGCGCTCCGAAACGCCGCTCGCCCGATGGGAGAGCGGCTTTTGAGCTATGGGGAGAGTTATGCATGACCACGATCTACGGATTGAAGAACTGCGATACCTGTAAGAAGGCGACCAAGTGGCTGGATCGCTTCGGCGTGGGCTATACCTTCGTTGACTATCGCGAACACAAGCCCAGTCCCGAGACGCTGCTGGCGTGGGCGGGGCAGGCCGGCGGATTCGATGCACTGGTCAACAAATCCTCGACCACGTGGCGCCAGCTACCAGACAGCCGCAAGCAGCCGGGCAGCGAGGCCGAATGGAAGTTGCTGCTGCGCGAATACCCGCAGCTGGTCCGGCGTCCGGTGGTGATACGGGACGATGGCCGCTTTAGCCAGGGTTTTTCCGATAATGGCTTCAAAAAACTGTTTGCGGTGTGAACATTCGTCACTACCAGGATCGGGATTGGGTCCGGCTGTGCGAGATTCACGATCTTGCGCGTTTGCGAGAATTGCATGGCGCGGGCTTGATCGATGCGTTTTTGCCTTTGGAAATAGCCGCAGCGAGAGAAGGGCTGTTCGATTACCAGCTTCTGGTTGCCGAATGCGATCAGCGGGTGGTGGGGTTCGTCGCCTACAGCGAAGATGAATTGGCGTGGCTTTATGTTGACCCAGGCTGTTTTCGTAGCGGGATTGGCCGGCGCTTGATCGCAGCGGCGATGGCAGCGTTCGGCGGTGGCTTGTCGGCTGAGGTGTTACAAGGAAATCTGCCGGCGCTGGCGCTCTACAAAGCCTGCGGCTTTGTGGAGTCGGGCACTGTCCATGGCTGGATGCCGGGGAATGAGCAATACGCGGTAACCGTTCACGTGCTACGGCATCCTGGGCATTAGGCACCAACACGATAGAGTGATGGCACGTATGAGCGATGTTCTCGATCTGGCCTGTGAACTGATTGCACGAGCCTCAGTGACGCCGGACGACGCGGGTTGTCAAGCGTTGGTGGCGCAACGCTTGGCCAATGCCGGGTTCGCCTGCGAACACCTGCGCTTTGGCCAGGTCGATAATCTGTGGGCGACCCACGGACGCGGTGGGCCGGTACTGGTGCTGCTCGGCCATACCGACGTGGTGCCGCCCGGGCCGGCCGAGGCTTGGGCCAGCGCGCCGTTCATGCCGCAGATTCGCGACGGCCTGCTGTACGGCCGCGGCGCGGCCGACATGAAGGGCAGCGTTGCCGCGTTCGTGGTCGCGGCCGAGCAATTTGCTGCCGAGCATCCGCAACACGCCGGTACGCTGGCTGTGCTGCTGACCTCCGACGAGGAAGGCGATGCGCTAGACGGTGTGCGTCGTGTTGCCGAAGCTTTTCGCGAGCGTGGCGAGCGGATCGACTGGTGCATCACCGGTGAACCGTCTTCGAGCGAGCGGCTCGGCGACTTGCTACGGGTCGGTCGTCGCGGCAGCTTGTCCGGTGCGCTGACGGTGCACGGCGTGCAGGGGCACGTCGCTTATCCTCACAAGGCGCGCAACCCGATTCACCTGGCCGCCCCGGCACTGGCCGAACTGACCACGCAAGTGTGGGATGCTGGCTATGAAAGCTTCCCGCCGACCAGTTTGCAGATCAGCAACATCCACGCCGGTACCGGCGCCAACAACGTGATCCCCGGAGAACTGCAGGTGCTGTTCAACCTGCGTTACAACCCGCATTGGGACGCGCCTCGGCTGGAGGCGCAGATCGCTACGCTGCTCGACCGGCATGGTCTTGAGTACACATTGAAATGGCATCGCAGTGGCGAGCCGTTTTATACGCCTGAAGGCACGCTGCGCCGCATCGCACGCGAGGTGCTCGGCGAGGTTGCCGGCACCGCTCCAGAGGAGAGCACCGGCGGCGGCACGTCCGATGCACGCTTCATTGCCCCACTTGGCGCGCAGTGCATCGAGGTCGGTCCAGTCAATGCCAGCATTCATCAGATCGACGAGCACGTGCGTGTCGCTGACCTGGAAGCGTTGCCGGCGCTGTACGGCCGCTTGATCGAACGGTTGCTCGCGTAACAGTTGCGCTCCCACTGCCCTCGGGTTAACGTCGAAGCCATGTCACTGTTTCCCGCCCGCATCGCCAACGTTTTGAACCGCAATAACAATGCGGCGAATAATCGTGCGCGGCTGATGCGGGTCTGCGACTAGGCGAAAGCGACAAAAAAGCGCCTAGTAATCAGAAAACCCGCATCAGCCGATGCGGGTTTTTTTGTTGCTCGGGGCGAGCGGTGCCGGCGCACTACAGGGCCGGTCGAAGTTTCCTGACACGTGCAGTTTCCCACCTCAAACAGGAGTTTTCACATGTGTTCCATCTTCGGCATCTTCGGCTTGCAGCCCGGTGACGACCCGCAGGCGTTGCGTCGCCATGCATTGGAATGTTCGCAGCGGCAGCGCCACCGTGGCCCCGACTGGAGTGGCGTGTATTTGGACGATGGCGTGATCCTGGTACATGAGCGCCTGGCGATCGTCGATCCGGCGGGCGGTGCACAGCCGCTGCTGTCGGAAGATGGCGAGCTGGCACTGGCGGTCAACGGTGAGATCTACAACCATCTGACGCTCAAGGGTGAGCTGACGCAGTCCTACGCGTTCCAGACCGAGTCGGACTGCGAGGTGATTAGCGCGCTATATCGCGAGGACGAAACCGCCTCCTATCTCAACCGCCTGAACGGAATCTTTGCGTTTGCTTTGTGGGATCGGGTTAAGGGCCGGGCGATCATCGCCCGTGACCCGATCGGGGTGGTGCCGTTGTATTGGGGCCACGATCGCGAGGGTCGACTGCGGGTCGCCTCGGAGCTGAAGTCGCTGGCGGACACCTGTGCTGACGTGGCGCAGTTCCCACCGGGCCACTGGTATGACACCGCGACGGGCGAGCTGACCCGCTATTACGCTCGTCCCTGGCGTGATTACGCTGCGGTCGAGGGCGTGCAGGTAGGGCCGCAGCAACTGCGGGAGGCGTTCGAGGCGGCGGTGCACCGCCAACTCATGACCGACGTGCCCTACGGCGTGTTGCTGTCCGGCGGGCTGGATTCCTCGCTGGTCGCGGCGGTGGCCGCGCGCTATGCGCGTCACCGGGTTGAGGACAACGATCGTACTGAGGCCTGGTGGCCGAGGTTGCATTCGTTCGCGATTGGCCTGAAGGGTTCTCCCGATCTGGCGGCGGCGCAGATCGCCGCCGACGCGCTGGGCACCGTGCATCACGGTTTCGAATACACCTTCGAAGAAGGTCTGGATGCGTTGCCGGAAGTAATCCGTCATATCGAGACCTACGACGTCACCACGATCCGTGCCTCCACGCCGATGTTCCTGCTGGCACGGCGGATCAAGGCGATGGGGGTGAAAATGGTGCTGTCCGGTGAGGGCTCCGACGAGATCTTCGGCGGTTACCTGTACTTCCATAAGGCGCCAAACGCGCGCGAATTTCATGAAGAGCTGGTGCGCAAGCTCGATGCGCTCAACAACTACGACTGCCTGCGCGCCAACAAGTCGATGATGGCTTGGGGCGTGGAGCCGCGGGTACCGTTCTTGGATCGCGAGTTCCTAGACGTGGCAATGCGGATGGATGCGCAGCACAAAATGGTCGACAAGACGCTCGGCGGCGCGCAACGGATGGAGAAGGGCGTGTTGCGGCAAGCGTTCGACGGCTATCTGCCGGAGTCGATCCTGTGGCGGCAGAAGGAGCAGTTCAGCGATGGTGTCGGCTATGGCTGGATCGATGGACTCAAGGCGCACGCTGAGGCGCAGGTGTCCGACCGTGAGTTGGCTGCGGCCGACCGGCGCTTTCCGCTCAACCCGCCGCAAACCAAGGAGGCGTATTACTACCGCAGCCTGTTCGAACAGTTCTATCCGTCGCCAGCAGCAGCCGAGACGGTGCCCGGAGGCAAGTCAATTGCCTGCTCCTCGCCGGCGGCGATTGCCTGGGACGCCAGCTTCGCGACGATGGCCGATCCGTCCGGGCGCGCGGTGGCGGGGGTCCACGAGCAGGCATTGGCTTCATGAGCGCTGCGGCACTGCTGGCAATCGCAGGCGTGCTAGCGCTGGGACGATTCGCCTGGGCGCCCGCTTTTAGCTGGTGGCCCGTTTAGCGGTAGGGCGCTCGCGTCGTGCTGGAATATCGGCCGCATTGGGCATGGGCATGGGCGGGGGCTGTGCACTGTTTGCGTTGTTAGCGCTGTGCGGCCTGCAGTCCGTGCTTGAGCGGGTACCGGCGCTGCATCGAGGGCTGCCGATCGCCGGGTGCTGCTACCTGCTGTGGTTGGCGTGGACGCTGTGGCGGCGGGAACCGACGCCACAGACCGAGGTGGGTGTCAGCACGAACGCAAATGGCGGCTCAGCGCTCGTTTTGGGGCTGCTGACTCAGCTTGGCAATCCGCAAACCGCGCTGGTATTCGGCAGCTTGTTCGCGGCGTTGCTGCCGCCGATGCGCACTGCCACCGATTACATAATGCTGCCAGGGCTGGCCTTTGCGATCGATGCAGTCTGGTTCACGTGGGTAGCCTGTCTGCTGTTAACAGCCTCGCCGCGGCAGTGCTGGTTACGTGTCCAGCGACCGCTGGATCGTGCTAGCGCGCTAGTGATGGCTGGGCTCGGAGCGCGCTTAATGGTGGATGCGCCATGAGCGCGATGGGGCTTTCATGTGAAGGCCCCATCGCGTTCATGTGCTGTTTTTAGTGGTCCTGCACACACTTGCCGAAGGTATCGGTAGACGGGTCCAGACCAGAGGCGTCAGCCTGATTGTCTTGCCAGCGGTTGGGTGTGAAGCCCGGCCCCTTGCAGTTGGCGGCGCGGTCCACGCCAATCGTATAGGTGTGCGGGTTGCCTTTGAACACGTTGTGCTCAAACAGGTTGTCCTGGCTCATGCTGTTGTCCCAGCACAGGATCTCGGGGGTACGGTAACGTATCGCGCAGGCCAGGAACACACCGGCTGACTTGTTGTTGGTGAACTGGTTGTCGATGAAGCGGTTGCGACGGGCGTTCGACAAATACATGCCCTGGCTCCCGTTGCGCTCCAGACGGTTGCCGCGGATTTCGCTGTCATTGAGCTCTTCGGTAGTGACGCCGGCGGCAACGTTGTCGTGGATGTAGTTATTGATCAGCTGTACGTTACGAGTGCTATTGAACGACACGCCATCCCAGTCGGCGTCGAACACGTCGTTGTGCTCAAAGACCAGGTCGTGGCTGTCGCGCTCGCTGAGCAGGCAGGCGCTGCGGCAGCGGCTGGCTTTTAGTCCCGACAGGCGGATGTGCTCGCCGGCGCGGATCACCACTGCGCTGTTGCTCAGATACGGCCGCTCCGGCATGAATTCATGCTCGGCGTGGCCGCCGATCAGCTGCAGATCGGCGACCGTGACGTCGCGGATACGGTGGTCGGGGACCTCGTGCAGATAGTCACCAATCACCAGCAGCGGTTGTTGCACGCCGTCGGCCATGCGCAGGACGGTGCCGGGGCCGGCACCGCGCAGGGTCAGACCATCATGCTGGATCGAGACCAAGCCCTTGAGAGGGTATTCACCTCGGGCCAGGCAAAGCGTAGCGGGGCGGTCGGAGGGGAGGCGGTCGATCGCCTGTTGCAGGTCTCCGCCGGGCGCGAGGCGGGCGGTGCAAGCATTGGTTGCGGCGGCAGGTGCTGCATAAGCGCAGGCCCAGGCGAGCATCAGACAGCAGAGTAAGGAGATTTTCGACATGTGATCGAGTGTGGTGGTAGCGGAGGAGGATGGCGCGGTGCGCGGCGCATCTACGACGCACTTGCACGTTTGGAGCATAGTTTAGTGTCACTTTTCCTGAGCTGGGTTCCTGTCGGCAAGGTCTTGGGTAAGGGCGATGTTCACCTGCAATTGAGATATGTGCAGGCTAGGTGCTGGCCTGCTGCATGGGTTGTCCTCATCTACGCAGCGCACTCTCGATAAGCGGCGAAGGGCTCAGCAGGGAACGCAACCGCCTTACTGCGTCCCGAGCCGGCACGGGAGTGCAATCGGTATGCAACTGAAATTGATTCCGATTAGATCATCATCGTGCTGGTTCAGGCACCATGCGCCCATTGATCAAACGGACATCCGCAATGAAAGGTCATCCCGAAGTCGTCGACTACCTCAAGCAACTGCTGCGCGGTGAGCTCGCCGCGCGCGATCAGTACTTCATCCATTCGCGCCGCTACGAAGATCAGGGCTTGATGACCCTGTTCAAGCGCATTGATCACGAGATGCAGGAAGAGACCGAACATGCCGATGCGCTGTTGCGCCGGATTTTGTTCCTGGAGGGCGACCCGGACATGCGGCCGCTATCGTTCGAGCCTGGCAAGACGGTGGTCGAGATGTTGGAAAAAGACTTGCAAGTTGAGTACGAAGTGCGCGCCAACCTTGCTGCCGGGATGAAACTGTGCGAACAGCACGGTGATTATGTCAGCCGCGACGTGCTGCTCCAGCAGCTGCGTGATACCGAGGAAGACCACGCCTGGTGGCTGGAGCGGCAGCTGGGCCTGATTAAGCGCATCGGTCTGGAGTTGTACCAGACTTCGAAGATTGGCGAGGGTGAGCCGAGCACGCATTGACGCGTGCCGAGCCGGCTGGGCGCGCCGCGTCAGGCCGGCCATCGCCGTGCAGTAGTATGCAGCCGCATCAAGGCGGCGGTCTGGCGCGTCCGCAGCGCGTACCAGGCTGCCCTTTTGCGGACCGACGGTGCGGGCCTGTCTTGAGATGACGCCTTGCACTCTGTGGCCAAGCCAGATCTTCCTGTAACTGTCCCGGCCGCGCTTCTGCCGGGGGACAGCGCCGCGCCCGTCCCCGAGATGCGAGGACGAGCGCGCTGTTCACGTTTATTCCACCGTCAACCCGTCCACCTTCTGCCAGCCGCGCGGCAGCAGATGGCCCCGTGTGGCCCGCGCGCCCAAGTAACTGTCCAGATCCTTGAAGGACAAGCTCATTGTGCGTTGGCCGCTGCGCACCAGTAGTGTATTGCCGGGAGCCACAGCGGCCACCGCAACGACTCGCTCGGTAGCGAGCTTGGCCTTGGGGATTTCAATGATCCGGTTGCCCTTGCCTTTATCGAGTTCTGGAAGCTCGCTGGCGGGGATCGCCAGCAGGTTACCCGCGCTGGTCACCGCTATGATGCGGTCGCTGGCAGGATTTGCCAGCAGTGCCGGCTGCAGTACGCCGGCGCCCGTGCTCAGATTGAGCATGGCCTTACCGGCCTTGTTGCGGCCAGTCAGGTTCTCGAAGCGGGTGACGAAGCCGTAGCCGTGCGTGGAAGCCAAAACGTAGCGGGTGTCATTGTCGGCGCTAACCAATGCCTCGAACGAGGCTCCGGATGCGGGTGAGAAGCGGCCGGTTAGCGGTTCGCCGTTGCCGCGCGCCGACGGTAGGGTATGCACTGCGGTGGAGTAGGCGCGACCGTCCGAGTCAAGAAACGCCACTTGTTGGGTGCTGCGGCTGCGCACCGCCGCCAGTAGCGCGTCACCTTCGCGGTAGGACAGTCCGGCCGCGTCCACCTCATGGCCTTTGGCGGCGCGGATCCAGCCTTTACGCGAGAGCACCACGGTCATCGGCTCGCTCGGCACCAGCTCGGTCTCGTCGATTGCCTGCGCGGCACCGCGCTGAACCAGCGGAGACATGCGCGCGTCGCCGAATTTCTTGGCGTCGGCGGTCAGCTCGTCCTTGATCAGCTTTTTCAGCTTGGCCGGGCTGCCGAGGATCGCCAGGATTTCGCTGCGCTCTTTCTCCAGCGCGTCCTGCTCACCCCGGATCTTCATCTCTTCCAAGCGCGCCAGCTGACGCAGCCGGGTCTCAAGGATGTACTCAGTTTGCTCCTCGGACAGCGCGAAGCGCGCCATCAGTACCGGCTTGGGCTCGTCCTCGCGGCGGATGATGGCAATCACCTCGTCGAGGTTAAGGAACGCCACCAGCAGGCCTTCCAACAGGTGCAGTCGGCGCTCGACCTTCTGCAGACGGTGGTTGAGTCTGCGGGTCACGGTGTCGCTGCGGAAGTTCAGCCACTCACGGAGAATTTGCCGCAGATTTTTGAGCTGCGGGCGCCCGTCCAGGCCGATCACGTTGAGATTGACGCGGTAGCTCTTTTCCAGATCGGTGGTCGCAAACAAGTGCCCCATCAACTGTTCGGCGTCGACCCGGTTGGAGCGCGGCACCAGTACCACCCGCACCGGATTCTGGTGGTCGGACTCGTCGCGGATGTCTTCCAGCCAAGGTAGCTTCTTGGCGCGCATCTGCGCGGCGATCTGCTCAATCACCTTGGACGGGGATACCTGGAATGGCAGTGCGGTCACCACGATGTTGGCGTTCTCACGGGCGAAGGTTGCGCGCGCGCGCACGCTACCGTTACCGGTTTCGTAGATGGCGCGCAGGTCCGCGGGCGGAGTGATGATCTCGGCGGTGGTCGGGTAATCCGGGCCGCGCACGTGCTCGCACAGGTCGGCTACGCTGGCATCCGGGTCGTCGAGCAGGCGGATCAACGCGCTGACAATCTCGCTCAGATTGTGTGGCGGTACGTCCGTGGCCATGCCAACCGCGATGCCGGTGGTGCCATTGAGCAGCAGGTGCGGTAGCCGCGCCGGCATCCAGGTCGGTTCCTCCAGGGTGCCATCGAAGTTTGGGGTCCAGTCGACGGTGCCCTGACCGAGTTCACCGAGTAGCACCTCGGCGATCGGGGTCAGTTTGGACTCGGTATAGCGCATCGCGGCGAACGACTTAGGATCGTCCGATGAGCCGAAGTTGCCCTGACCTTCGATCAGCGGGTAACGGTAGGAAAATGGCTGCGCCATCAAGACCAGCGCTTCGTAGCAGGCGCTGTCGCCGTGCGGGTGGTACTTACCGATTACGTCACCCACGGTGCGTGCGGACTTCTTCGGCTTGGCCGCCGCGCTCAAGCCCAGCTCACTCATTGAGTAGATGATACGACGCTGTACTGGCTTGAGCCCGTCGCCGAGGAACGGCAGCGCACGGTCCAGTACCACGTACATGGAATAGTCGAGATAGGCGCGCTCGGCGTACTCGCGCAGCGGTAGTTGTTCGAAACCGTGGAAGGTGGGGCGAGAGAGGTCGGTCATTGCGTGGGTGTTACCTGATCTGGGTGGGGTGCCGGTCCGAGAGGGCGGCGCCCGAAAGAACCTGATTATCCGGATGCGGCTCGGGAAGCCAAGCGCAGTTGCCGGATCGGGCACCGCTGAGTAGTTGTTAAAGCAAGACGATATTTTGTTCCATTTGGGATATTTGCATTGACAAATATTTTTTTCGGAACAAAATTGCATGTGATGAAGTCCCCAGATTGCCAGCCTGGTTTGTCCAATCCCACGACCTTGGGGCTACTGCTCCGGCAGGTGCGGGACGGGTTCGCACGTCGTCTTGAGGCGGAGGTCCACCCCGAGTTGCCGGAGTTCTGTTTCAGCCACTACGTTGGACTGAAGGTGCTGGCCACCAATTCGCCCTGTACTGCCAACGAGCTGGCGCAGGCGTTAGACCAGACTCCGAGCGCGATTACCCGGTTGCTGGACAAGCTTGAGGCTCTGGGGGCGGTTCGCCGGGCTCCGCATGCGCAGGACCGCCGTGCGTTACAAATTGTGGTAACCGAGCAGGGCCATGTGCTCTACGAGCAGCTTAAGCGGCACGGTGATCGGGTCATGGATTTCGCGTTGCGCGACCTGTCCGCAGCCGAGCGCGACCACCTCACTGACCTTTTGATTCGTATACGTGATTCGCTCAATTCACCATGAAACCTGATCTTTCCACAATAAAGCGTGTCGGGAGCCCGACCCTGCTGTCGGTGTTGGCGCTGGCCCTAACAGCCTGTGCTAGCAGCCGCGGGTTGGCGCCTGAAGGCCATCTGCTGGATGCGGCCAGCGTGCATTCCGAGCTGGCGTTGTCCGGCGTTGCTCTGAGTCCGGCCGGCTGGCCGCGTGAGGACTGGTGGCGCGCGCTGGGTGATGCACAACTCGATGCGTTGGTCGCTGAGGGGCTGCGAGGCAGTCCAAGTTTGGCCTCAGCCGATGCGCGCTTGCGCCAGGCTCAGGCCCAAGCCGGCGCGAGCGACGCTGATCGCAAACCACAACTGTCGGTGTCTGGCGGCTACACCGGGGTGCAGTTACCCGAGTCGATGGTCGGAGACACGCTAGGCGGTAGCTACGGTGGAAGCGGCCAGGTCATGCTGGACTTCAGCTATGGCATAGACTTATGGGGGGGCAAGCGTGCCGGCTGGGAGGCGGCAGTGGACCGGGTTCACGCCGCCCAGGTGGACACGCAGGCCGCTCGGCTCGACCTGTCCAGTGCGATCGTAGAAGCCTATGTCCAGCTCGACCAAGCATGGCAATTGCACGACGTGGTCATCGGTGAGCAGGATCGCGCAAGTAAGGCGCTTGAGCTGACTCGCCAGCGGCGCGCTGCTGGCATCGACAGCGACATTCAGGTGCGTCAGGCCGAGTCTCGGGTGCCGGCCGCGCAGCAGCAGCTGCAAGCGGTGCAGCAGCAGATCGACGAGGCTCGCAACGCGCTGGCTGCGCTGTTGGGACAAGGGCCGGATCGTGGCCTGTCGATTGAGCGGCCGAAGTTGTCGCCGCTTGCACTACAACTGCCGAGTGTGTTGCCGGCCGACCTGCTGGGCCGGCGCCCGGATGTGGTTGCCGCGCGCTGGCGGGTGGAGGCCTCTGGAAAAGACATCGCCTCGGCTAAGACGCAGTTCTATCCCAGCCTTAATCTCACTTTGCTGGGTGGGGCGATCAACAAGGATATTGGCGAGCTGTTCAAGAGTGAGTCGGTGCTAGGCGTGGTCGCGCCTGCGCTGAGCCTGCCGATCTTTGACGGGGGTCGCCTGCGCGCCAACCTGGCCGGCAAGGATGCTGCATACGATCTAGCGGTCGCTGATTACAACCAAAAGGTGGTTGACGCGCTGCGCGAGGTCGTCGACCAAGTCAACGCGATGCGCTCGCTTGACGGTCAGTCGCGTGCACAGGCGCAGGCGCTGGCCACCGTGAGTTCGGCCTACGCGCTCGCCGAGCAACGCTACCGCGCGGGTATCGGTAGCTACCTTGAAGTGCTGAGCGTGCAGGAGCAGTTGCTGACTGCGCAACAGCGGATGACCACGCTGCAGTCGCAACAGCTTCTGGCGTCGGTGAAGCTGCGCCGTGCGCTCGGCGGCGGCTTTGCCCCGGCGTCCGCCACTGGTAGTACCGCTGCCACCGTTCCTGATTCCAAGCATTCCTGAGACTATCTCCCATGAGTCAGACTCCTTCCGCTTCTCCCTCTGCTGACACCCAGGCACCGAGCCGCCGTGGCAAGCTGTTGCGTATCGTCGCCGTGTTGGTGATCGTGCTGCTGGCGGCCGTGGCGCTGTGGTACTTTTTGTATGGCCGTTGGTTCGAGGAAACCGACGACGCCTATGTGCAGGGAAACCAGGTGCAGATCACGCCGTTGGTTGGCGGCACTGTAGTCAGTATTGGTGCTGACGACGGCATGCGTGTGGAACGCGGCCAGCTGTTGGTGCAGTTGGATCCGGCTGATACCGAAGTCGCGTTGCAGCAAGCCGAGGCCGAGTTGGCCAAGATGGTACGTCAGGTACGCGGCTTGTACCGTAGCGTCGAGGGCGCGCAGGCTGATCTGTCCGCGCGTCAGATTACCCTGCAGCGCGCGCGTTCGGACTTCGAGCGCCGCAAGGGGCTGGCGATCAGTGGTGCGATTTCCAATGAGGAGCTGGCGCACGCACGTGATGAGCTCGCTGCCGCGGAGGCCGCGGTCAGCGGTTCGCGCGAGACTTTGGAGCGCAGTCGCGCCTTGGTCGACGACACCGTGGTCTCGACTCAGCCAGACGTGCAAGCGGCGGCTGCGCAGCTGCGCCAGGCTTTCCTCAACCATGCTCGTAGCGCGATCGTCGCACCGGTCTCTGGCTATGTTGCGCGCCGTTCGGTGCAGGTCGGTCAGCGCGTACAGCCGGGCACCGCATTGATGGCGGTGGTGCCATTGGAGCAAGTCTGGGTCGAGGCCAATTTCAAGGAAACGCAACTCAAGCATATGCGGCTGGGCCAGGAGGTTGAGCTGAACTCGGATCTGTATGGCGGCAGCGTGACCTATACCGGGCATGTGCAGAGTCTAGGTCTGGGCACCGGCAGTGCCTTCTCATTGCTGCCGGCGCAAAACGCCAGCGGAAATTGGATCAAGATCGTGCAGCGAGTGCCGGTACGGATCGTAATCGAGCCCAAGCAGCTGGCCGAAAATCCGCTGCGGATCGGTCTGTCGATGAAGGCCGAAGTCAACCTGCATGACCAGAAGGGCAGTGTGCTGCCGACTCAAGCGGCCAAGGGTGCTTTGTTTGACACCGATGTGTATGCCAAACAGTTGCAGGCGGCCGACGAGGATATCCACCGCATCATCCAAGCCAACCTGCCGTCGCAGGCCAACGCGGGCTGAGCCATGTCCTCGCAAGCTCCCGCAGCTCCGGCGATACCGTCGGCGGGCTTTAAGCCGGCCAATGTCGCGCTGTGCACGTTCGGGCTGGCGCTGGCCTCGTTCATGCAGGTGCTCGACACCACCATTGCCAACGTCTCGCTGCCCACCATCGCGGGCAATCTAGGCGCCAGCTCGCAACAGTCAACCTGGGTCATCACCTCGTTTGCGGTCAGTAATGCGATCGCGCTGCCGCTGACCGGTTGGCTCAGTCGTCGCTTCGGTGAGACCAAGCTGTTTGTCTGGTCGACCCTGGCCTTTACCATAGCCTCGTTGCTGTGCGGTCTGGCCCAGAGCATGGGCATGCTGGTGGTGTCGCGTGCGCTGCAGGGCTTCGTTTGCGGGCCGATGTATCCAATTACTCAAAGTCTGCTGGTTTCAATCTACCCACGCGAGAAACGCGGGCAGGCATTGGCGTTGCTGGCGATGATTACCGTGGTCGCGCCAATTGCCGGGCCGATCCTGGGCGGCTGGATCACCGACAACTACAGCTGGGAATGGATCTTTCTGATCAATGTCCCGCTCGGCATTCTCGCCAGTACGATCGTCGGCACACAGCTGCGCAAGCGTCCAGAGCCGGTCGAACGGCCGAAGATGGACTACCTGGGACTGATTCTGCTGGTGGTTGGCGTTGGCGCGCTTCAGGTCGTGCTCGACCTCGGTAACGACGAGGATTGGTTCAATTCCGACAAAATCATTGTGCTCAGCTGTGTGTCCGCAGTGGCGCTGGTGGTGTTTGTGATCTGGGAGCTGACCGATAAGGACCCGATTGTTGACCTCAGGTTGTTCCGGCATCGCAACTTCCGAGCTGGCACGATGGCGTTGATCGTCGCCTATGCCGCCTTCTTCAGTGTCAGCCTAATTATTCCGCAGTGGTTGCAGCGCGACATGGGGTACACCGCGATCTGGGCGGGCCTGGCAACCGCGCCGATCGGTATCCTGCCGGTGATATTGACCCCGTTCGTAGGGAAGTACGCATCGCGCTTCGATTTGCGCCTGCTGGCTTCGATCGCGTTCGTCTTCATGTCGTTCACCAGTTTCTATCGCTCCAACTTCAACCCACAGGTCGACTTCTACCACGTGGCGTTGATTCAGTTGGTGACGGGCGTGGGGGTGGCATTGTTCTTCATGCCAGTGCTACAGATCCTGTTGTCGGACCTGGACGGACGTGAGATCGCGGCGGGTTCGGGCCTGGCGACGTTCCTGCGCACCTTGGGCGGTAGCTTTGCCGCGTCGTTGACTACCTACCTGTGGTCGCGTCGCACCGTTGAGCACCACGCTCACCTGACCGAACACATCTCCATTTACAAACCAGGCATCGTCGAGCAGGTGCGTGCGATGGGGCAGGGTGACCTGCAAAGCGGTGCGGCGTTTCTCAACAACACGATCAATCATCAGGCCTCGCAGATAGGCTTCAACGATATCTTCTACTTGCTGGGCTGGACGTTCCTGCTGATCATCGGTTTTCTGTGGTTGGCCAGGCCACCGTTCAGTGGCGGCGCCGGCAGCGCGGCCGCCGCGGGCGGGCACTGAGCCGGCGGCTGATGGACATATAAAGGCTCCGCTGGTGGCGGGGCCTTTTTTTCGGCTTCTGTGAGTGGGGACGAGGCAAGCCGGGCGCTTACGTGACGCCCGTTAGTGCGCGCAGATCGCTATTGCGGCAGAGTAGGTATGAATAAATGTCCGCTAATAAGCCTTGAGGACAGATGTGAAGTGACCTAAAGGTTTTTTCGAGCAACGAATTAGACAAAGCTTTGGACTATGTGCGCATCGTGCACTTAGCCCATCAAAAACGAACCACATAGGTGTGTCGTGTAGATGAGCATTGGAGAGGTTCGATAAGTGGGGGGGGGTAGCGGTTTTTCTTCCTTCATACTCGGCGGCGCGATGCTATGCCGTTCTGAACGACTGAATGAGACTCAGACTAACGTCGTGGAAGCCAGTCTTAGTCCACTATAGGCCGAAGCATTGCTTGCATCTCTGGAGTGGACAGCAGCTTTTTGTATGCTGCCGAAGACATCGAATTGATCATCAAGCGGCCACTTACATCTGCCTTGATATATTCGACGGCAAGCAAGGCAATGACCGGATTGGTGGTCAATGTAGCTTGATCGGGCGTCCGATCGCCGAACTCAGCCACGACAGTATCATTGTCGTCAGCGACTACCACGGACAAACGGCGACCCGAAAGCCTCAGTCTTGCGCTGGCGCCACACTCGGCCATGTCATACGTGTGGGGGGCGCTCAACGTCTTCGTGCCATAAATGGCGACGTGGGTGTCAACGCCTTTCGCTGCTGCCGATTCAAGTAACGCACCCAGTTCGTCGAGTTCTTCGTCCCAGATGCCGACAAACAAACTGGATCTTGCACCCGTAATGGTTCGGGCGAAAGCATGCACGATGGATTCCCTACCACTCAACGACCATACCAGTCCTGGCTCCTGTTGGACTGGTAGGCGATCAAGCGCAGCGACAGCGGAATCAAGATCAGCATTGAAACGCGCCCGCAGCTCGGCCAGTAGTGTCGTATGCGGCACTGCTGCGTAGCGCACGGGTTCGGAACGGTTGACCAATACCGCCCCCCGCGCCTCCAACCGTGCCAGTGTTTCATACACTTTTGACGGCGGCATGGATGCTCTCCGACTCACTTCCGCACCCGTGAGTGCAGCTTGGCCGACGAGGGCCGTGTATGCCTGTGCTTCGTACTGGGTGAAGCCCAGACGTGTCAGAGAGGCGATCAGTTCTGTATCTGCTGTCATGCGGGGCTTTCCAGTGAAGATAGGACTACTACCACCGTAGTTGACTAACTACTTGGGTAGTATATTATCTGGTGGAACTACTACCCAAGTAGTTGCGCTAGTGGCGGAAGAGGATGGTCAACATGCGTCAACTCATCAGCACGGGTTCGCCGTGGGAACCCAAGGTCGGCTACTCCAGAGCTGTGATCGTGAACGACACGATCTACATCTCAGGCACAGCGGGCAAAGGCCCGGACGTATATGCACAAACTCAGGATGCCTTGGACACCATCGCCAAGGTGCTTACAGACAATGGCTTCCAACTGTCGGATGTAGTCCAGAGCCGTCTGATCGTTGCGGATTTCGAGCACTGGGAAGATGCGGCTCGTGCACATGGCGAGGTTTATAGCGAAATCCGGCCATCGTTCTCGCTAGTGCATGCGCTGCCTTTCGTTGATGACGCGATCCTCGTCGAAGTCGAGGCCATTGCTATCAAGGCCAGCAAGTGAAAACGGACGTCGGCGCGAGTACGCGGTTGCCGGGCGGTGCAGTGGGGGGACTTGCAATTGCGGCCGGCGGAGCCATAGCGAACAACTACGCCATGCAACCGGCGTTAACGGTTATCTCTGCCAGTTTTGGTGTTTCGGTGGCCGAGATTACAACTGTGGCATCTGCGGCAATGGTGGGTTATCTGCTGGGCTTGGTGTTTCTGGTCCCATTAGTGGACAGGTTGAGTCCTCGTGTCCTTATCCCGACTCAAACAGCCATGCTTGCACTTGCCTTGGCACTTGCAGCGTGGATGTCCACTCCTGGCGCATTGATTGGCTCTTTCATCCTGATCGGTGCCACGACGACTGTCGCTGCGCAATGTAGCGCCGTCGTCGGCAAGTATGCAGATGCGGAAAAACGAGCATTCAGCATGGGAGCCATCTCTGCCGGAATTTCCGCAGGAATACTGCTCAGCCGCTTCGTCGGTGGCGTGCTGACTCAATGGCTGGGGTGGCGAGAAGCGTTGTTGACCTTTGCGCTTTTCGCACTCGCTTCTGCCTTCCTCGTCATCACGCTGCTCCCTGCGGAACGTCCACTAAAACACAGCGGGTATTTTTCGACACTGTATGCCATTCCTCGCCTCATAAGTGAATCCAGGGAACTACGTTTGCGAATCAGCGCAGGAATGCTGTGGTTTTTCGTTTTCAACCTGATATGGGTTGGTCTCGCGGTTCGACTTGCTGAACCTCCGTACGATATGAACGCAGCTACCATAGGGCTATATAGTCTTGCCGGAGTTTTGGGTCTTGCTGTCACGCGCATCGCTGGACGGCTGACTGACAAGTTTGGCAGTCGCGTCGTGATCTTATGTGGAATGGTCATCGCAACACTTGCTGCTGGAATACTTGCCCTTGCATTGGGCCATCCATTCGCAACCGTAATTGCTTTGGCGATCTTTGATGCAGGTTGTTTTTCTGCGCAAGTCGCAAACCAAGCAGGCATCGTTGCTATCCAGCCTAAGCGGGCAGGGGTTTTGAGTTCTGCTTACCTGACTTGCTACTACGCTGCCGGTGCGATTGGAACCGCAGCGGCTGGTGCGATCGTTACCAGCACGGGGTGGGCAGTCATTATCGTGGTCGGTGTTGTTGCGACAGCGACGGCTGCCGTAATCAGTCACTCCTTACCTAACTAAGCGAGGAAAATATTTGAACTTCGACCTCTTCGCTGCTTCATGGCTATTGCCGAAGAATTTTATTTCGCTCGTGTCGTGGAATGGTTGCACATTGAGTAATCGCCCCTACCCGACGGAATCATGCTGCCACATCTGAGCGTTTTTCTGGCGAAATGTCGGAAAGATGAGCCTGAAGTTGGGGTTCCTTTGACTAAGATTTCACTATCGCAGCAGACCTAGGAACTCCGCGCCGACCTTTACGACGCTGGATTTGCACAGCCGGACGACGTGGGGGATGGAAAGCTGGCCGCCGCCGCGTGGCATGCACCCCCTATGGCGGCCGTGTCCGCCAAGCATTCGCTGTTGACCCACAAACGTATCTCGCAGGAAAAAGTTTTCCGCTATCACGTTGTGATGGGTGATCCGTACGCTTGCTTTTCATCCGGTCGCCTTCCTCTGCGTGTGTATTCATGCGCAGAGGAGGGGGGGGCTCCTGTGCAGTTCCGATGCAGGTGCGATGCCATGCCGTTGGTAGGAAATCGTGCTGTCGGTGTACAAGTTCATGGCGGCAGAATCAGGAAGGACTGCTTCGGCGCTTGATGCAATTGAACGGCCAAAACGCTGTTCTTCTGTGTGCTTCGCGTCACCAGTTCGACCAGCACGTGCAGCGAGTCAATTTGGTGCACCTTTGCCAGATGCTGAAAGCGCCGAATTTCTGCTGATGTGCAGGCCCAGTCGCGCACCTCGCGGCAGGCCGTCGGCCTGTAACAGCCGCCGAGTCTTCGGATGTTTCAACGCCAGCAGGTTTTCTACCTTGTTGATCTTTTCCTGCAAGTGCTGCGAGACATCAGCCTCGGTCAGCACGCCGTAAGGCTTCTATGCCGGTTCATTGATGAAACAGGCGGTTGCGGAAGTCGGGCAGCCTGCCGATCAGGTCATGCACATGGGCCATGTATCGCACCCGCCTACTGCACCGGCCATGATCTGCGAAACACGCGAGAAACATGCCTAAGCCAGATCAGACCGCGCCCCATGAGCTCGGCATCCAGTAGGAACTCCCACGACGAAAACTTCGTCTTGGCGATGATGCCGAGATAGTGCGGTGTGACGTTGCTAGGTGCCGCGTGGCGGGGCAGGGTTACCGCCCTCGCGTACTTGGACCAGCCACTCCAGCGCTCGTTAGCGGGTCTGTTCAGCGGTCAATTCCCCATACTGATTCAAGACAAACTCGCGGCGCGTGCCAGCATTCGTGAGGTACTGGAGCATGAATGCCTTGTGGTCCGCTGGGCTACCTTGCACAGGAAGCCGGGCACAAACGTATCCCGCAGTTCGACGGCGTGCACCGGAGATTGTGTCCCATCAATGGCAGATTGGGTGAGCTTGATTTTTCCCATGATGACTTCTAGAAATGGACCGATTCTCGGAAGCCTCATAGGGACCACCAGCCGGGAAGCTGGATCAGGTCTCGGAAAGCGCCGGCCCTAGGGTGGGCGTTCCTAAGCTATTGATAAATAAGCTGTATCGAGCTTTTGTGTAATCCAGAGAGATGCAATACTGGAGTCATTCTGAAATGAAAAAACCCGCTTTCGCGGGTCTGATCTGATTGAGTCATGGTGCCCAGGAGAGGACTCGAACCTCCACGGTTTTACCCGCTAGTACCTGAAACTAGTGCGTCTACCAATTCCGCCACCTGGGCGACTCAAGACAGAAATTATGCAGGTTGGCAGCGAGCTTGTCAAATCTGCTCTGATCGCAGTAGCTTCTGTGTGGTGCATGCGATGGGGTGCAGCGTCTCGCTCGCTGGATGCTCGTGCTTCACCACAATTGGCGGATGTCCCACTCGGCGGCCCGGTGTAGCACCGCATCCGGAACATAGAAGTTCTTAGGTTTGATTCGGTCAGTCTTTGCGCCCCGTGGCTCGGTGTCCAGATTCGATTTTGGATAGGCCTGAGGCAACTCGAAACATTTTTCAAAATGTTCTTGGGGCCAAGCGAACAGTGCCTGCATCACGCAAATGGTCGCTGTCATGAAAGACAGTGACCTCAAGGACATCAGCGGGATACCGCTGGCGCGGGCCGAACGCAACCGCATCTGCATCGAACACATCCAGCCATGCCAACCGCAAGATAATACCTACATAGCGCGCTATAACCGAACGGTTCGCTACGCTTGGCTGACACAACGCTGTTCGACGCCATTGAGCAGGCTCAGGGCAACACCACGCGCTGGTCATGGACCTATAATCTTGAGTGCCCGAATATGACGCTTGGTGGCACTGCACCGGTATAGACGTTGGCATTAGCCGCGTATCTTCACTTCTGGAGGTCGCTAAGCGCGGCGGGCGATAGTTGCAAAGTGAGACGTACGCGGGTACTCCGCTAGTTGCTAGTTGCTAGTTGCTAGTTGATCCGAGTCTTTTTAAAGCCTGTGCTCTCTGCTGGACACACCCTGATCTTCCGCTGCAGCGGAATATAGGCAGAAGATCAGTCGGAGTATTTGTGTGCAATTAAATAAAATTGTTGATGTGCACCGGAGGTGTCAGATATGTGCGTTGCCTTCGGAATAAAAGACGCAGGAGCCTTGTAATTCGACTCTGTCGCCTACTAAACGGCAGCGAATTTCTCCGCCGCGAGGTGAAGCTTGGAAAGCCAGAAATTCATTCTTGCCCAGACGCTTAGCCCAATAGGGGGCGAGTGAGCAATGTGCGCCGCTGGTAACCGGGTCCTCCGGAATCCCTTTAGCAGGAGCAAAATAACGACTCACGAAATCGTAAGTCCCGTCGCCTGGCGCTGTCACAACGACTCCGGAGCGGTCTAGCTTTGCGATGGCGGACAGGTCGGGAGTGATTTCACGTACCAAAGTCGCGTTTTCCAGCAACGCAGTGTAATTAGTCGGCCCTGAAAAACCTCGCCGAGCCTTTATCCATCAAGGCCAAGGTGACTAGCAAAGCGTGCTGGAATTGCCGATT
>Cebus_capucinus_imitator_PRJNA485217_SSR047__coassemble_1217_pt1 | contig 19691 bp, 13 predicted proteins | sample Cebus_capucinus_imitator_PRJNA485217_SSR047__metabat2_high_PE_004 | metagenome-assembled genome bin Cebus_capucinus_imitator_PRJNA485217_SSR047
CCGCCGCCGCAATCGCATCATCATTCTCAACGATCGGGATACCGCGCTGAAGGTACCAATCGCGGTTGTAATAACTGTGCGCGTAACGCTCTCCGCTGTCGCACAGGATGGTGACAATCGAACCACCACGGCCTTCGGCACGCATGCCCGCAGCAGCGTGCAACACACCCACGAAGTTGGTTCCAGTCGAGCCGCCGACCCGCCGACCCAGGCGGGCACTGACGTGGCGCATGGCTGCCAGCGACAGCGCATCGGGAACCTTGACCATCGCGTCCACGCACTGGGGGATGAAACTGCGCTCCACCCGCGGGCGGCCGATGCCCTCAATTCGTGATCCTCCGGTGATCGCCAGGTCCTGCGTGTCCTCACCGGCCAGCGCGCGGCAATAACCGTCGAAAAACACCGACACTTCCGGATCGGCGCAGAGGATGCGGGTGTCGTGACGACGATAACGCACGTAGCGCCCCAGCGTGGCGGCAGTGCCCCCCGTTCCGGGACTGCAAACGATCCAAGCCGGGACCGGGTGTGGCTCCTCGGCCATTTGCTTGAAGATCGATTCGGCGATGTTGTTATTGGCGCGCCAGTCGGTGGCCCGTTCGGCATAGGTGAACTGGTCCATGAAGTGACCACCGGTCTGGCGCGCGAGCTGGCGCGAGTCCGCGTCCAGGTCGCAGGCGCGTTCGACCAGGTGGCAGCGCCCGCCCTGAAACTCGATCGCCGCGATCTTTTCCGGCGAGGTGCTGGCCGGTATCACTGCAATAAACGGCAGCCCCAACAGGCGCGCAAAATAGGCTTCCGATACCGCAGTGGAGCCGCTCGATGCCTCAATGACCGGCCGCCCCTCGCGCAGCCAGCCGTTGGCCAACGCGTACAGAAATAGCGAACGCGCCAGTCGATGCTTGAGGCTGCCGGTGGGGTGGCTGGACTCATCCTTGAGGTACAGATCAATGCCCGGGAAGCCCGGCAAGTCCATCGGGATCAGGTGGGTGTCGGCGGACCGGTTGAAATCCGCTTCGATCTTCTGGATGGCTTGGGCCACCCACTGGCGTTGCGACATGGAGGACGACGGCGGCAAGAGTGTGATGATTCTACGCCCGCCCAGGGAGTTCGGCGGTCCACAAACACGATGCTATCCTCTAGTCGCTTCCACTCACGGACCCCACGTGACCCCGATCCTGCTCCGCCTGCTGCTGTGCCTGTGTTTGGTCGCCAACGCGGCCACAGGCGCCTGGGCGGCAGTAGGCATGGCCATGCCGATGCCAACGCGGGCCAGTGCCACTACGATGCCCTGCCACGAAGGCATGCGCGCTATGGCCGCACCCCCTTCAACGCATGGCCGGCACGCCACCGATCCGCACGCAAACCTGGCCGGTTGCAAAGCCGGAGACTGCCAGTGCTTGCAGCACTGTAATGCCGCGCAGGCATTGCCGGCGGTACTTCCTGCTTTGGCTTTTGGCACCACCTCACCGGGCTGGACCCTGCGCTCCGGCCACGGCGATCCGGCGCCATACCGCCCTGTGCGACCTCCCATCGTCTGAGTAGAGCGGGGTGGCAGGGGACGTTCAGGCCCGATGCGCTGTATCGGCCTGGAGCGCCTCTCACAGCCCCTGCGCGCGCCCCCATCGCCGCAGTCTGCGACGCGGACTGAAGTCCGCTATCCCTCTATCCCCTAAGACCTGCCTGCGGCATGCCGCCGCGCGGGTCACGGAGCATACGATGTCATCCGATTTCACTGCGCGACCGGTCCTGGGCCGGCGCCGCTTCGTACAAGGCCTGGCGCTGGGCGGCATTGCCGCAGGCACCGGCCTGTGGCGGCCATCCGCCTTCGCCGCCGGGCATCCCGCCGCCATCCCGGAACTTCGCGACACCGACCTGTCACTGGCGATTGGCCGCATGCCCGTCGATTTCACCGGCCGCGTCCGCCAGGCAATCACCGTCAACGGCTCGCTACCGGCACCGACTCTACGCTGGCGCGAGGGGGACACCATCAACGTAAGTGTTGCCAATCACCTGACGGATGCAGCCACCTCGATCCACTGGCATGGCATCGTGCTGCCTGCGAACATGGACGGCGTACCGGGTATGAGCTTCGATGGCATCGCACCGGGCGAGGCCTACCGGTACCGCTTCCGACTGCGCCAGTCCGGTACCTACTGGTACCACAGCCACTCGATGTTCCAAGAGCAGAGTGGGCTTTACGGCGCGCTAATCATCGATCCGATCGAGCCACCGCCGTACCACTATGACCGTGAGCACGTGCTGCTGCTATCGGACTGGACCGACCTCGACCCAGCCGCGCTGTATCGCCGGCTAAAGAAGATGTCGGACTACGACAACACCTACCAGCGCACCGTGGGTGATTTTCTGCACGACGCGCACGAGGAAGGATTGCGCGCCACCCTAGCCGATCGCAGCATGTGGGGGCGGATGCGGATGACCCCTACCGATCTGTCAGACGTCAACGCCCACACCTATACCTATCTACTCAACGGGACCGCCCCAGCCGGCAATTGGACCGGCCTGTTCCGGCCTGGCGAAAAGCTGCTACTGCGGCTGATAAATGGTGCCGCGATGAGCTACTTCGACGTGCGCATCCCCGGCTTGAAGATGACCGTGGTCGCCGCCGATGGTCAGTATGTCCACCCGGTGACGGTGGAGGAATTGCGTATTGCCACTGCGGAGACTTACGACGTCATTGTCGAGCCCAGCGGCCAGGATGCCTTCACTATTTACGCACAGGATATGGGCCGCACCGGATATGCGCGCGGGACACTGGCGGTTCACCACGGACTGGAGGCGCCGATCCCAGCGCTCGACCCACGCCCGCTACTGACGATGCAGGACATGGGCCATGACATGAACACTTCCAGCAGTCATGACATGAGTTCGATGAAAGGTATGGAAGGCGGTTGCGGCGCAAACATGGGCATGTCCGGCATGGAACACGCCGGACATGCAATGGCCGCCGCCCACACATCCCGCCATCCGGCGAGTGAGCACGGCAACCCCCTGGTGGATATGCAAAGCAATGCCAGCTCACCCCACCTGGACGATCCAGGCGTCGGTCTGCGCAACAATGGCCGTCGGGTACTCGCCTATGCCGACCTGCACAGCCTGTCGGGCGACCCGGATGGGCGCGAACCAGGCCGCGAAGTCGAACTGCATCTCACCGGCCACATGGAAAAATTCGCCTGGTCGTTCAACGGGGTTAAGTTCGCCAGCGCCGAACCATTACGCCTGAACTATGGCGAACGTCTGCGCATCGTTTTGGTCAACGACACGATGATGTCGCACCCGATCCACCTGCACGGCATGTGGAGCGACCTGGAGAACGCGGAGGGCGCATTCCAGGTCCGCAAGCACACGCTGGACATTGCCCCCGGCACCCGTCGCAGCTATCGCGTGCGTGCTGACGCACTGGGTCGCTGGGCTTACCACTGCCATCTGCTCTACCACATGGAGGCGGGCATGATGCGCGAAGTACGCGTGGAGGAACAGGCATGAAAACCTGTGCACTGAGCACCACCGTACTGCTCGCGCTGGCACTGCCCGCTTTCGCCCAGCAGGACAACCCACACGACCCCACCACAATGCCGTCGTCCGTACAGGACGACGACGGGGGTAGCACGCAGTCTTCTGACTCAACGGCCGTCAGTCCGCATCCAAACGGACATGCCGGGATGAACCACGACGCGATGCAGCATCCCCCCCCCGCAACCTCATCCAAGCCGCCAACCGCCGCCGACCACGCCATGATGGATCATGTCGCCGCGCAACCCAACCAACCAATCCCGGCATTAACCGAAGCCGATCGCGAGGCGGCCTTTCCCGAGCTACACACCCACGCCGACCACACACCAGGTCTCAACAGTTATGTGTTGTTAGACCATCTCGAAGGCTGGAACCGCGACAGCGGTAGCGGGCAAGCCTGGAAGGCCAGTGCTTGGATCGGCGGCGACATCGACCGGTTATGGCTGCGCAGCGAAGGCGACCGCAGCCAGGAGCAGACCCAGAGCGGCGACCTCGAAGCCCTCTACGGTCATGCAATCTCACCCTGGTGGGATCTGCTGGTGGGTCTGCGCCAGCAGTTCCGCGCGGACACACGCACCTGGGCTGCGGTTGGGGTACAGGGCCAGGCACCCTACAAGTTCGAGCTCCAAGCCACCGCGTATTTCAGCGATGGGGGTTCTGGATTGCTGAAGTTGGAGGGCGACTACGACCTGCTACTCACTAATCGGTTGATCCTGCAGCCGAGTATCGAAGCCAACTTGGCGCTTAGCCATGACGCACCATCACTGAGCGATGGCGACAGCCTCCAGGGCGGGCTACGGTTGCGTTACGAGATCACCCGCCGTTTCGCGCCCTATCTGGGATGGGAGCATGAACGCCGCTTCGGAAGGGGGGCCGACACGGCGCGCGATCACGGCGAGCCGGTCCATGAAAGCCGCTTCGTCGTCGGGGTGCGGATCTGGTTCTGATCTAACCCCCCTGCTCTGCCTGCGGCAGCCACCTGATGTCGTTCCTGCACCGAGGTGGCTGTTGCGAACGCTCCACACGCGGTCATTGCGCCTGGGTCATTAGAATTAATGACTCACGCGTGCCAGCGCGTGTCTTTCACCCGTAAGGACTCTTGTCATGACCCTGCAAACGCTTCAACAACAGCCCGGCGTCACCCCGCCACCGACCGAGACCACCGGCTTCGTGTTCAACCACACCATGCTGCGGGTTAAGGACATCCGTCAGTCGCTGGATTTCTACACGCGAGTACTGGGGTTCCGGCTGCTGGATCAGCGCGATTTCCCCGAGGCGCAGTTCAGCCTGTACTTTCTGGCGTTATTGCCGGCGAGCGTGACACCCCCTGAGGACGATAACGAAAGGCGCCTGTGGCTGGCCGGCATCCCCGGTGTGCTTGAGCTCACCCACAACCACGGCACTGAAAATCAACAGGGTCTGGTCTATCACGACGGTAATTCCGACCCACGCGGCTTCGGCCACCTGTGCGTATCCGTGCCGGATCTGCATGCCGCCTGTGAGCGTTTCGACGCACTCGATGTGCCCTTTCAGAAACGCTTGCACGAAGGACGTATGAACAACATCGCCTTTATCAAAGATCCGGACGGCTACTGGGTCGAGATCATCTCCAACACCTGATCCCTTTGCTGCCCACGGTAATGAACCGCGCGCCGACGCGGACGTTGTCCGCGTTTCGGCTCAGCCAGGCACAAACAAGGGCAGCGGCACCTCAGCCAACAGGCTATGGGTTATGCCTCTGGACATAGCGTCACTGATCCGCGAGCGGCTGCAATCAACGAATACGATCATATCGGCGCCACGGTCGCGTGCGTGCATGATGACCGTATCAGCGACGGACGTGCTTTGTAAGGCAATCCGCTGCACATCAATCTGAACCCCATGACGGGCCAGATTGACTGCCATATCCATCGCCGCTCTTTCGCAGTCCCATTCGGCGCTGCCTTCGCTGTCGACGATCAACAGATCAACCGACTGCGCCGCAATCAGCAGCGGCAACGCATCGGCGAGCGCGCGCCGCGTCGGACGGTGGGCATTCCACACCACCGTGATGCGGCGAGCAAGCTCGCCACCCTTCCACAATCTGGGCACGATCAATAATGGCTCGCCGCTCTGCTCCAGCAGATCGGCATACGTCCAGGCGAACGGCAGCCCAGGGGCGTGTGGATAGCCGACAATGAGCAGGTCGCAGTGCAGCGCGCGCAGCGCTGCGGTACTACCGGCTTCATGGCTGGGGATCACTCGGAACTCAGGGTTCAGTCCATACCGCGTGGCTGCATCGCCCAGACTTTTGCCAATTCGCAGCAGCCGCGCGGCCATCGCCGCTTCATGCCCGCTATCGGCCTGCTCAATCGCCTTAGCGCCCGCCCCCCCGCCTACCGGCTCACCGGTTTGACCGTCAACCGCCCAGATCCCGATCAGGCGGGCATTACGCCCGCCTGCAAAATGGGCGGCCGCCTCCAGCAGCCGCTGTCCTTCTTCACTGGTGTCAAAAAAAACCGCAAAGTCCTTGGGCGTGTGCAGCGCCATCTCGGCCTCACTCAGGACGCGTGACCCGCGCTTCCCGCCGCTGCGCCGTTGGCAGCGTGGTCGCTGCCTTCGGGCTCTGACCAACCGCCGCCCAGGGTTTTGTACAACGTCACCAAACTGTTCTGACGAGCCAGCTCGGTCTGAATCAGCGACTGTTGCGCCGAGTAGAGGGTGCGCTGTGCATCCAATACATCCAGGTAGCTGGCCACGCCGTTGTCGTAACGCAGCTGCACCAGGTCATACGAAGCCTTGGCCGCCTCAGCGCTCCGCCGTTGGGCCTCCAATTGCTGGTCCACGACTGCCCGTTGCGCTAATGCATCGGCGACTTCACGGAACGCCGTCTGGATCGATTGTTCGTACTGGGCAACGGCAATATCGCGCTCGACCTTGGACACCGCCAGTTTGGCGCGCAAACGACCACCACTGAAGATCGGCAGGCTGATCTGCGGGACAAACGTCCAGCTGCGGCCCCCGTTGGCAAACAGGTTGGACAGCTCACTGCTGGCACGACCGGTCGTGGTCGTCAGGCTGATCGTTGGGAAAAACGCCGCGCGCGCCGCACCGATATCGGCGTTTGCGCCGATCAGCGTGTGCTCGGCGGAAAGAATGTCGGGTCGGTTACGCAACAGGTCCGAGGGCAACCCTGCGGGCAACTCCTGGACGCCAAGCATGCCGGCCAGCGCCCCCTCGGCCGGCAGCAACGCCGGCGGCAGCGGGACACCAATCAGTAGCTCCAACGCGTTGCGATCGGTAGCAACCTGCTGATCGGCGCTCAATGCCGTGGCACGCGCGTTCTCCAATTGTGTCTCAGCCTGACGCAGTTCCAGCTCCGAAGAATTACCGACCTCGGCTCGCTCGCGCTGTAAGTCATAGTCCTGCTGACGGCTTTGCAGCGTTTCCTTTGCCAGTCGTTGCAGATCTTGGTCAGCAGCCAACGATAGATAGCTGCTACCAACTTCAGCGATCAGGCTGATGTGGGTAGCGCGGCGCGTCTCGGCGGTGGACAGATAACTCTGCAGCGCCTCGTCCTTCAGACTTCGAAGCCTGCCAAACAGATCCAGCTCGTAAGAGCTGATACCCACATCCAAACTGTAGGCGTGGCTGACGCCACCAATACCGGTATAGGACACCGATGCCGGTGTGCGCGCTCCACTCAACGAGCCTGAGATTGCAATCTGCGGAATCAGCTCCGAGCGCTGGATACGATACTGCGCCTGTGCTTTTTCGACATTCAATGCGGCAATACGCAGGTCGCGGTTGTTATCCAGTGCCAGTTGTACTAACTGACGCAGTTTTGGATCAGCGAACAGCTGTTGCCAAGGTAGATCGGCAGCAGCAGCGCCGGTTTCGACGGCCGGGCTCGGCCACTGCGTGGCGACCGGCGCATCCGGACGATGGTACTCGGGCGCCAGGGTACACCCCGCCAGCGCGACTGCCAGCAATGCAAACGCCGCAGGACGCACAGGACGAAGCAAATTCACGGGAAAACGACTCATGGGACGTACCGAAGCGGCAGGGAGAGAACCAACGGGAAGGCCTACGGCCCTCCCGTCGGAGTGGCCGTGAGGTGCTGAGACCGGCTGGCTGATCGCGGAGCCCACGGTAACCGAAGCCGACCAGCACTCACCTTCAATCGAGGCTGTCTGCATCGCCGGCGATGTGCCGGCATGTCGATTCTGCAGAATGCTCATGACGCATCTCCGGTCGGCTGTTGCACCGCGTTCGGCGAGTTCTGCTTCTTCTTGAACAAGCTTGCGATCACCACGAAGAACAACGGCACGAAGAAGATCGCCAATACCGTTGCGGTCACCATGCCGCCAATCACACCGGTACCAATCGCGTGCTTACTGCCGGAGCTGGCGCCGCTTGCAATGGCCAGCGGGATAACACCCACAATAAAGGCCAGTGAGGTCATCACAATCGGGCGTAAGCGCAACCTGGCCGCTTCAATCGCCGCGTCGATCAGTGACTTACCCTGACGATCCACCAACTCCTTGGCGAACTCCACAATCAAGATCGCGTTCTTGGCCGACAGACCGATCGTGGTCAGCAAACCGACCTGGAAGAACACATCGTTACCCAACCCGCGCATCAAGGTGGCAGCCACCGTACCGACCACGCCCAACGGCACCACCAGCAGCACCGACAAGGGAATTGACCAGCTCTCGTACAGCGCTGCCAGGCACAAGAACACAATCAGCAGCGACAGCGCGTAGAGCGCCGGTGCCTGCGAACCGGACAGCCGTTCTTCATAGGACAACCCGGTCCAGGCGACACGCACGCCTTCTGGCAGTTTGGAGGCGATTTGTTCGACTGCGGCCATCGCCTCGCCCGAGCTGTGACCGGGCGCGGGTGCACCCAGCAGCTCAACCGCTGACACACCGTTATAGCGCTCCAGCTTAGGTGAACCATAGATCCACTTGCCCGTGGCAAATGCGGCGAAGGACACCATCTGTCCGGCGCTGTTGCGTACATACCACTTATCGAAGTCTTCCTGGGCGATACGTGACTCCGGGATACCTTGGATGTAGACCTTCTTAACTCGACCCTGGTCCACAAAGTCGTTGACATAAGCCGAGCCCCAGGCTGCGGACATGGTGTTGTTGACATCGGCCAGGCTCAAGCCCAGTGCCTGCACCTTTTCGTCATCGATCAGCACCTGGTACTGCGGCTCATCGTTCATGCCATTTGGACGCACCATGGTCAGTGCCGGATTCGTCGCTGCCATCCCCAGGAACTGGTTGCGGGCCTGCATCAGCTGTTCGTGACTGAGTCCACCACGATTTTCCAAGAACAGATCGAAGCCGGTGGCATTACCCAGTTCCATCACCGCAGGCGGAGCAAACGCGATGATCGTGCCGTCCTTGATCTGACTGAATCTCGCCATGGCGCGAGCGGCCAGCTCAAACACGCTCGACTTGCGTTCGCTCCAAGGTTTCAACTGGACGAATGCCATACCCGAACCCTGACCACGGCCGGCAAAGTTGAAGCCCGCCACGGTCATGATTGAAGCCACCGTATCGCCTTCTTCCTTGAGCATATAGTCCGCCACCTTGGCCAGAGCGGCCTCGGTACGCTCAGCACTGGCATTGGGTGGCATTTGTATTTGCACCATCAGCGTGCCCTGGTCCTCGTCGGGTAGGAACGAGGTGGGGATCATCGGGAACAGCACCACCAAGATCACCAGGATCACCACAAACGCGGCCATACCCCGCTTGCGCGCGTTCAACAGCCGTGCCACGCCGCTCCTATAGCGATGTGTGGCTTTATCAAACCAACGATTGAACCAACCGAAGAAACCCGTCCTCTCGTGGTGTTCGGTTGTGGACGGTTTGAGAAGGGTCGCGCACAGCGCAGGAGTGAAGGTGATCGCGATCAGTACCGAAAGTGCCATCGCCGACACGATCGTGATCGAGAACTGGCGATAGATCACACCGGTGGAGCCACCAAAGAACGCCATCGGCAGGAACACCGCCGACAGTACCAAGCCGATGCCGACCAGCGCGCCGGTGATCTGCCCCATCGATTTAATCGTGGCTTCGTAGGGTGACAGTCCTTCCTCAGCCATCACCCGCTCAACGTTTTCGACCACCACGATCGCATCGTCCACCAACAGACCGATCGCCAACACCAGACCAAACATGGTCAGGATGTTGATGGTGAACCCACAGGCGGACATGATTCCGAACGTACCTAACAACACCACCGGCACGGCCAGGGTGGGGATCAACGTGGCGCGCCAGCTCTGCAAAAACAGTAGCATCACCAAGAACACCAGCGCGATCGCTTCGATCAGCGTGTGCACCACGCCCTCGATCGAGGTGCTGATCACCGGTTGAGTGTCATACGGGAAGACGACTCTCATGCCCTTGGGGAAGGTCGGCTCCAAATCCTTGAGGGTCGCGCGAACCGAACGCATTGTGTCTAGAGCGTTGGCGCCAGTCGCCAAACGCAACGCCATGCCCGCGGTCGGACGTTCGGTCACATCCGAAGTACCCGAAGCGGCGTATTTGGACTGAATTGAGAAGCTCTCTGCCCCCAACTCGACCTTGGCGACTTGACGTAAGCGTACCTGGGAACCGTCAGGATTGACCTTCAGCAGGATGTTCTCGAACTGCTCCGGTGTCTCAAATCGCGTCTTGCCAATCACCGTCGCGTTGAGCTGAACGCCGCTACGCGTCGGCAGACCGCCGAGTTGGCCGGAGGACACCTGTACGTTTTGCGCCTTGATCGCCGTACTCACATCGACCGGAGTGAGTCCATAGCTGTTGAGCTTGGCCGGATCCAGCCAGATCCGCATGGCATTTTGCGCGCCCAAGACCATGAAGTCGCCCACACCCTTGGTACGCGAGATCGGGTCTTGCAGATTCGAGACGATGTAATCGCCCAGATCGTAGCTGCTCATGCGGCCGTCGTCGGACACCAGACTGAACACCAGCATGAAGTTGATCTGGTATTTGGCAACACGGATACCTTGTTGCTGCACCTCGTCAGGAATCAGTGGCGTCGCCAGTGACAGCTTGTTCTGCACCTGGACCTGGGCGATATCCGGATCGGTACCCTGCTCGAAGGTCACAGTGATTGTGAAACTGCCGTCGGCGTTGCCGGCTGAACTGATGTAACGGAGGTTATCCAGACCGTTGAGCTGCTGCTCAATGACCTGAATGACGGTGTCCTGCACAGTCTGTGCCGACGCCCCCGGATAGGTACCGCTGATCTGGATCGCGGGCGGTGCGATGTTCGGATATTGATTGATGGGCAAAGCCCGGATCGCGAGGATGCCCGCCAGCATGATCACGATGGCGATGACCCATGCAAAGATGGGCCGGTCAATGAAGAAACGTGACATGGAGGTCGCCCCTTACCCGGCCGACCGCGCGCCTGCGGCGCTCGGCTTGGCCGTGGCGTCCGTGGCGTCCGTGGCGGGCACAGCCTTGACCACCGCGCCGGGCTTAACATTCTGTACGCCATCGACGATCACTCGATCGCCTGCTTTCAAGCCAGAGCTGACCAGCCAATCGGTGCCGACCGTGCGCTCGACCGTCAGTTGACGCAGCTGTGCCTTGCCATCGGAACCCACCACTAACGCAGTCGCCTGGCCGTTGTTATCGCGGGTCACCCCGCGTTGAGGCACCAGCAGTGCCTGACTGCGCACACCTTCTTGCAACTGGGCGCGCACGAACATGCCGGGCATCAAAGTACCGTCTGGGTTCGGGAAGACTGCGCGCAGGGCCACCGCACCGGTGCCTTCATCAACGGTGACCTCACCGAACTTGAGCTTGCCGGCGAGCGGATACGGCTTGCCATCCTCCAGTTGCAGACGTACTTCAACCTGACCATCCGGGGTCGCTTTGAGCCGGCCGCTGGCCAGATCGTCCTTGAGCCTGAGGATCGAGGTCGATGGCTGTACCACGTCGACGTAAATCGGATCGAGCTGCTGCACCGTCGCCATCGCTGTGGTCTGATTTGCCGTCATCAGCGCGCCCTGGGTCACCGAGGAGCGGCCGATACGCCCGGAAATCGGGGCGGTAATGAGGGTATAGCCAAGATCAATCCGTGCACTGTCGGTGGAGGCCTTCGCTTGCAGGTACTGCGAACGAGCATCGTCGCGCTCCTGCTGACTGATCGCATGGTGCTGGATCAGCCGCTCGTAGCGCTCAGACAGCAACCGTGCCGATTCAAGGCTGGCCTCGTTACGGGCCAGCGCAGCCCGATACGGCGCCGAATCGATCTGATACAGCGGCTGCCCCGCCTTGACTTCACTACCTTCTTCAAACAAACGCTTGAGCAAGATCCCACCCACCTGAGGTCGTACTTCGGCAATCAGATAGGCGGTGGTTCGCCCAGGCAATTCGGTAGTGAGCGCAACATCCTGGGGCTGCAGCGTAACCACGCCCACTTCAGTGGGGCCTTGCGGCGGGAAGGCACCCTGGCTGCCGGAGCGGCAGGCGGAGAGCGCGAGAGCGAGAACAGTCGCGGCGGCGAGCAACGGGGTGATTTTCATAGGAAGAGAGCTAGGAGGGGGCGGGAGACAGAGCAGATCTAGATTGAATGTTCATTCTAGAATGAACATACTATAATCCGTTCTGAACCGAGTCCGCAATCGCCCGTTCGTACCTGCAAGGAGCCTCGCCGAGATGAGTCCAGCCCAAAAGGCCCAGCCCGAATCCGAACGCGGTGAACTGCGCCGCCAACAGGTATTGGACGCGGCTACCACCTGCTTCCGCCGCGAAGGTTTCCACGGCAGCAGCATCGCCCGCATCTCACGCGCTGCCGGCATGAGCCCCGGCCACCTTTACCACTACTTCGCCAACAAGGAAGCGATCGTCGAGGCGATCGCCGCACGCGAGGAGAACGACCTCGCCGAACTTGTGCGTCAAATGGAACAGGACCTGGAAGGTGGCGACTTGGTGCGGCGGCTCACGCGTCACGTCGGAGAGGCCGTGGAGCGCAACAATGACCCTGACCACGTAGGGCTGATGCTGGAACTGGCGGCCGAAGCCGCCCGGAACTCGGCTGTCGCTCAGATCTTGCGGCGCTCTGACCGGGTGATCGATGCCCGGTTCGTGGATATGGCACTACGGGTAGGTATCCCGGCGGGCCTGGACGAGGCCGAACTGCGGCTTCGGATGACCATGATCGCAACCTTATTTAATGGTCTGGCAATGCGCTCAATCATCGACCCGCACCGCGACCATGCCGCCACCGTGCGCTTGGCCGAACGCATGATTCGCTCGTTGCTGGAGCAGCCGTAGTGAGCGGCACCCGCGCACGCATCAGGCAAACGCTCGTAGTTGGCCACGGCGCCGGGCTGTGACTGACCGAGCGGATCTACTTGCAGGGGCGGCACTGCCGATGCAGCCACTGACCGGGCAACAACGATGACCACCGGCGGCAGATGGTCGGGCAGCGCCTCCAGGCACTCGCGTCAGCTCGCGATCTTGCGTGGCGCCGGCCACGTATTCGCTGAAGTGGGCTACGACCATGCCGGTATGGATGCGATCGCGCTGGCGGCCGGGGTCAGCAAGGTCACCGTCTACGCTCATTTCCATGACAAGGCCGGATTGTTTGAGGCGCTCATGGAGCACTGGCTCAGTGAGCTGCCGGTACCGACGTTCATTCTAGGTGACGATGTGGGCCTGCGTGAGCAACTGCTAGAGGTCGTAAGCGAACTGCGCCGGCAGGCCGCACATCCGGCCGCGCAGGCCATTGCTCAGACCCGCGCGCGTTCGGTGTTGGCGCCCCCGTTGGCGCATGCCCAACGCTGGGAGCAACGTCACCAGCCCTACCAGCAGCATCTGGAAGCGTTATTGACACGCCACTGCCGCTGCAAACAACCGGCGCTGGCCGCACGTCAGTTCCTGACGCTGATCCTCGATAGCCTGCAGCCGTCGGCCACCGGCGATACCGACGAGACGATCGCCGCGATAGACGCGTTCGTACGCGCCTACCCGGAGCAACACAGCCCCGCTTGAGCGCAATACGGAGCACCCACGTCCAGATCACCACCGCGAGGTGTGGTCGTTACAGGTCCAGCGACGGCGCTTAGCGGTGCGTCGAACACTGCAACGGCAACGGACAACGGCATGTCCAGGGGCGCTGGAAAGCACGCCCCTGGTCAGACCCGACAGCCGCTTACGCTTATCCGGAACCCGATGGTCTGCAGCGAGTGCTAGCCAATGCCCTGCCATGAATGACATCGCTCGCACCTACACCAATCAATCCCTGCCTGATCCGCGATCTGCACCGACAAGCAGGGTGCTCCAGACCTGCGCCGTTATCTATTCCACCGTCACGCTCTTGGCCAGGTTGCGCGGCTTGTCCACGTCAGTGCCGCGCGCCAGTGCGGTGTGATAAGCCAGCAACTGCACCGGGATGGTGTGCACGATCGGGCTGAGCAGCCCGGTGTGGCGTGGAGTGCGGATTACCTGCACGCCCTCGGATTCGGTGAAGTGGCTGTCCTGATCGGCAAACACAAACAATTCGCCGCCACGTGCGCGCACCTCCTGCATGTTGCTCTTGACCTTCTCCAGCAAGCTATCGTTGGGCGCGATCACCACCACCGGCATGGCCGCATCGACCAAGGCCAGCGGGCCGTGCTTGAGTTCGCCAGCGGGATACGCCTCGGCGTGGATGTAGGAAATCTCCTTGAGCTTGAGCGCCCCCTCCAGCGCGATCGGGTAGTGCAGCCCCCGGCCCAGGAACAACGCGTTGTGCTTGCCCGCAAAACGTTCGGCCCAACGCTGGATCTGCGGCTCCAGGTTGAGCGCGTGCTGCACGCTCCCCGGCAGAAAACGCAGTTGCTCCAGGTAACTGGCCTCATCGGCGGCGCTGACTCGCCCGCGCAGTTTGCCCAGCACCACCGCCAGCTGGAACAGCACCGCCAGCTGGGTGGTAAATGCCTTGGTCGAGGCCACCCCGATCTCGGCACCAGCGCGGGTGTAGCAGACCAGCTCGCTGGCGCGTGGGATCGCGCTCTCGGGCACGTTGCAGATCGACAGCGTGTGGCGATGGCCCAGCGATTTGGCGTACTTGAGCGCTTCCATCGTATCCAGCGTCTCGCCGGACTGGGAAATGGTGACGATCAGCTGCTTGGGATTGGCGTGCGCACGGCGGTAGCGATACTCGCTGGCGATCTCCACGCTGCAGGGCACATCGGCAATCGATTCGATCCAGTAGCGTGCGGTCAGCCCGGCGTAATAGCTGGTGCCGCACGCCAGGATCTGGATGCCCTCAATCCCGGCCAGCACCTGCCCGGCATGCCGACCAAACAACTCGGCCGGGAAACCACCGGCATCGATCGCGGCTTCCAGGGTGTCGCCCAGCGCGCGTGGCTGCTCGTGGATTTCCTTCTGCATGAAATGGCGGTACGGCCCCAACTCCAGCGAGGCCAGCGACACGTCCGAAACGTGGACCTCACGCTCAATCGGGGTGTCGTTTGCATCGAAGATGCGCACCCCATCGCGGCGAATCTCGGCGGTATCGCCTTCTTCCAGGAAGATCACCTGACGGGTCGCCTGGATCACCGCTGAAACGTCTGAGGCAACGAAATTTTCGCCCTCGCCGACGCCGATCAGCAGCGGACAGCCCATCCGCGCGCAGACGAACCGGTCCGGCTCGTCCTGGCTCATCACCGCCAGTGCATAGGCGCCACTGAGCTGCTTGACCGTGCGCTGTAGCGCACTCAGCAGGTCAACGCCCTGCTGTACGAAATGGTGATGGATCAAATGTGCGATCACCTCGGTATCGGTCTGCGACTCGAAGTGGTAACCGAGTGCGCGCAGCTTTTCGCGCTGCACTTCGTGATTTTCGATGATGCCGTTGTGCACCAGCACCACACCATGGCTGAGGTGCGGATGCGCGTTGGCCTCGGTGACCCCGCCGTGGGTCGCCCAACGGGTATGGCCAATGCCGATCGGCGCGGCAAAGTGTTCGGCCTCGGCGGCCATCGCCATCTCGGCCACACGCCCGGTGCGGCGCACCCGGCGGATCTGCGCGTGTTCCAGCACGGCGAGGCCCGAGGAATCGTAGCCACGGTATTCGAGACGTTTGAGGCCCTCGATCAGGGCCGGAACCACATCGCGATCCGCAATCGCGCCGACGATGCCGCACATAGGACAAGCCACCCGCAGGTAAAGAACGTCATTCTAACGACCCGGCCAAGTCCGATCCTGTCCTGCGTATGGCCAGCGCCGGACACGCTGTCCGCCGCGCCTGTCCGCGGACACCCGGACAGCAGAAATCTCACCCCGTGCTCAACGATTTCAGCCGCTTACGGTTGGCACGCTGCGTGCTTAACCAATCTCGACTCCTGGCCACTTCGGCGCAGGAGGCCGTCTCCTGAACGGGGCGGGACATCCTTGAGGGGCCGTCCCTCGCAAGCAACCCGCAGTGGATGTGCGGAAATTAGATGGGAGCGATGTTTTCGATGATCCGCGACACCTCAGCGCAGGACCAGGTCCTCAGTTCTCCGACATCGCGTACGTTGTGGCGGCGCTGGCGGTGGCCGGTACTGGCCGTCGTCGCGGTGCTGGCTGGCATCGGTTGGGCCATTAGTGGCTGGAGCGCAGGCTCGCGCTCGTTCGATGCCTCGCGGGTCCGCATCGCCCAGGTCACCCGGGGTGATCTGGTCCGCGACATCGCCGCCGACGGTCAGGTGATCGCCGCCAACAGCCCGATCCTGTACGCGATCTCCGCCGGTACCGTCGATCTGAAAGTGGTCGCCGGCGATGTGGTCAAGCAGGGCCAGGAACTGGCGGTCATCGACAGCCCGGAACTTCGCAGCAAGCTGGCCCAGGAACAGGCGACGTTGGCCGGGATGGAAGCCGAAGCCAGCGCCGCAGCGTTGGACGCCACCTTGGCCAAGGCCGAAGCACACAAGCTGACGGACCAGGCCCAGATCGATCGCCAGGCCGCCACCCGCGATCTACAACGCTATCAGCGCGCTTTCGACGGCGGCGCGGTGGCCCAGGTCGATCTGGCCAAAGCCCAGGACGCCCTCCATAAGAGCGACATCGTGCTGCAAAATGCCCAGCGCGAAGCCCTTCTCAAGGGGCAGGCCGGGGAACTCAATGTCCGCAACAAGCGTCTGCTGGCCGATCGCCAACGCGCCGTGGTCCACGAGGTTCAGCGTCAGGTCGATGCACTGACTCTGCGTGCACCGTTCGATGGGCAGGTCGGCCAGGTACAGGCGGTGCAGTACACCCAGGTCGCCGCCAACGCGCCAGTGCTGGGCGTGGTCGATCTGAGCAAGTTCCAGGTCGAGATCAAGGTGCCGGAAAGTTTTGCACGCGATCTAGCCATCAACATGCCCGCCCAGCTCACCGGCGGCAGCGGTCAGCCGTTCCCTGGTGCAATCTCGGCGGTGTCCCCGGAAGTGGTCAATGGCGAGGTCACCGCGCGCATCCGCTTCACCGCCGAGCAGCCGCCCGGCCTGCGCCAGAGCCAGCGGATGAGCGCACGGGTGCTGCTCGATACCCGCCGTAATGTGCTCAAGCTTGAGCGCGGTCCTTTCGTTGAGCAATCCGGCGGTCGCTACGCCTACGTAATGGACGGGCGCAGCGCGGTGCGTCGCCCGGTCCAACTCGGCGTCGCCAGCCTGGGTGAGGTCGAGGTGCTGTCCGGGCTGAAACCCGGCGATCGTGTAGTCGTCTCCGGCAGCGATCAGTTCGGCGATGCCGAACGCGTCACCATCAACTGATCCGTTTTCATCGCTTCACTGATCCGATTTTCCTCATCTCTGCAAGGAATCTTTCATGCTCCAGATGCACGCCGTTTCCAAGGTCTTCCGCACCGAGCAGGTGCAGACTCATGCGCTGCGCTCGCTCGACCTGCATGTGCGCGAAGGCGAATTCGTCGCCGTCACCGGTCCCTCCGGCTCGGGCAAGACCACCTTTCTCAACATCGCCGGGTTGCTGGAAACCTTCACCAGTGGCACGTACCTGCTTGACGGTGAGGATGTCAGCCACCTGGGCGATGACGCCCGCTCGCGCCTGCGCAACCGCAAGATCGGCTTCATCTTCCAGGGCTTCAATCTGATTCCGGACCTGAATCTGTTCGACAACGTCGATGTGCCGCTGCGCTATCGCGGTATGCCCGCCGCCGAGCGCAAACAGCGTATCGAGCAATCGCTGGCCAAGGTCGGGCTCGGCTCGCGGATGAAGCACTACCCGGCCGAGTTGTCGGGGGGCCAGCAACAACGTGCGGCGATCGCGCGCGCGCTGGCCGGTAGCCCGCGGCTGCTGCTGGCCGACGAACCGACCGGCAACCTCGATACGCAGATGGCACGTGGCGTGCTGGAACTGATGGAGGAGATCAACAGCCAGGGCACCACGATCGTGATGGTCACCCACGATCCGGAACTCGCCGCCCGCGCCCAGCGCAACGTCCACATCGTGGATGGACAGGCTACCGACCTGCAACGCGAACCCGTGCTGAGTCACGGCGAGGACGCCGTCATCGCCACGCGATGACGGCCGCTGCTGGAGCCCCTCCGCCATGACCGAACATCGTGCCGCCCCTGCGCTGATCGCCGCGGCTCTGCTGGGCGTTGGCATCCTCTGCGTCGGCCACTTCGCCAGCGCCGCGGATAACGTTCAACACCCGCATCACCACAACGACGGCGGCAATTTTTTGTGGCGTAGCGAGCAACGCGCACTGGAACTGAGCCATCGCGACCGCGGCATCGCCGTTGACTATGCCCGGGACGCGCCGCTACGCGGCGTGCAGACCGGCGACACGATTGTTGCAGTGGGTGGCCACCCGGTAAACCGCATCGCCGATCTGCAACAGTGGCTGCGTGCCCTCCACGGAGCGCCGGCACGGCTGTCGCTGCACGGCGCCGACGGTTCACGGCGGCAATTACGCGTCACCGCTGCCGACTACACCGCGCTGCTTCCGCCACTGCCGGCGGCACCTGCCGCACCCGCACCCCCTACGCCCTCAAGCCGTTGAAATCAAAGGCTCCGACATGCTCGGCTACTACCTCACCCTGGCGCTGCGCAGCTTTCGCCGCAACAAGATATTGACCGCATTGATGGTGCTGGCGATTGCGGTCGGCATTGGCACCTCGATGACCGCGCTGACCGTCTTTCGCGTGCTGTCGGATGACCCGATTCCATCCAAGAGCGCGCGTCTGTTCCATGTTCAGCTGGACCCACAGCCCGCCATCGACTACTCCCCCGGCGATGAGCCGATGAACTTGCTAAACCGGTTTGATGCCGAAGCTCTGCTGCGCGATCGGCATGCTCCGCGTCAGACCATGACCACCGGCAGCCTGGTCACGGTCCAGCCCGACAGCGGCGCGATCAAACCCTTCCGGATCGGCGGGCGTAACGCCACGGCGGACTTCTTCGCGATGTTTGAGGCTCCCTTCGCCTATGGGCACGGCTGGAGCGCCAACGACGACCAGGCCCACGCGCAGGTGGTGGTGATCGGCAAGGCACTGAACCAGCGTCTGTTTGGCGGCGGCAACAGCGTCGGCAAGAGCCTGCGCCTGAATGGCAACGGCTTCCGCGTGGTCGGTGTGCTCGACGACTGGGCGCCCAGCCCCCGCTTCTTCGACCTTTCCGCCGGAAAATTCAGCAGTGACGAGCAGGTCTACCTGCCATTTGCCACCGCGCTGGAGCTGAAGTTTCAACACAACGGCTCGGTCAGCTGCTACGGCCCCGCTTCGGACAACTTCGGCCTCAATAGTCCGTGCGGCTGGATTCAATACTGGGTGGAACTCAACAATCCGGCGCAGGCCCCAGCCTTCAAGGCCTATCTGGACAATTACTCGGCCCGCCAACATGACGCCGGCCGCTACCAGCGCCCGCCCAACACCCGGCTGCGCAATGTGATGGACTGGTTGCGCGTCCAAAACGTGGTTCCCGACGATGTGCGCCTGCAACTGTGGTTCGCCTTTGGCCTGCTGCTGGTGTGTTTGCTCAATACGGTTGGCCTGCTGCTGGCCAAGTTCCTGCGCCGCAGCAGTGAAATCGGGGTGCGCCTCGCACTGGGCGCCAACCGCGGTGCGATCTTCCGCCAATGCCTGGTCGAGGCCGCCAGCATCGGCATAGCCGGCGGCATCGTTGGCCTGGCCCTGACCCTGTTCGGCTTATGGCTGGTGCGCCAGCGCCCGACCGAGTATG
>Cebus_capucinus_imitator_PRJNA485217_SSR047__coassemble_1218_pt1 | contig 19559 bp, 15 predicted proteins | sample Cebus_capucinus_imitator_PRJNA485217_SSR047__metabat2_high_PE_004 | metagenome-assembled genome bin Cebus_capucinus_imitator_PRJNA485217_SSR047
CCGGTGACCTTGCCAGCCAGCCAGGCCACATGCACGCCCAGCGGCTCAAGCCAGTCGCGTAGGTTGGCCAAGTGCTGCTCGGCAAGCAGCTCAGTCGGCGCCGCCAACGCGACCTGCTTGCCCTGCTCCACCGCCAGCATCGCCGCCAGCGCGGCAACCACGGTCTTACCGCTGCCGACATCCCCCTGTACCAACCGTAGCATCGGCGAGGGCCGGGCCAGGTCAGCACGAATCTCACCGAACACCCGTTGCTGGGCATGGGTCAGCTCAAACGGCAGCCTAGCCAGCAGCCGTTTCACCAACGCGCCGCGTCCATCGAGCGCGGCCGCGGCATGACGCCGCAATGCAATACGTTGCCGCTGCAGGCTCAGCTGGTGCGCCAGCAGTTCCTCAATCGCCAGCCGCTGCTGGGCTGGATGGCTGCCCGCCAGAAGTGCGCCCGTGTCGCTGCCCAGCGGAGGCCGATGCATCGTCAGCAGCGCCTCGCGCAGCCCCGGCAAGCGTAGGTGGGCCAGCCAATCGGAGGGCAGCAATTCAAGTGACGCAGCGTCCGGCAGGCGCTCCAACGCTAGGCCGATCAATCGGCGCAGGCTGGCGGGACCAATGCCCTCGACCGCCGGATAGACCGGATCGAGCGACTCCCCCAACCCGACAACCTCGTCGGGGCCCAGCACGCGGTACGACGGATGCACCATCTCCCAGCCGTGTTGACCAGGCTTGGGGGTACCGAACGCGCGGATCCGCGCGCCCGGCGAAAACTGCGCAGCCTGAGCAGCACGGAAGTGGAAGAACCGCAGCGCGACCGTCGCGCGCGTTTCGTCGGCAAGCGCGACCCGCAGCATCGGCCGGTAACGGAAGCCGCGCTCGACCGCCTCAACCCGTCCCTCCACCTGAGCCGGCACCCCTGACTGCAACTGCGTGATCGGGGTCAACCGGGTCCGATCCTCATAGCGCAGTGGCAGTTGCAGCCACAGGTCCTGCACACTGACGACACCCCGTGCGGCGAGTTTCTCGGCGAGCTTGGCACCGACTCCGGACAGCACCGTCAGCGGTGCATCGCTCGCCGCGGCCAGGTTGGCGATGGGCACGCGCGCGCGCGACACGGACGACGCGCCTGCTGGCTCAGTCGAGCACCATCACAGCATCGACCTCGAACCCGGCCCCCTTGGGCAGCGCGGACACCTCGATCGTCGAGCGCGCCGGGAACGGTGCAACAAAATAGTCCTGCATCACGGCATTGACCGTGGCGAACTGCCCCAGGTCGGTCAAGTACAACCCCAAACGCACGATCCGATCGAGTGAGCCGCCGGCTGCCTCAGCCACTGCCTTAAGGTTGTCGAAGGCGCGCCGCGCCTGCGCCTCGATACCGCCGTCGACAAGATCGCCGGTGGCCGGATCGAGCGGGATCTGCCCGGAAAAGTACACGGTGCTGCCGGCCTTAACCGCCTGCGAATACGGGCCGATGGCGGCCGGTGCCTGCTCGGTATGGATGATCTTGTGGGTCATGCAAACGCTCCGGTAATGCTTAAGAACAGCCGCTATTGTATCGACACCGCCAGCCGCTGGGCTGCCTGACGGGCGCCGAGACCCTAATCAGCCCGATGTTCACCCGTCACGCACCACGAGCCGGCATTGTTCGGGATTGCCCAGGTTTTGCCCCGCCCTTCCGTTCGCGTTCGGCCTGAAGCGAGCGGAAGTCGCCAATGAAGCCATGATTCATCACACCCTGCGCGCTCCACGTGCCATGAACCATGTGTGCGGTTAAATTAAGTCGCAAGTGCGAGCCTACCGTCACCAGCAGGGCCTGGCTGAACACCTAAGCACTCCGCGCAAACCCGCGTTCGCTGTCACCGAGCCCCTTGAGACGGCGCATGCGGCCCCGTCCCCGCTCTTCGATTTCTAGCGCACCAGACAGGGACGCTTGTTGTCAAAGCGCCAATCGGCAATCAAGCATTGCATCGCGACCGCATCGTCACGCACGCCCAGACCATGACGGCGATAAAGCGCGTTCGCTCGCATCAACGCATCGCCATCCAACTCCACACCAAGGCCGGGGCGCTGAGGCACCTTGACCTTCCCTCCAATGATTTGCAGCGGCTCACGAGTCAGCCGTTGCCCATCCTGCCAGATCCAATGCGTATCGATCGCCGTCACGCGCCCCGGTGCCGCTGCGGCGGCATGGGTGAACATCGCCAGTGAGATGTCGAAGTGGTTGTTGGAGTGCGAGCCCCAGGTCAACCCCCAGTCGCGGCATAGTTGCGCCACGCGTACCGCGCCATGCATCGTCCAGAAATGCGGATCGGCCAGCGGAATATCAACCGATTGCAACACCATCGCGTGACCCATCTGGCGCCAATCGGTAGCAATCATATTGGTCGCCGTAGGCAGACCGGTAGCCCGCCGAAACTCAGCCATGACTTCGCGCCCGGAATACCCATCCTCGGCACCGCATGGATCCTCGGCATATGCAAGCACGCCATGCAAATCACGGCACAACCCGATCGCCTCCTGCAAGGACCAGGCACCATTTGGATCCAGGGTAATACGAGCGTCGGGGAACCGCTCAGCCAGCGCCCGAACCGCCTCAACTTCCTCAGCCCCCCGAAATACACCACCTTTAAGTTTGAAATCCTTGAAGCCGTATCGCTCGTATGCCGCCTCGGCAAGGCGTACCACTGCTTCCGGCGTCAGTGCGACCTCGTTGCGCAAGACATCCCAATTGTCGCGTGCATCGCGGCCATCTCGATATTCGAGTTGGCTGCGGCGGCGATCGCCGATGTAAAACAGGTAGCCAAGCATTTCTACTTCATCGCGCTGTTGCCCCTCGCCCAACAGCGACGCTACCGGCAAACCCAGAAACTGGCCCAGCAGGTCCAGCAACGCCGCTTCCAGTGCGGTGACCGCATGGACCGTGATGCGCAAGTCAAACGTCTGAAGGCCACGGCCAGGAGCATCTCGATCAGCGAAAGCGTTGCGTACACGCGTCAAAATATGATGATAGTCGGCTATCGATTGACCGCGCACCAATTCAGCGGCGTTTTCTAGAGTCTGGCGGATACCTTCACCTCCCGGCACCTCACCGACTCCAACATGTCCTGCGTTGTCGCGGATGATGACCACGTTACGGGTGAAATACGGAGCATGGGCACCACTGAGGTTTAGCAGCATGCTGTCCTGGCCTGCAACCGGAATAACCTCCACCGACGTGACCTGAGGGCTGCTGCCACACGATAGATATTTTTTTGACTGATCATTCATCAATGGGCTCCTTCAGGGTTCGAGACGGTCGGCGCTTGGTCGGATCTGGGGGGGCCAAAGGGCTCGTCAAGATCCACACGCTTAATTTGGCCAACTACCACCAGGTAGGCCAGCACGGCCGCCATAGCATTAGCACCGACAAATACCAGCGCCCATTCAAACGATCCGGTCGCCGAGACGATGTAGCCAATAATAATGGGTGTGGTGATACCGGCGACGTTACCGAATGTATTGAACAAACCTCCGGAAATTCCGGCTATTTGGCGAGGAGAGGTGTCAGCGACCACAGCCCAGCCAAGCGCGCCGATGCCCTTACCGAAAAACGCCAGTGCCATCAGCATCACCACGACCCATTCGGCCTGTGCATAATTGCAACCAATCATCGTTATCGACATCAGCATACCCACCACGATTGGCGTCTTACGCGAAACGGTCAGCGAAAAGCCCTTGCGGAGCATCGCGTCGGAAATTACACCGCCCAGCACCCCGCCCAGAAAGCCGCATACAGCTGGCAGGGAAGCGACAAAACCAGCCTCCAGAATCGGCATACCGCGTTCTTTGACCAGATATACCGGAAACCAAGTCAGAAAGAAGTAGGTAAGCGTAGTGGTGCAATACTGACCCACGTAAATACCCAGCATCATCCGGTTACGCAGCAACTGACGGATATACACCCATTGCGGACTGGCGCTGCGCGGCTGCGCTGGTCCTACTGACTCTATATCAACGAGCCCACCGTTATCGGCAATGTAACGCAGCTCCGTCGCCGAAAGCCGTGGATGTTGACGCGGACTGTACATCGTGCGGCTCCACACCAGCGCCAACAAGATTCCTAGTCCGCCCATTACCCAAAATACGTGTTCCCAGCCCCATGCATGAACCAACCAAGCCATCAATGGCGCGAACACGACCGTGGCAAAATATTGACCTGAATTGAAGATCGCCGCGGCCGTGCCACGTTCCCGGGTCGGAAACCACGCGGCCACGATCCGACTATTGCCGGGGAAGGATGGTGATTCGGCCAACCCGACTAGGAAGCGCAATGCGAACAAAGTCGTCACCGCTGTTGCCACCGGCAGCCATCCGATGAAGCCCTGCAGCAGGGTAAACGAAGACCACAGCAGGATACTAAAGCCATAAACACGCTTGGAGCCGAAACGATCCAGCAACCAACCACCTGGAATCTGTCCAATGACATAGGCCCAAGCGAATGCGGAAAACACGTAGCCCATCTCCACTGCTGACAGGCCCAACGCGCTCTGCATCGAGGAACCCGCGATGGATAGGGTCGCCCGATCAGCATAGTTGGTGGTGGTAACCGCGAATAACATCAACAACACCAGGTAGCGCCTGCGCGGGACCATCCTCTCGTTCATGCCGGCGTCCTCGCTGGCGCATATACGCAAACGTTTCGGCAACGATCCACGACAGCGCATGCGCAGTTGGTGGCTGCCAGCGGCTGATTGTGGCGGCCGAAACCCGCCAGCCAGTGATGAATTTCCATCATGCCTCCGATGACGCAGAAGTTTTTAAATACATCTCGATGGTGAGGCGCGAGCTCCTACTAGAGCCACGGGGCAATGTCCTCGTGCGGAAACCACAGCGCCCCGGCAAAACAGCCGGACGCGAATCAATCGTGTCCGAGGCGACCGTCCACGCGTCGCCACAGGTTCAGCGAATTGACTGGCGCCAATGCCTCGGGAAGTAGTTCCTGCGGCAGGTCCTGATAACAAACCGGGCGCAGAAATCGCTGGATCGCCAGCGTACCTACGGAGGTGGCCCGACTATCAGAGGTTGCCGGGTATGGGCCGCCATGCACCATCGCATGACTGACCTCCACGCCGGTAGGCCACCCATTGGCAAGAAGGCGACCGGCCTTGCGCTCCAACACAGGCAGTAACGCCCGCGCCAGCTCGGTATCGCCCTGCTCCAGCTGCAGCGTCGCCGTCAGCTGCCCTTCCAAGTGCTCGGATACTGCAATTAACTGCGCAGGATCACGGCAGCGAACCAATAGCGAACATGCACCAAATATTTCTGCCTGCAGTGCGTTCTCGGCCAGAAACGATTCCGCATCTGTGGCGAACCAGGCGACCTGTCCGCGATTGGGACCACTAGGTAACAAGCCACGCGCAACTGTGGTGACCTTGGGGTGATGGGCCAAGGCCGCGACACCACTTGCATACGCATCACCGATAGCGGGACTGAGCATCACCCCTGCCTCGATGTCCTGCATCGCAGCACTCGCAGCTGCAACAAACCTGTCCAAGGCCGGCGAATCGATCGCCAGCAACAGTCCAGGGTTGGTACAGAACTGTCCACTCCCCAGCGTCAACGAGGCCACAAAGACCTCAGCAAGCGCGTCAGTTCGGGCTGCCAATGCATACGGCAGTAGATAGACAGGATTGATCGCGCTCATCTCTGCATAAACCGGGATAGGCTCGGCGCGCTCGAAAGCAATTTTCATCAGCGCGGTGCCCCCTTTGCGCGAACCAGTAAAACCGACCGCCTTGATTCGGGCATCGGCTAACAGGGCTGCGCCGATATCGTTGCCGGCTGCAAATAGCAGTGCGAACACACCTGCCGGCATTCCGCATGCCTGAACCGCCTCGACCACGGCACGCCCGACAAGCTCGGAGGTACCCGGATGAGCATTGTGCGCCTTCACGACGACCGGGCAGCCCGCAGCGAGTGCGGAAGCGGTATCACCACCGGCCACAGAGAATGCCAACGGAAAGTTGCTGGCGCCGAACACTGCCACCGGCCCCAGTGCAATATGCCGCTGGCGTAAGTCGCTGCGCGGCGACGGCATACGCTCGGGCAGCGCGGGATCGATCCGCGCCTGCATCCAGCTTCCCTCGCGCACCTCCGCGGCGAATAGCCGCAGCTGATTGATGGTACGCGCACGCTCGCCCTCCAGTCGTGCCCGCAGCAAGCCCGTCTCGGTCATCGCCCGATCGATCAGCAAATCGCCCAACGCCAGTATCCGTTCCGCTATGGTTTCCAGGAAAACCGCACGGTTGTGCAATGACGTTTCGCGGTAGCTGTCAAAGGCAGCATCGGCCAGTGCGCACGCGCTTTCCAGATCAGCCAAGGTCGCCCCGCCGTAGCTGGGCTCCAAGATCGCACCTGTTGTTGGATCAATCGCTGTAAAGCCAGATTGACTGCCGAGCAAAGGTTTGCCGCCTATCCACATGCAGCCTGCCGGCGCGTCCATCAGCGACGGCTCCCGATCAACCGCTTCAACTCGGCAAACTCATCCTCGTTGAGATCGTTCAAGGGGCTACGCACGGGACCGGCCGAGCGCCCGACCGCGCGCATTCCTGCCTTGACGATCGATACCGCATAACCCGCGCGGCGGTTACGGATCAGGGTGTAGGGCAATACGAAATCATTGAGCTCGCGATAGATATGTGCGTGGTCGCGGGCACGGACCGCCGCATAGAATGCAAGCGCCCATGTCGGCAGAAAATTGAAGATCGCCGAGGAATACGTGGTCACGCCCATTTCCAGGTAGGGCAACGCGTATGTCTCGGCGGTCGGTAACCCGCCAACATAAAGTAGACGCTTCCCCAGCCTCGCATGGATACGAGTCATGCGATCGACGTCGCCAAATCCGTCCTTGTAACCAATCAGGTTAGGGCAACGATCGGCAATTCGCGCCAGTGACGCGTCATCAACTTTGGCATTGGCGCGGCCGTAGAGAATCACTCCCAGTGAGGTCGCCTTACAAATGCGCTCAACATGGTCGGCCACGCCGGCCGCATCGCATTCGGTCAGATAGGGCGGAAAGAGCAGAATGCCGTCGGCACCCTCGCGTTCGGCCGCTATTGCCATTTCGATAGCAATGGCGGTTCCGTAACCCGCCGGTGCAATCACGGGCATCCGCCCGGCGGTCTGGGAGATCGCCGCTCTCACCACCTGTCGAACCTCTGAAAGCGACAGCGAAAACAGCTCGCCAGTGCCGCCAGCGGCGAACAACCCCGCCGCTGGATGCGAGGCCAACCAACTCAGATTGGCACGATACGCGTCCTCATCGAAGGCGAGCTGGGCGTCAAAATGAGTGACGGGAAAGGACAGCAGGCCCGCGCCTAACGCTGCAGCTACTTCCTGGGGAGTGTACTGACTCATGGGATACAACCACCGTCGCGATGAAGAGACACGACGATGCTGGAAGGGCTTTTGATGCACGTCCAAGCCAATTTTTGAATCGAATGATACCGTCACGGCATCATTGAGGCGTGCTCAGAGGTGAACCCTTGAATTTGCTGGGCTTGGTGTCTTGTCCAGAGCAGCCCGAACCACGTCCCCATTAGACCAAAGGAGGATTTAGCACCACTCGTCCACCGTCATCTTCCCCGCATTTGCTGGGATGCAGCATCGAATGCAAGGCCGCACCCGCCAGGAGTACAGAGGCTATGTTCGACCTCAATCAGTTGCGTTGTTTCGTTGCAGTGGCAGAAGAACTGCACTTTCGTCGAGCTGCCGAACGATTGCATATGACCCAGCCTCCGCTTAGCCGGCAGGTGCAGATGCTGGAGCATCAAATCGGCACACTGCTATTACATCGCAGCAACCGCTATGTGCGTCTGACTCCAGCCGGGCGCAGTCTGCTCGCCGAAGCGCGCACGATCCTGCGCCTGGCCGAGACCGCCAGCCTGCGAGCGCGGCGCGTCGGGATGGGCGAGGCGGGCACGGTCTCGATAGGCTTCACTGCTGGCGCCAGCTACCACTTCCTACCTGAAGCCATTGCGCGTTGGCGTAGCTCGTTACCTGATGTCGATCTACAGCTCAAGGAAATGGTAAGCATGGCCCAGATGGAGGCGCTGGAGGCCGGCCGCCTGGATGTGGCACTGCTGCGCCCGCCGCTCAACGACGAAGGTCTTCAGAGCCGTTGCGTGGCTCGAGAACCGCTTATGGCCGCAATGCCGTTGTCACACCCGCTCGCTCAACTCCCCGCGCTGATGCTGCCCGACTTCAAGCAGCAAGCGTTTGTGATGTATTCGCCCGATGAGGCACGGTATTTCCACGATCTGGTCACGCAGTGGTTCGGCGCATATGCCATCGGCCCTCGCTACGTGCAATATGTCAGTCAGATCCATTCGGTGCTTGCATTGGTGCGCGGTGGCCTTGGCGTGGCACTAGTACCAGAATCAGCCAGTGGGATGCGCTACGAGGGTGTCGCTTACCGGCCGATAACCGCATCCCAATCGCTTCCACAGGCCGAGTTGCACATGGTCTGGAAGCTGGACAATGACAATCCGGCCTTGTCCAAAATCATCGGCTAAGCGCCTACAGCCGCCGCACACTCTGAACAGCCTGCAGGCGACGTAGTCGACGCATGATCTCAGCCAGATGACGGCGATCGCGAACCTGAATACTGAAGCGCAGCATCGCAGCGTTGAAATCGCGATCCAGGTAATCCACACGCTCGATGTTGGACTCGCTCTGTGCAATCGCCGCAGCCAGCTGGGCGAGCACGCCCGTTCGGTTCTCGACCCCGACCACCAGCGCGGTGTCGTAGTCGCCACCAACCCCGAAGTCCCAGTCGATCGGCACCCAGCGCTCGGGGGATTTGCGCAATTCGGTCAGATTCGGACAATCGAGCCGGTGTACCACGATGCCCTTTCCGGCAGTGTGGTAGCCCATGATCTCATCACCCGGGATCGGCTGGCAGCAATTTGCGAAGCTGATGACACCGCGCTCGCTACCGTCAATCAGGATCTTCTCGTGGGAATGCTTGGAGTGCACGCCACCACGCAATTCGGCGTAGGCCATCAGCGACTGCGCGGCCTGATTCGGCATCCAGTTACCGAGTGCAACGTCGGCCAGTAACGCTTCCAAGCGCGGGTAGCGATGTTCGGCCAAGAACGCATCGAGCCGCCCCTTAGGTAGTCGCTCCAGCGAGGAGCCCATCGCCTCCAACGCGCGATCGAGCATGCGATGGCCGAGTTGCACCGCGTCTTCGTGTTCGAGCTGTTTGAGCTGGTGACGAATCGCGGTGCGCGCTTTTGAGCTGACCACGAATTCCAACCACTGCGGCTTGGGTGTGGCCGAACGAGCAGTAATAATCTCCACACTCTGCCCACTGACCAGCTTGGTGCGCAGCGGCATCAGTTTCTTGTCCACGCGAGACGCGACCGCCTGATTACCGACGTCGGTGTGCACCGCGTAGGCGAAATCCAGCGCAGTGGAATTACGCGGCAACGCGAGGATCTTGCCCTTCGGCGTAAACAGGTAAACCTCGTCCGGAAACAGGTCGACCTTGACGTTGTCGAGAAACTCCAGCGAGGAACCCGCGGCGCGTTGGCTCTCAATCAACTCCACAATCCAGGCATGCGCCCGGCTTTGCGCGCTGTTGGGCGCATCCGACCCAAGCTTATAGGTCCAGTGTGCGGCCACTCCGCGTTCGGCAATCAGATCCATCTCCTCGGTACGGATCTGCACCTCAATCGGCGAACCATAAGGCCCAAACAGCACCGTGTGCAGTGACTGGTAACCATTGGCCTTGGGGATGGCGATGAAGTCGCGGAAGCGTCCATCCAGCGGCTTAAAGCTGGCATGCACCGAGCCGAGTGCGTGATAGCAGTCGGCGACCGACCGCACTACCAGACGGAAGCCGAACACATCCATCACCTGATCGAAGCTTTTATTCTCCTCGCGCATCTTGTTGTAGATGCTCCAGGGCGTCTTAATCCGGCTGATAAGGCGATGCTCCAGACCTTCCTTGGCTAGACGCTGGCTTAGCTGCACCTCGACCTGCGCCATCGCCTCACGGCGCACCACCGGCTGACTGCGGATGTGCTTTTCGATGATCGCATGGCGCCACGGGTACAACGCCTTAAAGCCGAGGTTCTGCAGCTCCGACTTGACCAGGCTCATACCCAATCGCTGAGCGATCGGCGCGTAGATTTCCAACGTCTCACGGGCGATGCGGCCGCGCGCCTCGCTGCTCTGCGCGCCGAGCGTGCGCATGTTGTGCAGGCGGTCGGCAAGCTTAATCATGATGACGCGCAGGTCGCGCGACATCGCCAGCAGCATCTTACGGAAACTCTCGGCCGCCGCTTCCTGACGGTCGCGGAACTTAAGCTTGTCCAGCTTGGTGACGCCATCCACCAACTCGGCGACCGTCTCGCCGAACTCGCCCGACAATTCGGCGCGCGTCAGCGGGGTGTCCTCAATCGTGTCATGCAGAATCGCGGCGATCAGTGCTTCTACGTCCAGGCCGAGCTCGGCCAGAATCCCCGCCACCGCCACCGGGTGGGTAATGTACGGTTCGCCTGACTTACGGGTTTGCCCGGCATGCGCGGCTGCACCGACTTCCCAGGCACGGCGCAGCAACGGCAGCTGTTCCTTGGGCAGATAGCTGGCAGCGCGTTCAAGACGGAGGACATAATCGGGCGTACTCGCGCCGGAAGACGCGGGCTTGGCGGGAGCAGCCTGGGCGGTAGGGCCTGGGTTCATGCCGGAAGACTATGCCAGCGGGCTGTAGACAGCAATTGCCTGCAATGTAGACCGTCGAGCGCTGCATGCGCGCGCCGTCGGCAGACACACATTCCGGACCCAGCTGCGGGTAAAACGTCGACAGCCCGCGGGGGCGCGGGCTGTCGGGGGAGACGAGCGTTCATTGCCAAAGACGCAAGCAAACGAAGCGCGGCACGACGCCGAAGCTCCAAACGATCAGATCAATCGTCGTTCTTGGACATGTCCTCGTCGGCCACAACCTCGGCCGCAGCCCATTCCAATGCCTCGCGCTCGGCACGCTCACGCTCAGCCTTTTCGACCTCATCAATCAGCGCATTGTCGATCTTGCGCGCGGCGATTTCGCGCAGCGCCAGCACAGTCGGCTTGTCGCTGCTGTCGGCGTTGTCGATCACCGACTGCACGCCGTTGGCCAGCTGGCGAGCGCGCTTGGAGGCCATCACCACCAGCTCGAAACGGTTATTAACGACTTCCAGACAATCTTCTACGGTAATGCGGGCCATGCGGGCTCCCGGCGACCGCCAGGGTCGCGCCATCTGAATGGGGAAAGATCGGTAATTATACGACCCACGCCCCGGCCACCGCAAGCCAAGGCAGTTCAGTTTCCTTTCCGATCAGGCAGTTGCGCCAAGCTTGCATCGGTAGATCCCGACGCCGGCAGCGGCTGCATCGGCGACGCCGCGTCCGGCTCGGCCAACAGCGCGGCGATCAGACGATGATGGCGCTGGGCCTGAGCCTGCCGGCGCAGCCGACTGGCGGCAAAAATCGCGCACATCTCCCCCACCGCAGTCTGGAAGTCCTCGTTAATAATCACATAATCATATTCATCGTAATGCAACATCTCCTCGCGCGCGGCCGCCAGCCGCCGCGCAATCGTGGCCTCGCTGTCCTGCCCGCGCTTGCGCATGCGCTCCTCCAATGCCTGCCGCGACGGCGGCAAAATGAACACACTGACCGCGTCAGGCACCTGTTCGCGTACTTGGCGGGCGCCCTGCCAGTCAATCTCCAGCAGCACGTCGTGGCCCGCCGCCAACTGCGGCTCCACCGACTGCCGCGCGGTGCCCTTCCAATCGCCATGTACCGAGGCATGCTCAAAGAAATCGCCTGCGGCTATCATTCGCTCGAACTCGGTCGCGGAGACAAAGTGGTAGTGCTCAGCATGCCGCTCACCTGGACGGGGCGCGCGCGAGGTGAACGAGATTGATAGGGCGATTTGAGGGTCGCGCGCCAGGGTGGCGTTGACGATGCTGCTTTTGCCGGCGCCGGAGGGCGCCGCGACGATATACAGGGTGCCACGCATCGTACGGCTCTCTAAATCGATGGAGTTCGGGCGGCGCACGATAACCAGACTCGGACGCCACGGCAAATCGTTCACTGGCTGACAGCTGTACGACTTAACCCTGATACAGCCTATAGCCCCGGGCATGTCAGCGTTGCTAACACCCAACCGGCCGCCCAGGCTCGCGTCGGCGTCGTAGAGTCCAGGGGCGCGGCCAAACCGGTTCCCGAGCCTCCAGGATCAGCGAAAGCGGCCCGCATAACAGCGGATCACCCTGACGACTGCGGCTGCTCACGACGACCTGTACCGTAGGCTCTCCGGCCACCGGCCGCTAGATTACTTGCGAAAACTGCGGCAAGGTCAGAGCCGTGGGCCGCACGCATAGACCGCGACCGGACTGGACCAGTGCCAGCACCCCGATTGGGTCAGACATAGGCAGGATCGACTGGGGCGTGCCCCTGAGAAGACGAGTGACGATGGCGCGCCCTTCTGCTTCACTCTCAGCAAACTCGATGAAGGCTTCGTTTTTGCGATCGTCCGGATGCAATTCGGCGCGGCTGGCCAGCGGATGCCGCGAAGCCAGCGCGACGCAAATTGGGAGTTAGGCAAGGACGTAGTTTTCCAGCCGTCCGTGAGATGGCTACATCGCAGTGGGACCAAACGCCAGATCAATCTCGCCTGCCAATAGACATGCAGTCCGCTGCCGGGGATCCATCCGCTCCAACACGACCTCGATCTCGGGCAACCCCTGCTCAATACGCGCCAGCGCGCCGGCCAGGACGCCTGAGTGCACTGCGCTAGCCGAGTAGCCAACACGGATGCGACCCAATTTTCCCAACCCTGCACGCCGGGCCACCTTCGACTGCGCGCTGGGCCTGTTCCAGCGTCCGCTGCGCCCCCATCAAAAACGGTCGACCCGCCTCCTTCAGCGTAACCCCACGGCAGTCGCGCTCTACCCAGGTGCAGCCCACAAACTGCTCTAGCAGCTTGATCTACTTATTCAATGCCGGCTGCACGATATGCAAGCGGTAAGCCGCGCGTGCGAACTGCAGCTCTTCGGCTAGCACCCCGAAGGATTTGATATGACCGAGTTCCATCATTACTCCAAGGAATCACAACAATCATAATTCGCCATTGACAGTTGTCAGCTTCCGCGACCAATTTCGAATGCAATCGAATTCCTTCGCTGCCGGTGACCGCGCCATGCCCTGCCCCAACAGACCCCTTCCGCTCATAATCCGCCCCACCCTCACGGCCGCGCCGCCAGCACTCTGGAGTTGGCATGAATACCGCTGCGCACGCCGGCTCGTTGGCGTAAAGGGGCGCGCGCCGCTGTGGGCATCAGGCTGCGAACAGCACCCTGATACGTGGAGTGCACGACCATGAGCGGAGTTCTACGCGACCAATTGATCGGCGCGTGGCGCCTGGTGCGTTACGTCGAGCGCCCATTGGACGGATCGCCACTGCGTGAACCGCTGACCACCCAACCACATGGGCTAATCCTCTATACAGCGGATGGCTATATGTCCGCGCAATTATCTGCGCCTGGACGCACACCGTTTGCCTCTGGCGACTGGTTTATGGCCTCGCCCGAGGAATTCGCGGCCGAGGGCAGTACTTACATTGCTTACAGCGGCCCTTGGGAGATCGGACCAGAAGCCAACACGATCATTCATGGCATGGATGTCTCACTGTTCCCGAACTGGAGCGGACAGCGCCAGATGCGCCGGGTTCGGTTGGACGGGGATCGTCTGTTTCTCGCCTCATCCGTGCCGCTTCTTTCCGGCGGCACACTGATAGACGCACAACTAGAGTGGCACCGAGCGCCCCTCACCAATGCAACACCGCCATTGGCGCCATCACCACACCTAGGAGCACAGGAGAGTGAGCAGGAGACGTTACCCCCATATCACAATGGACGATCTTAGAAGTTACCCCAAGGTCGAACTTACCGAAATACAGAAGAACTCCCCTTTTGCGTCGATTTTCGAGCGTCCCCTCGCCGACATTCCCCGCAGCTCTCTGGAAATTCTCAATGGCAGCCCATGCAACCCCCAGTTGGCAATGCCGATCGAAGATCGCAGCGACTTATTCCTGCCCGGCGAGCAGGCCATTGAGGTGGGGTATTGCGCGATGCCCGACGGCACCGGTTTCGTTGCCAATCGAATCTTTTTCCCGGACGCCACTGCTGAAATGATTGATTGGTGGATGAATTTTTATCCACTTGAAGGTATTCGCCTCGCGATGTGGCTACCCAATGCCCATGTGGACAGCTACGTCAAAGACCCTCATTTGCATACCGACGCGTCCGGCATCTCGCTGGCTACACGCAACTGGAATCGTGAGCACTATCCCACCGAAGGATTGGGTAGCCTCAAAGAGTCCGGACTCAGCTGTATCCGCTTTTATTCACCTCAGGAATTCGGCCTGGACATGCATAAGGTCCTGGTGCCCCCCGTCAAGACGCATTGCAGCGCTTCAGTCTTGTTGTTTGGCGACTCACTCGCCATGTTCGGCGAAGAGATCGCCGACGCGTCGCGTCGAAAGGACCCGGACGACAAGGTGCCGTTTAATACGCTGTTGCATACTGTCCGTCCGGTCGTCGGGGGCTGTGAGATGCGTAGCCGATTCTCGATCGGCAAAGGTATGCACAATGGGAAACCGTATACTGTCGAGATGCCCGCAACGATTGACATGGAAGCAGTAGCCTGGGTCAGGTTGAGGCATACACTTCAAGAAATGTCCAATTTGGCTTCTTTCCTGCCCGAGGTCTACAACCTATGCGGTGGAAAAATATCCCTGCCATCGTCCTACACCGAGCTATCGGTCACGTAAATCACTGAAAAAACGGGTCCATCCACGGTTTTATCCAATAAGAATCACGATAACGTTGGACGTATTGAGTTAAGTAAAGACTATCTAGATTCAATCCTCCCTCATGGTCTCATCATCGCGACATGGCCAGGCGCGTTTGAGTAGCATCATGATTAAATCTCCACCGATCTACTACGCGGAAGACTTGGCGAGGCCATCATAATTATTAAAACACGCACGCAAATAAAAATAATTTCCTCCTATCCGATAGCCTCGCTATTGGGCGCGTACTTTCTCGTAAGTTGTTCCACCTCCAAATCGGACAGCGCATAATGCGAGCATAACGATTCCCGCAGTTAATGCGAAATCGGCCACATTAAAGATGCCCGTACGGATCACTCCAATACCTAAATTCATAAAGTCAGTGACATATCCATCAAAGCAGAACCTATCAATAATATTTCCAACTCCGCCGCCACAAATCAACGAAAGTGCAACGACAGCCGTTGACTTCAACGAATTATAAAAAATAGCGTACAAAAACACCAAGGCTACCACTAATAAGTTACCCATGGATAATACTGACGATCTTATATGAATCGGCAGCTCCGCCCCTATACTGAGAAAAGCCCCAGGATTTTTAGCATATTGGAGACGAATAACATCGCCCCAATAAGATACAATCCCATTTCCGTATAAATAATGCCTAGCCATGGTTTTTGTAGTCTGGTTAACGATAGCGCAAATTATAACCAGACTAAAAACAAGTAACACTCTCTTATGTTTTTCCATGCATATTTAATTCGATTGAACGTAAATTGGCATTAGCTTGAACGTGACACTCCCCCATCCCCGGGAGTAGTTTCGGCTTGTGGCTATAGCGACCGATGTAGGTCTTGATGGCCTGCGCAGGCGCGTTCTCATCCGCTCGAACTTCATGCTTCCATCACCAGCTTAGCCGGCTCACTGATGGAGACCAATGGAATCGATAGATGCGTAGCATTGCTAACGGTAATGCCAAGCATCAGACATCCTCCCAGAACGCAATACCCGCTTCATCGCGGCGGATACCGCTGGTCGGCTGGCGGGCTGAACCGCGCACGATCAGCCGCCCCGGCACCTGAGTACGTAGCGATGTTGGCGCCCTGCCCGCCAATAGCTGGCGCAGGATGCGAATGGTCTCTGCGACCATCGCTGTCACCGGTTGAGAATACGTGGTGAGCGAGAACCCGGGCCAGCGGGCGATGTCCACATCGTCAAAACCGACGATGGAGACATCGCGGCCTGGCTCCAACCCGAACTCAATCCGCGCCACCTGCAATGCCGCCATTGCCATGTGGTCGTTAGCGCAAAAGATGGCATCCGGACGTTTAGCGCGCTTCAGCAAGCAACGCGTGGCGGCCAGGGCGCCTTCGAAGGTGTAGTAGCCCTTCTCGCGGAATAGCCGTGCATGGCCCAGTTCGGCCAAGCGGTTTACGAACCCGTGCTCGCGCTCGCGCGTCGTCGACGACTCGCCGGCACCTGCCAAGAAGGCGAAGCGTTGATGACCTCCAGCTACCAGATAACTGGCAATGGTACGCCCCCCTAACTCGTTACTGCCGCTGATGCCGGGCGTAGTGCTGTCGGCACCGATCGTATTGAACATGACGACCGGCACGCCGACCCGCGCACATTCTGCGGCCAACCGCGAAGACAAGCTGGTGGAGGCCAGGATCAACGCATCCACACGATAGCGCAGCAGTTCTTCCAGCGCTGGGTCGGCCTCACTGCGGCCATGAGTAATAAATAGCAGCACACGATAGCCTGCCTTGCCCAGCTCGTCGGAAAGGCACTGCAACACCTGGGGGTAAAACTGATTATCCAGGTAAGTCAGTGCCACCCCGACGATCTTCGAATGCTGCGTGCTCAGCGAGCGAGCTAAGTGATTAGGCGTGTAGTTAAGCTGGACCGCCGCCGCCAACACCCGCGCGCGCGTGGTGTCCGATACGCTCGCGCCAGGGGTGAAGGTGCGCGATACGGCCGATTGCGAGACCTTGGCCAATTTAGCGACATCGGAGGCAGTCGCCGGCCGACCGACCGGGAGCTTGGTCGTCATCAGCGGGAAATCCTGTACTCGCGCGGCCGGGAATTCTCCTGTGTTATTGCTGGCATCAGCAATTTCGATTTCATGGGGGACGGAGCCCTGAATATAGTCGGCAGCCAAGTAGCTAGCCAGATTCTTGCACGTATTTGCATTTTTTTTGCATACGTATGCAAAGGCGTTCGGAGCTTTCGCTCACTTTGGCGGAATGGCTTCGCAGGAGCCGGGATTGCTCGTCAGGGCTCCGGCAACCACCGCACTCATGATTGCCTGGGAGGGTAGCCATGTATCGCAATCAAACGCACACCCGCCGCGTCACGTAGCCATCTGCGCCGCTGCGCTCCAACGGAGCACTTTGCAAGCGGCGTGGGTATCTGGACCGACCATTCGCGACTGCCACAGAGCTGCCGTGGCAGCCTCGACGTTCCAACAGGTCCAAAGGGAAGTTACCTGGCAACGACCGCACCCTTGGTGCGGGACGGTGAACGCTGGCCGCAATACAAGAAAGGGGAGGAACAACATGAGCAACAAGAACGCCTTGGCAGTCGCAGTGATAGTGGCTCTGCAATGGCCCGCATTGGCCAATGCGCAGGACACCACGTCTAACGAGGCGCAAACCGCTAGCTCTCCGCTCACCGATAAAAACGAGCCACGCACCCTCGGCCAAGTCACCGTAACTGCCGAACGCCGCGAAGAGAACATACAGAAGACTGCAGTGGCGATCAGTGCGGTCGACGGCGAACAAATCCGTGAGCGCGGCCTGGTCAATATCGGTGATGTGTTATCACAGACACCGGCCGTGGTGATGCAAAACAGCACCAAAGGCCAGGCGATCTTCATCCGTGGCGTCGGCTCCACGGGTGATGCACAGGAAGGTGGTGACCCGGCGGTGAATATGAGTCTGGACGGCTTTTACCAGCAGCAGGCCGCCGTCGCCCTGGCCAATACCCTTGACGTGCAGCGGATCGAAGTGCTGCGCGGCCCGCAGGGCACATTGTACGGCCGCAACTCAAACGCCGGTAGCGTCAACATCATCACCAATGACCCGATATTGGGCGAATTTTCCGGCAATGCGCAGTTACAGCTGGGCAATTACAACACCCTGCGTACCGACGCCGCGGTCAATCTTCCGGTGAACGATCAGCTGGCGATACGGGTGGCCTATGCCACTGCCAAACACGATGGTTACCTGTCCAATGGTGCCAACGCCGAGGACAGCAATTCGGGGCGAGTGAAGTTCCTTTACGAACCCAGTGACAAACTGAAGATTCGCCTGACGGCCGACCACTCACGCGAAACGGGCACGCCACAGGCTACCGTGCCGTTACCACTATCACACTCCGACCCCTGGGCCTCAGTCGTCGTGGCCGGCGTACAGGATACGGAGATGTCACGCGTATACGCACAGCTGGATTACGACCTGGGTTTTGCGACCTTGTCCTGGCTGCCCGGGTATTCGCGCACTCACCAATACCAGGACTCAGAACTGCTGACGGTCGGTGCCAGTGCGCAGGACACCGTCGAGTACGCCAAGTCCAACGAATTCCGACTGGTGTCCAAGGACAGCCCCGTCAAATGGGTGACGGGTATGTACTACTTCAACGCCACCGATACGGCGAATCCTGATCCTGTACAAAAGGTCAAAACCACCCACGACAGCTCCAGCGCCGGCGACTTGATCTTGCGCTCATCCGAATCAACCACCTACGCGCTTTATGGCCAGGCAACGTTCCCCATTACCGAGCGTCTGCGCTTGATCAGCGGCGGTCGTTATACTGCGGACAAAAAATCCAAGGATTTTTTGATCTATCAGGCGGCGCACCGTTTTACCACGGGCCCAGACTATTCGGCCAACTGGCATTCATGGACCTGGAAAGGCGGACTTGAATACGACCTGGCCGAGAACTCGATGCTGTATGGACAAGTCAGCAACGGCCTGAAAGCCGGCGGCATCAACAACGTCGATGGCTCTATTTATGAGCCGGAGAAAATCACCGCCTTCGAGACCGGCATCAAAAACCGTTTCTTGGACAACCGCCTGCAGCTCAACGTAAGTCTTTATTACTATGACTACAAGAACTTTCAGGCCAACCTATCCTACCCTGATGCCACGGCATCAGGCGGCTTCAGTCAGAAGATCCAAAATGCAGCGACCGCGCGCATCTACGGGGGAGAACTGGAGACCAGCTGGATGCCGACCACGAGCGATCGTTTTGATCTGAGTATCGCTTACCTGCACGCACGCTTCGGTCGATTCGTTTATACCGACACGTCCGGTGTGGTCAACAACACCGGCCAGACCATGCCCAATTCCCCCACCTGGTCCGGCTTATTCAGCTATAGCCATTACTGGGATCTGGCCTCAGGTGCCAGCATCAATGCACGGCTCGACGTACGTTACTCGACCAAGTACGACTCCAGTATCGATGACGTTGCCGGCGGCTGGGATATCCAATCCAGCTTCACCCGTAGTGACTTTTCGATCGGCTACACCCGCGCCTCCGGACGCTGGGGCGTGCGTGGCTACGTGCGCAATATCGAAAACAAGGCGCAGCTACTAATGTCGCTGGTGCCCAGTGCCACCATCGCCGGAGCCATGGTCAGCGATCCGCGTACCTACGGCGTTGCCGTCAACGTGAATTTCTAAAT
>Cebus_capucinus_imitator_PRJNA485217_SSR047__coassemble_1223_pt1 | contig 19363 bp, 22 predicted proteins | sample Cebus_capucinus_imitator_PRJNA485217_SSR047__metabat2_high_PE_004 | metagenome-assembled genome bin Cebus_capucinus_imitator_PRJNA485217_SSR047
TCACCTTGGCCTTGATGGATAAAGGCTTGGCGAGGTTTTGCAGGGCCGACTAGCTAAGGTTTGCGATATCAAAATTCGGCCCAATCCGAGGCTTTCTGGTTCGCATAGGAGAAGCTAGCAGATCTGGGGGAGGCGTTGCCCGTTGCCTTTAGCATTGTCTTCAGCTGGCGGGGAACATCACGCTGTCTTGTTGTCTCGGTAGCGGCAGCTGCCAATTGACGATCGACCCTAAAGAGCGCAACGGCCACCGTCAATTCATTGGCTTGTTCTTCCATCGATTGAGTGGCAGCCGTGGCTTCTTCAACGAGCGCCGCGTTTTGCTGAGTGGCTTCGTCCATTTGCGTGATGGTTTGGTTTATCTGCTCAATGCCGACTGATTGCTCTTGGGATGCGGTCGAGATCTCACTCATGATATCGGTTACACGCTGTACACTGATAACAATATCGCTCATGGTTTTGCCCGCCTGGTCTACAAGCTGAGAGCCTTCCGCCACACGAGCGACCGAATCGTCGATCAGATCCTTGATCTCTTTGGCCGCGCCAGATGCCCGCTGAGCCAGGGAGCGAACTTCGCTAGCGACCACTGCAAAGCCCCGACCTTGTTCGCCGGCACGCGCAGCTTCGACAGCCGCGTTGAGCGCTAGAATGTTAGTTTGAAAGGCAATGCCATCAATAACCGAAATGATGTCCGCTATTTTGCGCGACGCGTCATTAATTCTGGCCATCGTGGTCACAACCTTGCCGACTATCTCTCCGCCTTCAGAAGCCACAGACGCCGCTCCGAGCGATAGCTGATTGGCTCGATGGGCGTGTTCTGCATTCTGACGCACGGTTGAAGTCAGTTCTTCCATAGAAGCAGCCGTTTCTTCTAAAGTGGCGGCTTGCTGCTCAGAACGCCGGCTTAAATCCTGGTTTCCTTTAGCAATCTCGCTTGCGGCCGAGCTGATAGTTTGAGCCGAGCGCGCAATACGGGAGACGATCATCGTTAGCCGCTCTGCTGTAGTGTTCGCGTCGTTACGCATTTGAGCAAAAACACCTTGGAATTCACCCTCCATGCGTTTATTCAGGTTGCCATCCGCTATTGTTTTAAGTAAAGCAGAAATATCATTAAGGCTCGTATCGGAGATAGCCATCAAGCGGTTTAGCTCGGAAATCATTTCGCTGAAGTCGTGCTTAAATGCGTCGGCATCTCCTCTAGCGGAAAAATCGCCATTGGCAGCTGAGCTTGTCAGACGTTTAATTTCGGTGTTTATTTTTACCAAATTTAATTTTACAGTTTTCATGGTGCTGGTGAGTATGGCTTTTTCACCAGGTAATTCTTCCATATCCCGAGAAAGATCCCCGATAGCATAACTTTGCATGATATCGAGCAGGTGACGTTGGGTGTCAATATGAGAGGTAATAAGCTGATTGGTGCCGCTGATCATTCTCCCATACTCGCCAGGAAAGTTGAAAGCATCCATTCGATAACTCAATTCACCGGCTTCGTGCCGCTTTATCATAAGCGTTTGTGTTTGAATAATTGAGTTGATTTGCTGTTGCATACGTTTCATGCTTGACAAAAGTACGCTTATCTCATCTTTATAATCGTCTAATACTTGAATTGTAGTATTGCCGGAGGCAATTGCGTCAGCAACTGAAATTGCTTTATCAAGGCGAGAGGTTAATCGCTTTTTAATAAGAAAGGCTATTATCATCGCTACAGCGATGGCAAATATACATCCGATAAGTGTAGACCAATGCACAAAAAGTTTGGTTTCTTCTAATTTGACAGAACGTTGATGCAAAAGTTGCTGTTCCGTTTCTTCTACTTCTGCAAGTGTTTTTCTTATACGATCCATTGGTTTGCGATCTTCTTCTTTAAAGAAAGACTGGCGAAGACCTTCGAAGTCCCGGTTCTTCCTGAGTAATACAAGTCCGTCCTCCACTTTTACAAGTTCTTCGAAATATGATTCTACATCTCTAAATCTTTTTTCAAGGAGAGAATCTGTGATGGTCAGTTTTTTTGCCTTTTCAAAATCATTACGAAAATCACCTTGTCTTTTTCTGTAGCGCTGTAATCCATATTCGGATCCTGAAACAAAAAATCCACGGGCCGTTGACTGAACATTAGCTGCGTCAGATAGTAAACCTTGCTTCGCATTTATTATCCTGTAGCTGCGTTCGGCAAGCGTAAGCGTAGTATTAATTTTACGTTGCCCGTACTGGTTAATTCCTGCAATGAAAATGATGGCGACGATCAAGGCGCTGAATCCCAGCCAGACGCTTTTCGCTAAACTTGTTTTTCTAAGGAGCATGGCATGATTTCCTGCGCGATGGTTATAACTTGATTGTTTAAGGATAATTGACTTCATGCTATTAAGCACTCATCCACTATTCGTATCGGCACGCCAAGCTGAAAATTTAGCGGATTAGGAAAATATTTAAAGAAGCAGGAATCTTGGCAGGGAGTCGCTTATGTTCGATATGATTTAGATTATGACTAATGAAATTTTTTGTTCTCATGCCGGGTCTTTCCCCACTGGCGATAATGAGGTAATCCAGAAGGAATCAAGCTGATCGGAAATGATCAACGGAATTTCTGCTCAGGCGTTAGTTCGCGATTAATGATTGCGGCAGGCGTGACCCAAGCCAGTACCGCGTTGCAGAGCGCTGGCCTGATCGACATAGCTTTGAGCTTGCTGCAGCATGCTGTGACTTCACTAGGAATGACGCCGATGATCAGCGTGTTTGATTTCACTGCCAACGCAATTGAAGGCCATCCGCAGCCGCTGGCCGACTACGCCGGCAAGGTTTTGCTGATCGTCAATGTGGCCTCGCGCTGTGGTTTCACCCCTCAGTACAGCGAGTTGGAGGCACTGTGGCAGCGCTACAGCATGCGCGGTTTGGTGGTGCTGGGTTTCCCATGCGATCAGTTCGGCCACCAGGAGCCGGGAAACGAGGATGAGATCGCACAATTTTGTGCGCTGAACTTCGCGGTGAGCTTTCCGATGTTCGCCAAAGTCCAGGTCAACGGTGCCGGCGCGCATCCGCTATGGCAATGGCTGACACAGCAGCGTTCCGGGCTGCTCGGCACCCAGTCGATCAAATGGAATTTCACCAAGTTCCTGACTGGCCGCGACGGGCAAGTGCTCGGCCGCTACGGCTCGACCACGCCGCCACGGCGGCTCTCGCACAATATCGAGCGCGCGCTGGGAGAGTCGTAGAGCAGGGCGTGGAGAGCACTGTCTCCACGCTCGGATTGTGGTTTGCGACGGCGGGCAGACAAGTGCATTTTATCCGCAGTTCCTGTGGCGATCGAGGCATGCGTGCGCGGAGGTGCTAACACGCGCAAGCCGCGCGATTACTTCTCGACAAACGCGCGCTCGAATACGTAATGCCCGGCTGAGCCGATCCGCATCGAAGCTTCGAATCCGCGCACGTCAAGCAAGCTGCGCAGATCGGCCAGCATCTGTGGACTGCCGCAGATCATGAAACGATCATTGATCGGGTCGATCGGCGGCAGTCCAAGGGTGCGCTGCATTTCGCCGCTTGCCAGCAGCTCGGTGAGACGGCCTCGATTGGGAAATTCTTCGCGGGTCACTGCAGGGTAGTACAGCAGTTTGTCGCGGATCATCTCGCCCAGAAACTCATGCGCGGGCAGCTCACGCTCAAAATAGTCGCGGTAAGCCAGGTCCTTCTTGAAGCGCACACCGTGGGTCAGGATTACCTTGTCAAACCGCTCGTAGGTCTCCGGGTCCTTGATGACCGAGAGCCACGGTGCCAGTCCGGTACCAGTGCCCAGCAGGTACAGGTGGCGGCCCGGGTGCAGGTCGCTGATCAGCAGCGTGCCGGTGGGCTTGCGGCCGACCAGCACCTTGTCGCCGGGTTGAATGTGCTGCAGGCGCGAGGTCAGCGGGCCGTTCTGGACCTTGATGCTGAAGAACTCCAGCTGCTCTTCCCAGTTGGCGCTGGCGATTGAGTAGGCACGCAGTAGCGGCCGGGTCTCGGTTTCCAGCCCGATCATCACGAACTGGCCATTATCAAAGCGGAAGCCTTCGTTCCGGGTGGTGGTGAAGCTGAAATAGGCGTCCGTCCAGTGACGGACCTCAAGCACCGTTTCGGCGCCAAAAGCGGAAGACATGCCGTTGATCGCAAAGGGGGAGTGACGCACAGATTCTACCTCATCACTATCGCAAATGAGATTTCATCTCATTTATGGCCGGCGCCGCGCTTTACCCACATGTGTCGGTCGGCTCGACCTGCGTGGTTTCAACTACGCACGCCACAACCGATGCTGGTGCTTCGGTTGTGGCGGCCGCGTTGTTATCTACGCTGCCCGCACCTGCATTGGCCGACGCCTACGCGGCAGCTTTTCAAACACTCTTGTACCTGCTAGCTGGCATTTCGGTGGTATCGGCACTAGTGGCGGTGTGTGCCTTACGGCGATGGCGATCGTGACCCGCCGCCAGGTGCGGCTCAGCGCGTGAAGCTCAGCTCGTAGGACACCAGCAGCGGTGCTTTGGGCGGCGCGGGCAGGGGGCGTGTGCGCAGGAACTTTTCCATGCAGATCGCCAGTGGCGTGTCGCCTGCGCGCCAGCTGCTCGTTACCGTGCCCTGTGCGTCCAGTGCGACGACCAGGGTGAACGGTGATGTGTCGGCGTGCGGCATCGCGCACTGAGCTATGCCCGCGTCTAGCGCGGTGGCCTGGGCCTGGTGGATGCGTCCGGCCAACTCGGGCGGCAGTGCCGCTTCGTCGTGGTCTGCACGTAGCTTGGCCTCGTCGAAGCTGGCCGGTAGGCCGTCCGCCGCAGTGGCCGTCCACGGCAGTGAGGCGGCGAGCAGCCAGGGCAAGAGACGGATATTGGGCATCGGGGCGGCTCCGGGCGAAAGACAGTTCAACGATAGCCGGCCGCCTGCAGCTCGAACAGCTCGGCATAGCGGCCTCCTTGCGCCATCAGCTCGGCGTGGCTGCCGCTGGCCTCGATCCGGCCGTCGGCCAGCACCAGGATACGGTCGGCCATGCGTACGCTGGAGAAGCGGTGCGAGATCAGCACCGCGGTGCGCCGCTCGGACAGCTCCTTGAAACGTTGGAAGACCTCAAACTCGGCGCGGGCGTCGAGCGCAGCGGTGGGTTCGTCCAGAATCATCACCTGGGCGTCGCGCAGGTAGGCACGGGCGATCGCCAGCTTTTGCCACTGTCCACCTGACAGGTCCACCCCCTGTTTGAAGCGGCGACCAATCATCTGATCGTAGCCGTGGGGCAGTGCCTCGATCACCTCGTCGGCGAGCGCGCGCCGCGCTGCTGCCTGGATCTTTGCTCGGTCGTGCATCGATTCGACCCGGCCGACGCCGACGTTTTCGCCCGCCGACAGGTGGTAGCGTACGAAGTCCTGGAAGATCACTCCCATATTGGCGCGCAGCTCGTCCAGGTCGTAGTCGCGCAGGTCGCGTCCGTCAAGCAGGATGCGGCCCTCATCCGGGTCATACAGCCGTGCCAGCAATTTGACCAGGGTGGTTTTGCCAGCGCCGTTCTCGCCGACCAGTGCCAATACCTCGCCCGCATGTAGCTCGAAGTCTAGGTGCCGCACGGCCCACTGCTCAGCGTCGGGATAACGAAAGCCCACGTCCTCAAACACGAAGCCGTGCGTAATCGGTCGTGGCACTGACAGCGCACCAGGGCGTGAGGCGATCTCCGGTTTGATCTGGAAGAACGAGAACAGATCGTCCAGGTAGAGCGCCTGCCCGGCGACCTGAGAAAAGCCGATCAGCAATCCTTCCAGCAACTGGCGCAGGCGTAGAAAGCTGGCGGCCAGAAAGGTCAGGTCGCCGATGCTGAAATCACCGCGGATCGTGCGCCAGGCGATGTAGGCATAGGCGACGTAGTAGCCCAGTGTGCCTAGTGCCGCCAACAGTGTGCCCCAGATGGCACGGCGCCGTGCCAATGCGCGGTTGGCCCGATACAGCTGTTCGGCCAGCGAGCGATAACGTTCGATCAGGAAGCGGTGAAGGTTGAAGATCTTCACCTCCTTGGCGGTGTCGACACTGGCACCGACCTGGCGTAGGTAATCGAGCTGGCGGCGCTCCGGGGTCCACTGGTAGTTGAGTGAGTAGCCGAGCGCGTTGAAATGCGATTCGCCGACAAATGCCGGTACCAGGGCCACCGCCAGAAGCGCGATCAGCCAGGGCGCGTATACCAGCAGGCCGACTGCGAAACTGGCCACCGTAATCGCGTCCTGCAGTTGGCCGAACAGCTGGCTCATCAGGTTCATGCGCCCCATGCTCTGGCGCCGCGCACGGTCCAGCCGATCTTGTTGGTCAGGATCCTCGAAGTCTTCCAAGTCGAGCAGTGCGGCGTGTTCCATCAGTCGCACGCTGGTGGCATTGTTGAACAGCTCCGAGAGCAGGCTGTCGGCATAGCTGATCAGCCGTCCGAGCAGGTCCGATCCGATCGCCAGGACCAGTTCCAGCGCCAGTAGCGTCAGTAGCCGGTCGAGCTGGCCGCCGGAGAGTGCATCTCCCAGTGAGTGCAGAGCTGGCTGTAGCCGCGCCAGCTGAATCGCTTCGTCGATGATCAGTTTGCCGATATAGAGTGTGGCCACCGGCATCAGCGCACGTAGCAGGCGCAGGCCGAGGCTGGCCAGGGTCAGCACGCGGCTGGCCTGCCAGATCTGGCGCAGAAAGGGCGGCAGGTTACGCAGCGCGTCAAAGCGTTCGCGCAGGCTGGGTTGGCGTTTGGTGTGTTGGGTGTTGTGAGCCATCGTGCGATTTTGCCGCACTGGGCGTCACCTGAATGTGGTCAGTTGATGCGTGGGGCCTTTGAACTGGCCGCACCGGTATGGGGGCGACTTAGGCCGCCGTATTGTCTGCGAAAGTGTTTTCGCTGGGGCAGGGGGAGCGGCAGACGAGGGTTCACTCGTCCAGTCGCAGGGTCAGGCATTTCGCCGCGCCGCCCGCTTTGAGAAATTCGTCCAGGGGGACTTGTAGCGTCTGGTAGCCGATCGAACTCAGCTTCTCTTCCAACACGGGTGAGGCGCGATTGAGCAGTAGGTGCCGGTCCAAGTCCACCGCATTGCAGGCGAAGTTCAGTGCATCGTATTCGCTGATCTCGATCCGACGTTCGGGCGCGACCAGAGTCTGAATCTTCAGCCTTGATGGTAGGGTAAAAGCCTCGGGGTAATACATCAGGTATCCACCGCGAAGCGGGCAAAAGCAGGTGTCCAGATGGTAAAAGCGCGGATCTACCAGTTGTAGCGGCACGACATCGATGTCGAGTAAGCGCTCTAGCTCAGCGGCAGCGTCGAATTCGCTGCGATGACCATAGCCCATCCACAGGCGGCGGGTGGCACGGTCAAGCAGAGCGTCCCCGGCGCCCTCGAAAGCCAGTTCTTGTGGTAGGCGGTGGATTTGGAAACCCGCACGTCTGAACCACTCGGTGAACGGAGCTTCTTCGCCGCGCCGCTCGTGGTGGCGAAAGCGGCTGGGCACGAAATCTTTGCCGAGCACGAGCCCGGCATTAGCCGTGAATACCATGTCCGGTTGAGCGTAGATGCCGGCGATATGGGCAAGATCGGCACCGCTGGCGCGTAACGTCGTCACCAGTGTGTCCCACTGCCGCTGTGCACGCGTCGCGTCGGCCGTATGAACATGAGCCTGCATCCATGGGTTTATCACGTAGTCCACTGCAAAATGCGCCGGCGCACACACCAGCAGCCGGTGCACGACCGGCGCGGCCGCAAGACGTTCGATGTCGAAGGGTCTGTCGATCAGCGGGTCGTTGCGTTGTTCCACGACTACTTCATCGCTGGCAATCATCTTGAGGTTCCATCGGCGGCGATGGACAAGGATGGTGCTCACGCCCTATTGCGCTCATATGTCCGCAACGCGACAGGGCCATGGCCGCGGATTAGGGCAGCGTAGGTTGCAGGCCGACGCCGAGTCGGTTCCAGGCGTTGATCAGCGCGATTACCAAGGTCAGTGCAGTAATGCGGGATGGGTCAAAGTGCTCGCCGAGCGCCTGATATTGGGGCGCTGACGACGTGGTCAGCGGCAGCGCGGTCAGGGCGTCGGCCCAGGCCAGTGCAGCGCGTTCTCCCGGGCCAAAGAAACGGCTGTCGCGCCAGCCTGCAAGGGTGTCGAGCTTGCGTGGCTCTACCCCGCTGGCACGCAGCGCCGAGGCATGCATGTCCAGGCAAAACGCGCAGCCATTGAGTTGCGATACGCGCAGGGACAGCAGTTCGGTCAGGGACGGGGGGAGCGGTCCTTGATGGATCAATTGGCTGGCGGTCAGCAGCGCTTGATACACCTCGGGCTGATGTTGGGTGTAATCCAGGCGATGGAAGGGTCTGTTCACGGTGATGTCCTCCTGTTAGCGGCGAACGGCCGCCTTCAATGCCAGGACGCGCCACAGGTCCACGCTGTGACAGTCTCATCCCATAGACGGCAATTTGTTTGGATTCATCAGGTTGAGCACGTCGGTGATGCGCCCCTCTTCGATCACGATCAAGGTTATGGCGGTCAATCGGTGATGCTGGTTGAAGCGCAAAATTGCCGGTTCACCGTTGACCTGCCCCAAGCGGGCGGGCAGCGTTAGGCTGCGCCGTGCGATCGCGGCATATAGCCGAGCAATACGTTCAGCGCCGTGCAACGGGCGCAACGCTGCCCGAACTTGGCCACCGCCATCGGAAATCAGGCGGGCGTTGATGGTCAGTAGCGCGACGATGGCGTCATGATCGCCACTTTGTGAGGCGAGCATGAACTGATGCAGCAGCTGCCGATGCTGTTCCGGCGTCGCCGCGAAGCGTGATCGGCCGGTCCGCAGACGTGTGCGTGCACGATGCACCCATTGTCGGCAGCCGCTTTCGCTATGGCCAAGCATCTGCGCAATCCGTGCGTAGTCGTAGTCGAACGCCTCTTTCAGCAAAAACGCAGCGCGCTCTTCCGGTCCCAGCCGTTCCAGCAGTGCCAGCAAGGCCAAGGAGATCTGCTCGTCGTTTTCCTGCTGCGCGGCCGGGTCGGGTGCCGCATCGATCACCTGCAACGGCTCAGGCAACCAGGGGCCGATGTAATCGATTCGCGAGCTCCGGGCCGCACGCAGCCGATCCAGGCCCAGGCGGGTGGTGACCGTGATCAGCCAAGCCTGCGGATCGCGGATTGTGGTGTGGTCGGCCGCCTGCCAGCGCAGCCAGGCGTCCTGCACGAGGTCATCGCCGTCGCTGCGGCTGCCGAGTAGCCGGTAGGCCAGCGCAAACAAGCGCGTCCGGTGGGTCTCAAACTGGGAATCGGGGTTCATAACGCCAGGACGAAACAGGGCGTGCCGTTGTGACAGCGGGCAGCCGGACGACTTTGTCCTAGAATGCGCGGGTTTGTTCCCTCCCGCCAGCCGCAGAGCCAGCCGTGACTTCGATCAAGCAGGAAGACCTCATCCAGAGCGTCGCCGACGCGCTGCAATACATCAGCTACTACCACCCGGTCGACTACATCAAGAATCTGTCGGCCGCCTACGAACGCGAGCAGTCGCCTGCCGCCAAAGATGCGATCGCACAGATCCTGATCAACTCGCGCATGTGCGCTGAAGGCCATCGGCCGATTTGTCAGGACACCGGCATCGTCACCGTGTTCCTGGACGTCGGCATGAACGTGCGCTGGGATGACGCCACGATGGGCGTGGAAGACATGGTCAACGAAGGCGTGCGCCGTGCCTACAATGATCCCGATAACAAATTGCGCGCTTCGGTGTTGGCCGACCCGGCCGGTAAGCGCCAGAACACTCGCGACAACACCCCGGCGGTGGTCAACGTCAAGATCGTGCCCGGCGATCACGTCGAGGTCATCGTAGCGGCCAAGGGCGGCGGCTCGGAGGCCAAGAGCAAGTTTGCGATGCTCAATCCGTCAGACTCGATTGTCGACTGGGTGCTGAAAACGGTGCCGACCATGGGCGCCGGCTGGTGTCCGCCGGGCATGTTGGGCATCGGTATCGGCGGCACTGCTGAAAAAGCAATGTTGCTGGCCAAGGAGGCGCTGATGGAGCCGATCGATATCACCGAGCTGCAGGCCCGGGGACCGTCCAATCGCGCCGAGGAGCTACGCCTTGAGATTTACGAGAAGGTCAATGCGTTGGGCATCGGTGCGCAGGGCCTGGGCGGGCTGACCACGGTGCTCGACATCAAGGTCAAGGATTACCCGACCCATGCGGCCAATCTGCCGGTGGCGATGATCCCCAACTGCGCGGCGACTCGCCATGCGCACTTCACGCTGGACGGCAGCGGCCCGGTTGCGCTGGACCCGCCTTCGCTGGAGGACTGGCCCAAACTCACCTACAACCCGCGCAACGCGCGGCGGGTTGATCTGGACACGATCACTCGCGAGCAGGTGGCCCAGTTCAAGCCTGGCGAGGTGCTGCTGCTCAACGGCAAGCTGTTGACCGGCCGGGACGCGGCCCACAAGCGAATGGTCGATATGCTCAACCGGGGCGAAACGCTGCCGGTGGACTTCACCAACCGCTTTATCTATTACGTCGGCCCGGTTGATCCGGTGCGCGATGAGGTGGTTGGCCCGGCCGGTCCGACCACTGCGACGCGCATGGACAAGTTCACCCGGCAAATGCTTGAGCAGACCGGCCTGCTTGGCATGGTCGGCAAGGCCGAGCGCGGCGATGCGGCGATTCAGGCGATCGCCGACAACCGTGCGGTTTACTTGATGGCGGTCGGGGGTTCTGCCTATCTGGTCTCTAAGGCGATCCGCGCCAGCCGCGTGCTGGCCTTCGAGGATCTGGGTATGGAGGCGATCTACGAGTTCGAGGTCAAGGATATGCCGGTGACGGTCGCGGTCGATGCAACCGGGGAATCAGTGCATAAAACGGGCCCGCGTCAGTGGCAGGCCCGGATCGGCAAGATTCCCGTGCTGGTTGAATAAAGCGCCCAACCTGCGCTGAGGTCGTGCAGGGCCGATCAAGATCGGCCCTGCACGACCTCAGGGTGGGCACGATCCGTATTTTCCGCTTGTGAGTGTAAAGTTGCGCGTGCAAAGATCGCGGGCGACTCACCAGGGTCTTCGGGAGCGTCGCTATGTCTATAGTCCTGTATGGTTCGCCGAGCACCGCATCGCTGGTTGTGCATTGGTTGTTGATCGAACTGGGCGTCGAGTTCGAGTTGAAGATGCTCGATTTTGAGCGCCAGCAACAAAAAACGCCCGAATACCTGGCAATCAATCCACAAGGCCGAGTACCGACGCTATTGCTGGAAGGGCAGGTACTGACCGAGTCAGCTGCCATCGTCATGCATCTGGCCGATCTATACCCGCAAGCGGGGCTCGCCCCGACGCCCGGCACCCCGCAGCGTGCGGCTTATTACCGCTGGATGTTGTTCTGTGCTTACACACTGATGCCGGCTTATCGGGCCTGGTTCTATCCGGACGAGCCGGCCGGTGCCGCCAACGTTGAGACGGTACAGGCGCATGCACGTGCCGTCCTCGAGAAAGCCTGGGAGGAGGTCGATCAACATCTGCTCAAGCAGGGGCCCTACATGCTGGGCAATCGCTACAGTGCGGTTGATTTCGTCGTGACCATGCTTATGCGCTGGTCGCGCGATATGCCACGACCGGCCGACCGATGGCCGGCTTTGGAGGCGCTTGCCGAGCGGATGAAGGCGCGCCCATCCTTCAAGGAAACCTATCGTCGCGAAGGCATCACCGATTGGACCTGAGTCGTAGGCTGTAGGCTGACGCAGGAACTTGATTTAGTACCACTCCAGCAGTGACACGCCCACACCGATGTAGGTCGCCTTGTGGTTGTAGTCGATCATGCTTTCGCCGTAACCGTCGAACACTTGCACGTGTCCGCGCAGCAAATTGCTGATCGGAAACCCGTAATCGAGCTGCAGTGCGCCGTGCGAGCGGTCGCCAAAGCGCAGCGAATGCCGCGCCATCAGCGAGACCTCATGGCCGTTGTGGTTCCATACCAGGGTGGCATCGCCACGGCCCATGTAGTTCTCGATGTCCGGGTTGTTGTCGTCGCGGGCATTTTCCTTGATCCGGAACCAGGGGCGCAGCATCAACGCCCAGTTTTCGCGGTCCAGGCCGAAGTTGAGGATGACCCGGTTCCAGCTGCGTGACAGCGGGTCGGCGCGACCGTTGGACATGTGGTCCAGGCTGATCCCGGTCATGCGGCCCCGCCAGCCGGCGATGTCGTAGTTGCTGCGAAACACCAAGATGACTTCCGGTTCGTAATTGGTCTCCCGGAAGGGTCTGGACTCTTCGGCGTTGTAAGCCTGCCAACGCGAACTTTGGGTATACGCTACCCAGATATCACCGTTGTCGCCGAATAGATTTTCGGCGACTTTGGTTTTAAAACTGAGCTGGAATTTGAGTTCGGTCGCGTCCAGTACTTGCGCGGTGGTGACTGTATTGACTGGATTTGGCGATGAGGGCAGGGTGTTGGTCTTGCTGGTCCAGAATACGGGTAGCAAATAAATCGGCTTGTAGGCGCGTAATTGGAAGGTGCCGAGTTTTGAGTCTTTGGCCAGCTCCCAGCGGCTATCCAGCAAGGAGCCGCGCCCCGCGTTGGCAATGGCCTCACGCGAGGCCGCGTCGGTCGGTGATTTGAAAAAATCCGCCATTGCGCTGCGCGAAGCCGGGTTCTTCTTGGCCTGCTCAGTCTTCTGCTCGACCTCGGCCTGATCCGCAGCTTGATCCGCTGCGCGAGTATCCCCTGAGGTAAAGCCCAGTGCTTGGTCATAGCAGGTCAGGCGGGCGGCATTGGAGGTGATTGAGGTGCAGGCTTGCGCGGTAGCCGGTTGCGGGGCCGCCTCTTGGGCATGGGCAAGCGGGCTATAGGCGAGGGCAAGCATCAGCAGAGGACGCGGCTGGGTCATGGGGTGGCATATGTGGGTTAGATAAGACAAAGAATGGCGTATTTACAGTGAAGACACATCCATGGGGGATGGGGTATGCGGTGTATCAGGCGAACCAGGCCAACGTGAATACGCCGAGTATGCACACGCCCAGGGCTAGTTTGGACGCTGTCCCGAGCAGAATTCCCAGCCAGGTGCCTAGACCCACGCGAGTGGCCTTGGTCAACGTACGGCTATGCCAGTACTCGCCCGCCCAGGCGCCAACGAAGGGGCCTACAAACAGGCCCAGAGGCAGAAAAAACAATCCTACAACCGTGCCGATCAGCGAGCCCCATAGCGCGGTGGAGCTCGCCCCGAGCCGCTGTGCACCGTATAAGTTGGCGAGTACGTCGATCAGTAATGACAGCGCCGTCAGGATCCCGATCACCGTCAGCGGGAGCCAGCCGACCTTTTCAAAATCATCTGCCCAGGCCACCAGCAACAGGCCCGCGAACACCAGCGGCAGCCCGGGTAGGGCGGGCAGCACGACGCCGACAAAGCCAGCGACCGCCAATAACGTGCCAATCGAGTAGTAGATGAATTGCGGTTCCATAAGTGGGATGCGTTATTCGTTTTTTGACTTGACAGTGGGGGCGTGGAGTGATTGCAATTCTGTTTGGCAGGGGTTAATTTGCAACCGCGCTGCGCTTGGCAAGGTCACCGTGAATCGTGGCCTGATGAGTAGATCCTAGATCCGCTACATCGCTGCACCTCGCTTCCTCCTTGCAACCAGCCGAACTGCCATCAACCCAACTCATTGTGTGATTCCGGGAGTAAGTCGAGATGTCTGCAGAGCGTGAGATCGGTACCGTTAAGTGGTTCAACGATGCCAAGGGCTTCGGGTTTATCAGTCGCGAGAACGGTGAAGATGTATTCGTACACTTCCGTGCCATCCAGATCCAGGGCTTCAAAAGTCTTAAGGAAGGCCAGAAGGTGACCTTCACCGTCGTGCAAGGCCAGAAGGGCTTGCAGGCCGACGCTGTGCAACCGGCCTGAGCGGCGCGTTGTTACAAGGAAAAGGCCCGTGAGCGGGCCTTTTTGTCAACGCTGAGCATCCGGCCTGAGGGCTGCGTGCCCGGGCCCGAGCCCTGCGCCGCCTCAATGCCGGCCTGTGGTCATCGCACCACGACGCGTCCGTTGACTACGCGGACGTAGGTGTTCTCGCGCACGCCGGCCAGGTCTTTCTGATTCACCACGATCACTCGGCCGTCATCCATCTTTACTTGGATGTCGTAAGAGTTACTGGTGACATTGTTTTGGATCGCGTTGCCAGCCAATGCGCCTGCGGCGGCACCAGCGACCGAGGCGATGTTCTTGTTGCCCTTGCTGCCACCGGTATCCTTGGAAATCTGACGCCCGGCCACTGCGCCGACGATGCCGCCTAGCACGGCGCCGGTGCCGGTCGGGGCGGTCCGATTGGACTGAAGCGTGTCGATCCGGGTCACGATCCCGCAGTCGGCGCAGTGCCCTTGCGAGTAACCCTGACTATAACTCCTTCCATAGCCACTGTATCCGGGCTGGGTGGTAGCGCAGCCGGCGAGGGCGGTAGCCGCGGCCAGGCCGATGACGAGCAGTCGGGTATTCATAATGTTCTCTCTCCGAGTTTCACTGGAGCGGCGGCGCCGCAGCGAACGCATCGTCTCCGTTGCCAAGTGAACGCAGTGCCAATCAAATGAATACGCGGTTCAGCGGGAAACCGGATGGCTGATCTCGTGGCCTCAGCGATCTGCTGGCGGGGTGTCAATTCGGTGTCGCAGTTCGCGGGCGTTGCAACTGTGGCTCGATCCAGTGTGTCGTGCAGTTCATTGGCGTACTGAATGAGGGCCGTCGCACGACATCGGAAATGCGCCTTGCAGGTCATTGGAAAGCGCACCCAGCGATTGCTGGCGCAACAGCGCATCGGGCAGAGTACGGCATGTTGGGCGAGCGGGATAAGCTGATTGGCTCAAGCCCTAGACCGATGAGCCGCAGGCGAGAACCGCCCCGTCGCGGCTAAAATGATGCGATGAAAGTTCAATGGCGTGAACGCTTTGCCGGTATCGACCGGCTCTACGGTACGGGTTCCGTCGACCAGTTGGCGGCATGCCGGGTCGCGGTGGTAGGTATGGGAGGGGTCGGTTCCTGGGTGGTTGAAGCCTTGGCACGCTCGGCGGTCGGCCACCTGACCCTGATCGACGCCGATGATATCTGCGTTTCTAATACCAACCGGCAACTGCCGGCACTGGAGGGCCAGTACGGTCGCAACAAGGCGCGGGCGATGGCTGAACGTTGCACGGCGATTAATCCGCAGATCGAAGTGATAGCGGTCGAGGCCTTTCTGACCTCGGGCAACATGGCGGACCTGCTCGGACAGGGTTTCGACCTGGTGATTGATGCGTGCGACAGCTTTCGAGTCAAGGTTGAGGCCATTGCATGGTGCCGTCGGCGCAAGTTGCCGCTGATCAGTGTGGGGGCCGCTGGCGGGCGCACCGATCCGACGCTTGTGCGTGTGCGCGACCTGTCACGCACCGAGCATGATGCGCTGTTGGCATTGATCCGTAAGAAGCTGCGCGGCGAGTTCAATTTCCCCAAGAGCCCGCAACGCTACTTTGGCGTACCGGCGGTCTACTCGTTGGAGAATGTGAAGTATCCGCAGGCTGATGGCAGCGTGTGTGGGCTGCGACCGAGGCTGGGTGCCGACGCGTCGCTCAAACTCGACTGTGGGGCGGGACTAGGGGCTGCGACCCACATTACCGGGGCGTTCGCGTTCGCGACCGTCGGCAAGGCGCTGGAAACACTGCTTAAGCCCAAGTCGTAGCGGCGCTTGGCGGTGTCAGGCAGGCCTGTTCCGCGCACAGCAGGCTGCTACAAGGGAGCGTCGGGTAGATTAAATAGTCGGCGTGCATTGGCGGTGGTCTGCTGGGCAATCGTATCTTCGGGTTGACCCCGCAGATCCGCAATGCAAGTCAGGATCGCGCGCAAGCGCGCAGGTTCGTTGCGCTGGCCGCGAATGTCGGCGTCGGGCTGGTCCGGTGCGTCGGTTTCCAACAAGAGGTGCTGCAACGGCATCTGCGCTACTAGTCGGCGTAGCCGGTTGGCGCGCGGATAGGTGACTGGGCCGCCGAGCCCGATCAAAAAGCCTTGCTTCCACAGCTGCTCGGCCTGTTCGGCGCTCCCAGAGAAGCTGTGGATTACGCCGCGCAGCGGGCCGACCGCTTTGATCGTGGCGATCACTTCCTCCACCGCGTGGCGCGCGTGCACAATCACCGGTAGTGCATATTCGGCGGCCAGTTCCAGCTGAGCACGGAAATAGTCACGCTGCGCGTGGGCGTCTAGACCGTCGATATAGAAGTCCAGGCCGCATTCGCCGATCGCACATGGGCGCTCGCGCTCAATCCATTCGCGTAATACAGACAGGTGCTCACGGCGATGCTCGGTCAGATAGATCGGATGCAGGCCATAGGCGGGATGCAGGCCTGGGGCGGCGTGACATATCCGGCGTAGCTTGGGCCAGCCGGCCGCTGTGATCGCCGGCACGACCTGCGCACCGACCCGCGCCTGACCGGCGCGGGTGAGAACCTCGGTGCGGTCGGAGTCGAACTCGTTGGCGTCGAGATGACAATGACTGTCGATCAACTGCACCTGTTAGGCCTGAGCGTGTGGTTTTGTCGGAGAGCGGCGGGTGCGCCAATTGGCTAACAACAGCGTGCCCAGACCGAGCATGATCTCGTCAACAAACGGTAGCGGATCGGGCATCACCAGGTCGATCAGCCACAACACTGCGGTGAGTTTGAATAGGGTTGGATAGCGCAGTTGTCTAGCCCAGCCCAGGACGGGAGCGGTGAGGATATTGGGCATACCGTAAAACCTCGCTTGATGTGGCTGTCTAAAAACAAAACATGTTGCAATATTGGGTCAATGTCACTGACCAGTAGCTGGCTGGGTTCAGGTGGCACGTGATGCAATACATTGGCATGTATATACACGCGGCATGTCCGCACAGGAGCGGGTAATGAAGAGCAATACCACAACGGTACTGGTTGCGGTGGGCGCATTGCTGGTGGGGGGCGTAGCTACGGCCGCGTTCATGAACAACCGTGGTAAATCCGATGACTTTGTCACCGCGTCTTCGGAAGCCCGTCCGGCGGTCGAAAATGCACCGCTTGCCGATGCTTCTGCGTCTAAGGACGTCGACTCAAGCCAGTTGCAGTACGCCGACGTGGTCAAGGTCGATCCGGTGACGGTCCGTGAGAAGCAGTACGCCAGCGTGATCGGGACTGAACCGGTGCGCGAGACAAGTACCACGACCACGCCGCATGAGGTCTGTAATGATGTCGTGGTTCAAGAGCGTCTGCCTGAGCGCGACGGCAACGTAGGCGGCACCGTTGCCGGCGCGGTGATCGGTGGATTGCTTGGTAATCAATTCGGCAGCGGCCACGGTCGCAAGTTGGCGACCGTGGCCGCTGCGGTGGCCGGTGGCGCGGTCGGCAACAAGATTGACCGAGACCATGTCGGCGGCCGGGTGGTCGACCGTACTGAGCACCAGTGCCACACCGAGAATGTCTCGTCCGATACTTCCCGGGTGGTCGGTTACAAAGTCACCTACCGCAACGCTGACGGTACCACCGGCACCCAGCGAATGGACAGCAAGCCGGGCGCTCGGATTGCGATGGGCAGTGCCGACAGCGTGGTGGGCTATGACGTGACCTATCGCTATGAAGGTGCTGAAAAGACCGTCCGGATGAAGGACAAACCGACGAGCGACCGTCTGCCGGTTGTCGATGGGCAGTTGGTGACTCAAACCGCTGCATTGGTGGATTCAGCGCACTCGCAGTGAAACCCTGACGTGCGACGCAAAAGGCCGGCCTTGTGTCGGCCTTTTGTATGTGAGGGCAGCTCCGTGGCGGACGAACGGCTAGCGCGCCATCCGTTACGGTCGCTCTGACGTTCGCTACAATCGCTGTCGCCTGTCTACCGGAGCGTGCCGCCGATGCTGCGTTTTGACGATCTGTTTGACATCCGCTCCTTGTTAAGCGATGAGGAGCGCGCGGTGCAAGACACTGTGGCGCGCTTTACCGACGAGCGGGTGCTGCCATTGATCGGTACAGCATTCGACCAGGGGCGCTTTCCGCGTGAGTTGGTTCAGGAGGTGGCGGCGCTCGGCCTGCTTGGCCCGACGTTGCCGGTCGAATACGGAGGGGCCGGTCTTGGTGCCGTGGCCTACGGCCTGATTTGCCAAGAGCTGGAGCGCGGCGATAGCGCGCTACGGAGCTTTGTCAGCGTGCAGTCCTCGCTATGCATGCATGCAATCTATGCGTATGGCAGCGAGGCGCAGCGGCAGCGTTGGCTGCCAGAGATGGCGGCCGGCCGCGCGATCGGCTGCTTTGGGCTGACCGAAGCCCACGGCGGTTCCGACCCGGCCAGTATGCGCACCCGCGCGGTGCGTGATGGCGACGACTGGCTTATCAGCGGCAGTAAAATGTGGATCACCAATGGCGGCATTGCCGATCTGGCGATCGTGTGGGCGCACACCGAGGAAGGGGTGCGCGGTTTCATCGTCCAACGGGGCGCATCGGGTTTTTCGGTCCAGGATATCGGCCACAAAATGAGCCTGCGCGCGTCGGTGACATCCGCGTTATTTTTGGACGCGGTGCGCGTGCCGGATCGTGATCGGCTGCCGGAGGCATCGGGGCTTAAGGCGCCGTTGGGCTGTCTAGATCAGGCGCGCTATGGTATTGCTTGGGGGCCGATCGGCGCGGCCATCGCCTGCCTGCGTGAGACGCTGACTTTTTGCGGCGAGCGGGTGCTGTTTGGACGCCCGCTTGCGGCCACCCAGAGTGCACAGATCAAGTTGGCGGATATCGCCCGCCGTATCACTACTGCGCAGCTGTTAGTGCTGCAACTGGGCCGGCTCAAGCAAGCCGGCGCGCTACGGCCCGTGCAAGTGTCACTGGCAAAATGGAACACCTGTCGGATGGCGTTGGATGTGGCCCGAGAATGCCGAGATCTGCTGGGCGCGGCGGGGATCACTACCGAGCATGCGGCGATCCGGCATGCGCTCAATCTGGAGTCGGTGATTACCTACGAGGGAACCGAAACCGTGCACCAGCTAGTGGTCGGTCGTGAGTTGACTGGCATCGGCGCGTTCTGAGAACCGGTAAGCGTGGAGGGCATCGGGGTGCGTTCGCCTGACGTACCACTCCGGGCAGCCTATTTCACAAACGTAACGTCGCGAGCAGGTCTGAGCGCAGGGATCAGCCGGCGAGCGTGTTGGCATCCGCCCGCACCGCTTCGTTAATCTAGCGGCCATGCACTGGAACACGTAAGTTCAAGGTGAGCCGCGACGGGGAGTCGCAGCCGCTGCGACGGGGGCGGGATATACCATGCGCTCTAGTTACACACGGGTTATCCACAGGGTTGTGCATGGTCGGACCGGACCGGGATGACTATCCTTCCTGCCCCCGTCCCGTTTCCCCGAGTCGTTTGCATGTCAGCGCGCCCAGGCTTCCGCAGCAACC
>Cebus_capucinus_imitator_PRJNA485217_SSR047__coassemble_1228_pt1 | contig 19270 bp, 28 predicted proteins | sample Cebus_capucinus_imitator_PRJNA485217_SSR047__metabat2_high_PE_004 | metagenome-assembled genome bin Cebus_capucinus_imitator_PRJNA485217_SSR047
GATCACCAAGTGACCTATCGGCCCGGGCGTGCTTGCGCGCCCGGCTGCTGATCCGGTGTCCCCGCAAAACGGGGCGCCGCCATAAAGCCCGCCACCCGGCGGGCTTTATGTTTTTGCGAGCAGGCACTACTTGGTTTGTGTGGTAGGGATGGCCGCTGAAGCTGTTGTTGGCAACGTCGCGTGGGTGCTTGGCATTGGTAATTACTTCCCGTACAATTTGCGCCCGGCATTCCTGGGTAGGGTGCCGGTCGTACAACACCGCGAAAAGAGAGGCAGGAAGCCGCTCGTGTTCGCCAGACCGGGAAGGTCGCGTTGCATGGAGCACTCAACGGCGCTGAGCTGTTGACGCTGCTCTGAGTGCGCATTATACTTTTCCGTCTGGGCAGGCCGGGTAACCGGGCTGCCTCAGTTTTTGGGCGGAGGAAGTGCCCATCGCCGGCTGGATGCAGGCGATTTAGGTAATCAGGAACATTCGGGGCAGGTATCCCAGAGGCCTTGCCCGTCGCTCTTTTAACGAAGGAACCCCCGTCATGGCGGACCAAAAGATCCGGATTCGGCTTAAGGCGTTCGATCATCGTTTGATCGACCGTTCGGCCAGCGAGATCGTTGAGACGGCCAAGCGGACCGGCGCGCAAGTGCGCGGCCCGATCCCGCTGCCGACCAAGATCGAACGCTACACCGTACTCGTCTCCCCGCACGCCGATAAGGATGCGCGTGATCAGTACGAAACCCGCACGCACAAGCGTGTGCTCGATATCGTCGACCCCAACGACAAGACCGTGGACGCGCTGATGAAGCTCGAGCTCGCGGCTGGCGTCGACGTGCAGATTAAGTTGACCTGAGGGCTACGACCATGACGAAGAAGTATTCGTTGGGCTTCGTGGGCCGCAAGGCTGGCATGAGCCGCGTTTTCACCGAAGACGGCCGCTCCATTCCGGTTACCCTGATCGAAGCTACCCCAAACCGTATTGCGCAGATCAAGACCGTCGAGGCTGACGGCTATAGCGCTGTGCAGGTGACCGTCGGTGCGCGCCGCGCCGCCCTGGTGAATAAGCCGGAAGCCGGCCATTTCGCCAAGGCCAAGGTCGAAGCCGGTCGCGGCCTCTGGGAATTCCGGGTTGAAGACACGAAGCTGGGTGATTTTGCCGTTGGCGGCGAGATCAAGGCTGACATCTTTGAAGTCGGTCAGAAGGTCGACGTCCAGGGTGTGACTAAGGGTAAGGGTTTCCAGGGCACCATCAAGCGGCACAACTTCCGGATGGGTGATGCCACCCACGGTAACTCGTTGTCGCATCGTGCTCCGGGTTCTATCGGTCAGCGTCAGACCCCGGGTCGAGTGTTCCCGGGTAAGAAGATGTCCGGTCATATGGGTGCCGAGCAGCAGAGCACGCAGAACCTGGAAGTGGTCAAGATCGACGTCGAGCGCGGCCTCATCGCCGTTCGCGGCGCCGTTCCGGGCGCTGCCGGTGGCGACGTGATCGTCCGCCCGGCCAGCAAGGCATAAGGAGAGATGACGATGGAACTCGTTATCACCGGTAGCAATAACAAGGTCTCGGTCTCCGACGCCGTGTTCGGTCGCGAATTCAGTGAGGATCTGGTCCACCAGGTCGTCGTTGCGTATCGCAACGCTGGCCGCGCAGGTACCAAGGCTCAGAAGACCCGCTCGGAAGTCAGTGGCACGACCAAGAAGTCGAAGAAGCAGAAGGGCGGCGGTGCGCGTCACGGCGCGCTGACGGCTCCGATCTTTGTCGGCGGTGGCGTGACCTTCGCGGCTAAGCCTCGCAGCTTCGAGCAGAAGGTCAACCGCAAGCAGTATCGCGCTGCGATTGCTTCGATTTTCTCGGAGCTCAATCGTCAGGGACGACTGAAGATCGTCGAAGTGTTCGACGTTGAAGCGAGCAAGACGCGCGGTCTGGTCGAGAAGCTAAAGGGTCTGGAAGTGGGCAAGCGTCCGCTGATCGTGACCGAAGAGGCTTCTGAGCATCTGTACCTGTCGGCCCGTAACTTGCCGTATGTCGAAGTACGCGATGTGCAGGGCCTGGATCCGGTTGCGCTGGTCGGTGCCGACACGGTCGTCATCACCGCCGACGCGGTCAAGAAGATCGAGGAGTGGCTGGCATGAGCAGCAACGAAAAAATCTTCAGCGTGCTGCGTGCTCCGCGAGTCTCCGAAAAGACCGCGCGCCTGCAGGAACTGTCTAACCAGTACGTCTTCGAAGTCTCGAACGAAGCGACCAAGGCCGATGTGAAGGCTGCGGTTGAGCAGCTGTTCGACGTCAAAGTCAAAGCTGTCAACGTGGTGAACGTGAAGGGTAAGAGTAAGTCCTTCCGTAACCGTGCTGGCCGTCGCGGCGACTGGCGTAAGGCGTACGTCCGCCTGGTCGATGGCCAGTCCATCGACGTCACGGCCAAGGCCTGAGGTAAGAACCCATGCCATTGATGAAATTTAAACCCACCTCCGCTGGCCGTCGTTCGGCCGTGCGCGTGGTCACTCCCGACCTGCATAAGGGCGCGCCGTATGCGGGCCTGGTTGAGCCGCAGAGTAAGTCCGGCGGTCGTAACCACCACGGTCGGATCACCACCCGTCACGTCGGTGGCGGTCACAAGCAGCACTATCGCGTCATCGATTTCAAGCGTAATAAGGAAGGTATTCCTGCGCGCGTGGAACGGATCGAATACGATCCGAATCGCACCGCTCATATCGCCCTTCTGTGCTACGTCGACGGCGAGCGTCGCTACATCATCGCCCCGAAAGGCCTGAAGGCCGGTGACCAGGTCATTGCCGGTGCTAATGCGCCGATCAAGACGGGTAATACCCTGCCGCTGCGCAACATCCCGGTGGGCACCACCGTGCACGGGATCGAGCTCAAGCCGGGCAAGGGTGCCCAGATTGCGCGTGCCGCAGGTGCCGCAGTGCAGCTGGTAGCTCGCGAAGGCGTCTACGCGACGCTCCGCCTGCGTTCGGGCGAGATGCGCAAGGTGCCGGCCGAGTGCCGCGCCACCATCGGCGAAGTCGGTAACGACGAGCACAATTTGGAGAAGTTGGGTAAGGCTGGTGCCAAGCGTTGGCGTGGCGTCCGTCCGACCGTTCGTGGTGCTGCCATGAACCCGGTCGACCACCCGCACGGCGGTGGTGAGGCGAAGGCCGGTCAGGGTAATCCGCATCCGGTCACCCCGTGGGGTGTGCCGACCAAGGGCTACAAGACGCGCAAAAACAAGCGCACCCAGCAGTTCATCGTCCGCGATCGTAGGGGCTAATCGACCATGGCACGTTCACTTAAGAAAGGCCCGTTCGTCGATCACCACCTGGTCAAGAAGGTGGAAGCGGCGACCGGTAGCAAGCGCCCGATCAAGACCTGGTCGCGTCGCTCCATGATCCTGCCGGAAATGGTGGGATTCACCATCGCGGTGCACAACGGCAAGAACCACGTTCCGGTGCTTATCAACGAGAACATGGTCGGTCATAAGCTCGGCGAGTTCGCTATCACCCGTACCTTCAAGGGGCACGGTGGCGATAAGAAGTCGGGTAGGTAAGGAGAGATGACCATGGAAGCGAAAGCAATCCTGCGCACTGCGCGCATCTCCCCGCAGAAGGCTCGCCTGGTCGCCGATCAGGTACGTGGGCTTTCGGCCGAGCGGGCCGTCAACCTGCTGAGATTCTCGGACAAGAAAGCGGCTCACCTGATCAAGAAGGTGGTGGAGTCGGCGATTGCCAATGCCGAGAACAATCAGGGCGCTGACATCGACGAGCTGAAGGTCAAGACCATCATGGTTGATGAAGGTCCGAGCCTGAAGCGCTTCATGGCACGCGCCAAGGGTCGCGGCACGCGCATTCTCAAGCGCACCAGCCACATCACTGTGGTCGTGGGCGAGGGCAAATAACGATGGGTCACAAAGTTCATCCGATTGGTATCCGCCTGGGCATCGCCAAGGACTGGAACTCCAAGTGGTACGCCAACAAGGGCGAGTTTGCCGGCTATCTGGCCGCCGATCTCAAAGTTCGCGACATGCTCCGCAAGAGGCTGGCGCAGGCGGGCATCAGCAAGATCCTGATCGAGCGTCCGGCCAAAACCGCACGCGTAACGATCCACACCGCCCGTCCGGGCGTGGTGATCGGTAAGCGCGGTGAGGATATCGAGAAGCTGCGTAAGGAAGTAAGCGAGCTGATGGGCGTCCCGGCGCACATCAATGTCAGCGAAGTGCGCAAGCCTGAGCTGGATGCGCAGTTGGTCGCCGAGTCGATCGCACAGCAGCTGGAGCGCCGCATTATGTTCCGCCGTGCGATGAAGCGCTCGGTGGGTAACGCGATGCGTTTGGGTGCTCTGGGTATCAAGGTCAACGTCGCTGGCCGCCTCAACGGTGCTGAAATCGCCCGTTCGGAGTGGTACCGCGAGGGGCGTGTGCCGCTGCATACGCTGCGTGCGGATATCGACTACGGCTTCGCCGAAGCCAAGACCACCTACGGCATCATCGGCATCAAGGTCTGGATCTACAAGGGCGAGGTCTTCGACTTCTCCCAGGTTGGCCAGGAGAAGCAGGACGACACCCCGCGCAGCGAACGCGGCGACCGCGGTGACCGTCCTTCGCGCCCGGCTCGTGAAGCGAGGTAACGGCAATGTTGCAACCCAAGCGAACCAAATACCGCAAGATGCATAAGGGCCGTAACGAAGGCCTGAGCTGGAGCGGAAATGCCGTCAGCTTTGGCGAGTACGGACTGAAGGCAACGGCGCACGGTCAATTGACCGCACGCCAGATCGAAGCGGCTCGCCGTTCGATCAGTCGCTACGTCAAGCGCGGCGGCAAGATGTGGATCCGCGTTTTTCCCGACAAGCCGATCACCAAGAAGCCCATCGAAGTTCGAATGGGTTCTGGTAAGGGTAACGTCGAGTACTGGGTCGCTCAGATCCAGCCCGGCCGCATGATCTATGAAATCGAGGGTGTTACCGAGGAAGTGGCGCGTGAGGCGTTCCGCCTGGCCGCCGCCAAGCTCTCGGTCACCACCACTTTCGTGACCCGGACGGTGCGCTGATGGACATCAAACAACTCCGCGAGAAGTCGGCTGACGAACTCAAGGCCCACCTGACCGATCTGCGTAAGGAGCAATTCTCGCTCCGCATGCAGGCCGCCACCGGCCAGCTGCCGAAGACCCATGAAACCCGCCGGGTGCGCCGCGAGATTGCTCGCGTCAAGCACCTGCTCGGCAGCACCAAGTAAGGACCGCCGCGATGAGCGAGAATACTGAAAACAAAACGCTGCGCACGGTCGAAGGCCGTGTGGTCAGCAACAAGATGGACAAGACGGTCACCGTGTTGGTGGAGCGTCAGGTTAAGCACCCGCTGTACGGTAAGTACATCAAGCGCTCGACCAAGCTTCACGCCCACGACGCCGACAATGCCTGCAACGAGGGTGATGTCGTTCGCGTGACCGAGATTGCGCCGCTGTCCAAGACCAAAAACTGGCGGGTGGTGGAAATTGTCACCCGCAGTGCGGAATAAGGGAGATCTGAATCATGATCCAGATGCAGAGCTACCTCGACGTCGCCGATAATTCCGGTGCCAAAGAAGTGATGTGCATCAAGGTGCTGGGCGGCTCTAAGCGCCGTTATGCCGGCATTGGCGACATCATCAAGGTGACCGTGAAAGACGCGATTCCGCGCGGCAAGGTTAAGAAGGGCGAAGTCTATGACGCCGTCGTGGTGCGTACCCGTAAGGGCGTTCGTCGTCCGGACGGTTCACTGATCCGTTTCGACGGCAATGCTGCGGTCCTGCTGAATAACAAGCAGGAGCCGATCGGTACCCGCATCTTCGGGCCGGTTACCCGTGAACTTCGCTCGGAGAAGTTCATGAAGATCGTTTCGCTTGCTCCCGAAGTGCTGTGAGCGAAGGAGATAACAATGGCTAACCGTATCAAGAAGGGCGACCAGGTCGTCGTTAACACTGGCAAGGACAAGGGCAAGCAAGGCGAAGTGGTGCGCGTCGACGGTGATCGTGTGATCGTCTCGAACGTCAACATCGTCAAGCGCCACACCAAGCCAAACCCGCAGGCGGGTGTCGCCGGCGGCGTGGTCGAGCGTGAAGCTTCGATCCATATCTCCAACGTTAACGTTGTCAACCCGGCGACGGGCAAAGGCGAGCGCGTTGGCTTCAAGGTGCTGGAGGATGGACGCAAACTGCGTGTGTTCCGCTCCAGCGGTGAGGCGTTTGACGCCTGAGGAATGAGGTCATGACTTCCCGTCTCGAAAAAATCTACAAGGAAGAAGTGGTGCCGGCCCTGATGAAGGAGTTCGGCTACACCAATCCGATGGAAGTGCCGAAGCTGGTTAAGGTCACGCTGAATATGGGCGTGGGTGAAGCCGCTACCAACAAGAAGATCCTGGAAAACGCGGTCGCCGACATGACCAAGATCGCCGGTCAGAAGCCGGTGGTCACCAAGTCACGCATTTCGGTCGCGTCGTTCAAGATCCGCGATGGTTGGCCGATCGGCTGCAAGACCACGCTGCGTCGCGCCAAGATGTACGAGTTCCTAGACCGCCTGATCAACATCTCGCTGCCGCGCGTGCGTGACTTCCGCGGCATCTCGGGTCGTTCGTTCGACGGCCGCGGTAACTTCAATATGGGTGTGAAGGAACAGATCATCTTCCCGGAAATCGACTTCGACGCCGTCGACGCGATCCGTGGTATGGATATCGCCATCACCACCACCGCCAAGACGGATGCGGAAGCGAAGGCGCTGCTTGCGGCGTTCAAGTTCCCGTTCCGTAACTGATAGGCCGAGGAAACCGATATGGCAAAGACCTCCATGGTCAATCGCGACATCAAGCGCGAGAAGCTGGCCAAGAAGTACGCCGATAAGCGTGCCGCCCTGAAGAAGATCGTCTCCAGCCAGGACGCCTCCTACGAGGAGAAGATCGACGCGGCGACCAAGCTGCAGAAGCTGCCGCGCGACTCCTCACCGAGCCGTCAGCGTAACCGCTGCGAGATCTCTGGTCGTCCGCGCGGTGTGTATCGCAAGTTCGGTCTCGGTCGCAACAAGCTACGTGAAGCCACGATGCGTGGCGACGTGCCAGGTTTGCGTAAGGCGAGCTGGTAAGTAGTCCTAACGGGGCAGGGCGCTCGCGCTGCTGCCCCGATTCGGGTGGGTTGATGCGATCCATTAGAGAGTTTGGCGACAGGCTGCTCTCTTTCGCCTTAAACCCGCACGAGTTCTCGGCTTGTCTGTGTAAGCAGGTCGCCAGCGGGTGAGTTTCACAGAGCCAGCGCACATTTCTGCGCGCGGGCTCTTTTTGTCGTATACTCCCGCGTCTTTCTCGGTACGTTTGTGCCGAGGCGTTACAGGGGCCTGGCCCATCCCAGGAAACACAAGATTTTCGCGAAAGCGGATATCGGTGCACTCAAAGGTACTCACATGAGCATGACTGATCCCATCGCCGACCTGTTGGTCCGCATCAAGAATGCGGCCGCTGTCGGCAAGCAGACGGTGAAGCTGCCGTCGTCCAAAATTAAGGTCGCGATCGCCCAGGTCCTGAAGGACGAGGGTTACATTACTGATCTGCGCGTGACCCCGGTCGAAAACAACAAGGCGGAGCTGGAAATCGTCTTGAAGTACTTCGAAGGCCGTCCGGTCATCGAGACCCTGAAGCGTGTTTCGCGCTCGGGTCTGCGCCAGTACCGCGGCAAGGCCGAACTGCCTAAGGTCCTCGGTGGCCTGGGTGTCGCCATCATCTCCACGTCGAAGGGCATCATGACCGATGCGCAGGCCCGTCAGGCCGGCGTCGGTGGTGAAGTCCTGTGCTTCGTGGCTTAAGGGAAGGAGTAGAACATGTCCCGAGTTGCCAAGAAGCCGGTTGCCCTGCCGAAGGGTGTCGAAATCAACGTTCAGCCCGAGCTGGTCAGCGTCAAGGGCCCGAAGGGAACGTTGTCGCTGCCCAAGCCGGTGGGTGTGCAGATCTCCGTCGATAACGGCGTTGCGAGTCTGTCGGCCGCTGATCCTTCGCAGATCGCGATCACCGGCACCGTGCGTGCGATCCTCGCCAACCTGGTGAAGGGTGTTTCCGAAGGCTTTGAGCGCAAGCTTGAGCTGGTGGGCGTCGGCTATCGCGCCGCGATGCAGGGTAAGGACCTCAGTCTGTCGCTGGGCTTCTCGCACCCGCTGGTCTTCGCCGCGCCGGAAGGCATCACGTTGTCGACGCCGACCCAGACCGAAATTCTGGTCCAGGGTGCGGATAAGCAGCGCGTCGGCGAAGTTGCCGCCAAGATTCGTGGCTTCCGTCCGCCGGAGCCCTACAAGGGCAAGGGTGTGAAATACGCCGGTGAAGTCATCATTCGCAAGGAAGCCAAGAAGGCCTAATTAGGCGCGGGTTCATCTGCGGAGCCCAGTCATCCCTGGCCGGGCCTTTTTACGGTAGAGCTCGCTTCGCTTCAGCTTCCTACAGGAATTTCAACCATGAGCATCAACAAAAATATCGCCCGCCTGCGTCGCGCCAAGTCGACCCGCGCTCACATCCGTGAGCTGGGTGTCGCCCGTTTGTCGGTGCTGCGCACCGGTCAGCACCTGTACGCTCAGGTGTTCACCGCCGACGGCTCCAAAGTCATTGCTGCCGCCAACACGCTACAGGCCGACGTCAAAGATGGCCTGAAGAACGGCAAGAACAGCGATGCGGCCGCCAAGGTCGGTCGGCTGATTGCTGAGCGCGCCAAAGCGGCGGGTGTCGAGAAAGTGGCCTTCGACCGTTCAGGCTATCGCTATCACGGGCGTATCAAGGCATTGGCTGATGCGGCCCGCGAAGGCGGCCTGCAGTTCTAACTGATCCAGAGGATCCACCCCGATGGGGTGGATCTGATTCCTGCCGGCGCAGGGTGCGTCGGGCCGTCCTGTTCTTCTGTAACAGTCGCGGAATTAAGGTTATTCAATACAACCATAAGCGGCCATGAGCCGTACATATCCACTCAATCTAGGAAACAGACATGGCAGAAGAACGTGCCCCACGGGGCCGCGATCGTGATCGTAATCGCGAAGAGAAAGTTGACGATGGCATGATCGAAAAGCTGGTTGCGGTTAACCGCGTCAGCAAAACCGTCAAGGGCGGTCGCCAGTTCACTTTCACCGCGTTGACGGTGGTTGGCGATGGCAACGGCAAAATTGGTTTCGGTTATGGCAAGGCACGTGAAGTGCCGGTCGCAATCCAGAAGTCTATGGAGTATGCCCGCAAGGGTATGCTGAATGTCGATCTGAACAACGGCACCCTGTGGCATCCGGTGAAGGCCGGTCATGGTGCGGCTCGCGTGTTCATGCAGCCCGCATCGGAAGGTACCGGCGTGATCGCCGGCGGCGCGATGCGTGCCGTGCTCGAGGCGGTCGGTGTGAAAAACGTGTTGGCCAAGGCGGTGGGTTCGCGCAACCCGATCAACCTGGTGCGCGCCACGCTGAAGGGCCTGGAGGACATGCAGTCCCCCGCCCGCATCGCGGCCAAGCGCGGCAAGAAGGTGGAGGATCTCAATCATGGCTAATGAGTCCAGCAAGACCGTGAAGGTGCGCTTGGTGCGTGGCCTGCGTGGTACCCAGTCGCGTCACCGTCTGTCGGTGCGGGCGCTGGGCCTGAACAAGCTTAATGATGTACGTGAACTCAAGGACAGCCCGCAAGTGCGCGGTCTGATCAACAAGGTTCAGTACCTCGTCCAGGTTGAGGAGTAATCGACCATGACTTTGCGTCTCAATGACCTCAAGCCCGCCGAGGGCGCCCGCTCCGAGCGTACCCGCGTCGGTCGGGGTATTGGTTCGGGCCTGGGCAAGACCGCCGGCCGCGGCCACAAGGGTTCGTTCGCCCGCAAGGGTGGCGGCAAGATCAAGGCTGGCTTCGAAGGCGGCCAGACTCCGATGCAGCGCCGTTTGCCGAAGATCGGCTTCCGTTCGAAGATGGCGAAGGACACGGCTGAAGTGCTGTCCTACCAGTTGGATAAGCTGGAAGCGGGCGAGATTGATTTCGCTGCGCTGCGTGCAGCTAAGTTGGTCCCGACCAGCGCCAAGAAGGCCAAGATCGTCAAAAAGGGCGAGCTGACCAAGGCGTTCGTGCTGAAGGGGGTGGCGGCGACGGTCGGTGCCAAGGCCGCGATCGAAGCTGCCGGCGGCAGCGTTCAGGAGTAATCGCAACATGGCGCAAGCGGGCAGCGGAAACTTCGGCGGCGGGCTGGGTAAGTTCACTGAACTTCGCCAGCGGTTACTGTTCGTCGTGGGAGCGTTAATTGTCTATCGCATCGGTTGTTACGTACCGGTGCCAGGCGTTAACCCCGATGCCATGTTGTCGCTGATGGAGGCGCAGGGTGGCGGTATCGTGGACATGTTCAACATGTTCTCGGGCGGCGCCCTGCACCGCTTCAGCATCTTTGCGCTGAATGTGATGCCTTATATCTCGGCATCGATCGTGATCCAGCTGGCGACTCATATCTTCCCAACGCTTAAAGCGATGCAAAAGGAAGGCGAGTCTGGCCGGCGCAAGATTACCCAGTACTCACGTATCGGTGCGGTGCTGTTGGCGGTGGTCCAGGGCGGTAGCATCGCGTTGGCACTACAAAATCAGACGGCTCCAGGTGGTGCACCGGTAGTGTACGCGCCTGGCATGGGGTTTGTGCTGACCGCGGTGATTGCCTTGACCGCCGGCACGATCTTCCTGATGTGGGTAGGTGAGCAGGTCACCGAGCGGGGCATCGGTAACGGCGTTTCGCTGATTATCTTCGCCGGCATTGTTGCAGGGCTCCCGGCCGCCGCGATCCAAACGGTTGAAGCCTATCGCGACGGCAACATGAGTTTCATCTCGCTGTTGCTGATCGTGGTGGTGATTCTCGCGTTTACCTACTTTGTGGTGTTCGTCGAACGCGGTCAGCGGCGGATTACGGTGAACTACGCGCGTCGGCAGGGTGGTCGCAACGCGTACATGAACCAGACGTCGTTTTTGCCCCTCAAGCTCAACATGGCGGGTGTGATTCCGCCGATCTTTGCTTCGAGCATTCTGGCGTTCCCGGCTACGCTGTCGATGTGGTCCGGTCAGGCGACCTCGGCGACGTGGCTGCAGAAGATCGCCAACGCGCTGGGGCCTGGTGAGCCGGTCCATATGCTGGTGTTCGCAGCGCTTATCATCGGGTTCGCGTTTTTCTACACCGCGCTAGTGTTCAACTCTCAGGAAACGGCCGATAACCTGAAAAAGTCGGGTGCGTTGATTCCCGGTATTCGTCCGGGGAAGTCCACCGCCGACTACATTGACGGCGTGCTGACTCGATTGACGGCGGCGGGTTCGGTGTACTTGGTGATTGTTTGCTTGCTGCCGGAAGTGATGCGTGCCCAGCTAGGCGCTTCGTTTCATTTTGGTGGTACCTCGCTGCTGATTGCGGTCGTGGTGATTATGGATTTCATTGCGCAGATCCAGTCGCACCTGATGTCGCATCAGTACGAGAGCTTGTTGAAAAAAGCCAACCTGAAAGGTGGCTCGCGCGGCGGTTTTGCGCGCGGTTAACTGCTATAATTTTCTTCCTTGCGTGAAGGCAAGTCCGGTTCCCGGGCGTTAGACCTTCCGATCTGAAGGGCGGCTCGCGCGGCGTCTCGCGCGCGGGTGAGGCGGCATGGTCCCGGGCAGGAGTAGCTCGGGCGGCGGCGGATGTGTTTAATCCGTTGTCATTGTCGTCCGGCGCCGGAGCATGGGCACACTCCCCATGCCGAGTTTGTGAATCCTTGGGTTTCACGAGCTTCTAAGTAACCCGAGACTTTGCTAGAATCCTCCGTTCTTTTTTGATCTATCATGTCGGATGGCGCATGCGCGCCGTCGGGCCATCACTCAGTTGGAGAACCGCGTCATGGCGCGTATTGCAGGCGTCAACCTGCCAGCCCAGAAGCATGTCTGGGTCGGGTTGCAAAGCATCTACGGCATTGGCCGTACCCGTTCGAAGAAAGTCTGTGCAGCCGCAGACGTTGCTTCGACCACCAAGATCCGTGATCTGTCCGAGCCGGAAATCGAGCGCCTGCGCGCTGAAGTCGGCAAGTACATCGTCGAAGGCGATCTGCGTCGTGAGATCGGTATTGCGATCAAGCGTCTGATGGATCTGGGCTGCTACCGCGGCTTGCGCCACCGTCGCGGCCTGCCGCTGCGCGGCCAGCGCACCCGTACCAACGCCCGCACCCGTAAGGGCCCGCGCAAGGCGATCAGGAAGTAAGGGATAAACAACAATGGCCAAGCCAGCTGCTGCTAAGACTAAGAAGAAGATCAAGCGCGTCGTCACCGACGGCGTCGCCCATGTTCATGCTTCTTTCAACAACACCATCGTGACCATCACCGACCGTCAGGGTAATGCGTTGTCGTGGGCGACCTCGGGCGGCGCGGGTTTCCGCGGTTCGCGTAAATCGACCCCGTTCGCTGCCCAGGTCGCTGCCGAAAAGGCCGGCCGTGCCGCACTTGATTACGGCGTGAAGTCGCTGGAAGTGCGTATCAAGGGTCCGGGTCCGGGCCGTGAGTCCGCCGTGCGTTCGCTTAACAACGTCGGCTATAAGATCACCAACATCATCGACGTGACGCCGATCCCGCACAACGGGTGCCGTCCGCCGAAGAAGCGTCGCGTCTAAGGGAGCGATAAGAAATGGCTCGTTATATCGGTCCTACCTGTAAGCTCGCGCGCCGTGAAGGTGCCGACCTTTCCCTCAAGAGCCCGGCCCGTGCGCTGGACTCCAAGTGCAAGCTGGAGCAGAAGCCCGGCCAGCACGGTGCTGCCCGTAAGGGCAAGCTGTCTGATTACGCCACTCAGCTGCGCGAAAAGCAGAAAGTCAAGCGTATCTACGGCCTGCTTGAGCGTCAGTTCCGCAACTACTACAAAAAGGCCTCGACCAAGAAGGGCAACACCGGCGAAAACCTGTTGCAGCTGCTGGAAACCCGTCTGGACAACGTCGTTTACCGTATGGGCTTTGCTGTTACCCGGCCGGCTGCCCGTCAGCTGGTGTCGCATCGCGGTGTGCTGGTCAACGGTAAGTCGGTGAACCTGGCGTCGTACCAGGTCAAGGCCGGCGATGCGATTAGCCTTTCGGAGAAGGCGCAGAAGCAGATGCGCGTCCAGGAAGCGTTGACCGTGGCTGAGCAGCATGATCTGAGCCCGTCGTGGGTCGAGGTCGATTCGAAGAAGTTCAGCGGCGTGTTTAAGGCCGTTCCGGATCGCGCCGACCTGCCTTCGGACATCAACGAAGCGCTGATCGTCGAGTTGTATTCGAAGTAATTCACATTGGAGAACCTTCGGCGGCCGCCGAAGGTTCGCAGGAGACCCCGCAACATGACGGTTACCGCCAACCAGGTTCTGCGCCCCCGTGGACCGCAGATCGAACGCCTTACCGACAACCGCGCCAAGGTCGTGATCGAGCCGTTGGAGCGCGGTTACGGGCATACGCTGGGCAATGCCCTGCGTCGTGTGCTGCTATCGTCGATTCCCGGCTTTGCCATTACCGAAGTCGAGATCGATGGCGTGCTGCACGAGTACACCACGGTGGAAGGGTTGCAGGAGGACGTGCTGGAAGTCCTGCTTAACCTCAAAGATGTCGCCATCCGCATGCACAGCGGTGATAGCGCCATGCTCTCGCTGTCTAAACAGGGCCCAGGCGTTGTTATTGCCGATGACATCAAGACCGACCATAACGTCGAGATCATCAACGGCGAGCATGTGATCTGTCACCTGACCAAGGACACGGCGATCAACATGCGGCTCAAAATTGAGCGTGGGTTCGGTTATCAGCCTGCCGCCGCTCGTCGTCGTCCGGACGAGGAGACCCGTACGATTGGTCGCTTAGTGCTGGATGCATCGTTCTCGCCGGTGCGTCGCGTTGCTTATGCGGTGGAAGCCGCGCGCGTCGAGCAGCGTACCGACCTGGATAAGTTGGTTATCGATATCGAGACCAATGGCACGATCGATGCCGAGGAAGCGGTACGTACCGCAGCAGACATCCTCAGCGACCAACTGTCGGTGTTCGGCGATTTTACGCATCGTGACCGTGGCGCTCCGAAGCCGCAGACCGGTGGTGTGGATCCGGTGTTGCTGCGGCCGATCGATGACCTTGAACTGACCGTGCGTTCAGCCAATTGCTTGAAGGCTGAGAGCATCTACTACATCGGTGATCTGATCCAGAAGACCGAGGTTGAGCTGCTAAAGACGCCGAACCTGGGTAAGAAGTCGCTCACGGAAATCAAGGAAGTGCTGGCTCAGCGCGGCCTTTCGCTTGGCATGAAGCTGGAGAACTGGCCGCCGGCCGGTATCGCTCAGCATGGCATGCTTGGGTGAGTCACTGCGCGGATCGCCGATCCGCGCACGCTTGGGTGGCTCCGGCCATAGAGCACCGGCGCGGACTGTTTGAACGCCGCCACGTTCTCGCCGGAGCTCATCCATAGAGGTTTTTTGAAGCTTATAAGCGCGACGGGCCTAAAGGTCCGCGCGTCATCCGGCAAAGGAGCGCCGGTTTGGACCATCCGCAGTCCATGTTCTAGCGCCAGGACGGCGACAGCGATGCACAGATGTTTCAACATTCACTTATCAGGAAATCACCACCATGCGTCACCAAAAATCCGGTCGCAAGTTCAACCGCACTAGCGCCCATCGCGAGGCGATGTTCAAGAACATGGCCGCGTCGCTGATCAAGCACGAGCTGATCAAGACCACGTTGCCTAAGGCCAAGGAATTGCGCCGCGTCGCTGAGCCGTTGATTACGTTGGCCAAAGTCGATAGCGTTGCCAACCGTCGTCTGGCGTTTGCCCGGCTGCGCGACAAAGAGGCGGTGGGCACTTTGTTCACCACGTTGGGGCCGCGTTACCAGGCGCGCCCAGGTGGTTACCTGCGTATCCTAAAGTGCGGTTTTCGTGCAGGTGACAATGCGCCGATGGCCTATGTAGAACTGGTCGACCGCCCTGCGGCGGTCGCCGAGGAAGTGGCCGAGTAAACCTTGGTTTGCTTCGCAATGCCAAAGCCCGGCCATGTGCCGGGCTTTTTCGTGGAGTGCTGGGTGATTGTAAATGCGTGCTCTTGATCGTGGGGCGAACGAGGTCATGCCCGGTAGGACAGTCAGGCGCATAGCCGCGCCGGGTTGAATCGCTGATAATCGAAACTCCTCAACGTCTCTGTCGCCCTCAATGAATCCGATCCGCTGGAGTTTTCGCGCGCAGTTCGCGCTCGGTTTCCTGATCTGTGCGGGCTTGCTGGGTTTTGCGATCTTCATGCAGCTGCGCGAAGGGTTGGAGCCTTGTCCTTTATGTATCTTCCAACGCATCGCGTTTGCGGCACTCGCGGTGTTATTTCTGTTGGGTGCGTTGCACGGACCACGGGCCAGTGGCGCGCGCAAGTGCTATGGGGTGCTAACGTTTGCTGCCGCGTTGACGGGCATCGGCATTGCGGGTCGTCACGTTTGGGTGCAGGTGATGCCGCGCGATGAGATGGCCACGTGCGGACCGCCCTTGGCGTTCTTGAGCGAACAGATGGGCCCCTTCGAAGTGCTGCGTACGGTACTGACGGGTACCGCCGACTGCGGCAATATCGATTGGCGTTTCCTGGGGCTGTCCATGCCGATGTGGAGCTTGGTGTGGTTTGTGCTGCTGGCGCTGTGGGCGTTGTATGCAGGTTTTCGTGCACGTCGGCGGCCGGCGCTGTTCTGAGCGGAGCCAGGTGTACAAACCTAAACGGCCGGGCATTGCCCGGCCGTTTGCATTGGTGGACTAGCGTGGCCCCCACTGGCGCAGCCTGCTTTAGTCACGCGACGGCGCACTGAGTAGGCGCCGTCGCGATATAGCCTCGGTCTTTATGAGGCAGAGACCCCGGTGGTGTTTCAGAAGTCCTGTTGTAGCGTGAGGTAGGCGCCGCGACGGGGTCCCCACTGTGGGGCGAATACACCGATGCCGCCGCCATCACGCAGCTCATAACTGCGGTCTAGCGCGTTCACCACAGCCAACTGCGTGTGCAGGGTGTGTCCATGGATGTCGAAGTCGTGGCTGGCGCTGAGGTTGAGCTGGAAGTAAGAGGGTAACGAGGCGCCATTGGGCACGGTGTCGGTATCGGTGCGCAGGCCGCTACCAAACAGATAGTTGGCACCGATGCGAGTGTTGTTGGCAAAGCGATAGTTGACGCCGCCGGAGGAGGTCAGTGTCTGGTCGTGGTCCAGGTGGATCCAATGATCGGCGACATAGGCCAGTGCGTCTGCATCAAAGTTATAGTCGCCGGTTATTACTTGCTTACCCATCGCCCTGCTCCAAGCAACATTGAAGTAGGCGTTGAACGGGCCATTGTCGTAGTCAGCGGACAGTTCCAGGCCGTGGATATGGCCGTAGCGATAATTGAACGTTGAATAGATGTAGGCGGCACCGAATTGCCCTTCGTCCTGCAGGCGGTGGACCTTGCGGTCGTAGCCGTCCAGGCCCAGAGTCAGGTGCTCCCCCACCTTCTGCGAAATGCCCAGGTCGTAGTAATCGCTGCGTTCACTCAGTGGGGTATCCGAGCCCGTGGAGGTCTGTTGGTTGGTGGTGCCGTCGTAAAGAGCCAAGTCGCTGGTCGAGATCAGTTCGGAGGCTGGCGGAGTGAAGTAACGTGCATACCCGGCGTGCACGGTAGTGCTGTCGGTGGGACGCCAGACTGCGCCAAGGCGTGGGCTGAGCTGGCCCTCCGTGCGGCTAAAGGCCTTGTAGCGGTCGCCGCGCAAGCCGTAATTGATCGTCCATTCGTCGTCGATCTTCCACTCGTCCTGCAGGTATATCGCGGTCGTGCTGGTATGGAAGCGACTGGTATCGCCGATCAGTTCCGGCACGTTGCTACTCTGATTACCATCTGAGTCGATGGGAAAGACCCACGAATTATTGCTTGCCCGTGCTTGCTCAAAGTCTCCGTAGACTCCGTAGCGTAGCGTGTGCGAATCGCCGAGAGGAGTGGAGAAGTCGGCCTGAAGTACATTGGCCCGATTACTGCGATCCACGGTCGAGGCCACGCCATTGAAGATCAAGTCGCCGACGACATCTGGGGTGAACAAGACGCTGCTGTAGCGCTGGCCGAGCGAAATCTGGTAGGCGGTGTCGCCGATCAGACCCTGCAAAGCGAGCGTGACGAAGCGGGTGTTCTCGCGCTGATTCTCGTGCAGTAGGCTGGAGTTGTAGCTGGTAATACCCTGATCGTCGTATTCGGGGGTTTGGTCGGGATTGTCCGGGATCTGGAACCGGTTGTTGGAGAAGCCTGTCATCAGGCTGATTCGGGTGTTGTCGTCGATCAGATAGGTCAGGTCCGCAAACCCCTTACCCTGGTGCGTTTCGTCGTGGATGGGTGTACGGCTGCTGGTGGGATTTTCCAATCCGACTTTGTCCTGATCATAGCTGCCGGTGGCAAACCAGCTCCAACGGCCAGAACTGCCCCAGACCGAGGCAAATGGATTGACCTTGCCAAACGAGCCGGTCGTGATGCCGACGCTGCCGCCGTTGCCTAGCTCTGTGCCGCTCTTAGTGGTGATGTCTACGACAGCGGCAGTACGGTCGCCGAACTGGGCCGGCAACGCGCCGTCGAGCACGCTGACGCTTTTGATCATGCGTGGGTCCAGGATCTGACCGAAGCCCGAGATCGATTCTGGAATGATTACACCGTTGATACGGTACTGCAGGTTGGCATGGTCGCCGCGGACGTGAATACCGCCGTAGGAGTCCTGGACCACGCCTGGAGCTTGCAACAGCACCTGATTCATCGGGGATGAAGCGCCAAGCGGCATCGAGTTGATGTCTTCGGAACTGATCGTGTACTGGCTGCTGCCGATGTCCGGGGACAGGGTATTGCGCGCGGCGTCAAGTTTCGCGGTTACCTGGACGGTATCCAGGTCGGTGACGGTATCGGTGGCGGTAGGGGTGTCGTCGGCCAGCGCCAACATAGGCGTGCAGACGAGGGCAAGGGTGATGGCGGTGGCGAGTCGGTGGCGGATGTCCATGCGGTCATGAGCTGGCGGTGGATGTTATTCGGTAACGTTCCTCCTTGGCCGGCTTCCAAGCCTAGGCCGGAAGTCATGTGTGCCGTGGTGAGTTTCCCTGCGATTTACCAACATCGGAAAAGTGTCGGAAAGAGTTTTGCCCGGCGTGGCAGGCTCTGCGATGATGGAGCTCTCGTACGGAGCCCGTTTTATGCAATCTTCTGCCCCCGCTGGCCTGCAGGCTGTCCCCGCCACCGAGTGGAGCCCGGAGAGCTGGCGAGTGCGTCCGGCCTTGCAGATGCCGACCTATCCCGATGCCGCCGGCCTGGAGGCAGCCCTTGCCGAGTTGCGGCAGCTGCCTCCGTTGGTGACCTCGTGGGAGATCTTCGCGCTCAAGCGCCAGATTGCTGAGGCGCAAGAGGGGCGGCGCTTCCTTTTGCAGGGCGGCGACTGTGCGGAAAACTTTGCCGACTGTGAGTCCAACATGATCTCCAATCGGCTCAAGGTATTGCTGCAGATGAGTCTGGTGCTGGTGCATGGCTTGCGCATGCCGGTAGTCAGGGTGGGGCGCTTTGCCGGCCAGTACGCCAAGCCGCGTTCTGCTGACACCGAGACACGCGACGGAGTGACCCTGCCAAGCTACCGTGGCGACGTGGTCAACGCGCCGGACTTCACCGCCTCCGCGCGTGTGCCAGACCCGCGCCGGATGATTACCGCGCACGCGCGGTCTTCAATGACAATGAACTTTGTGCGAGCGCTGATCGATGGAGGCTTTGCTGACCTGCATCATCCGGAATACTGGAATCTGAATTGGGTCGGTTGTTCGCCGCTGGCCGAGGATTACCAGAAGATGGTCACCTCAATCGGCGACGCGGTGCGCTTCATGGAAACGCTGTCCGGCGCAGAGGTGCACAATCTCAATCGGATTGAGTTCTATACCTCGCACGAGGCATTGCTGCTGCCATACGAGGCGGCGCTTACCCGTCAGGTGCCGCGGCAGTGGGGCTGGCTCAATTTGTCCACGCACTATCCATGGATCGGTATGCGCACGGCTGCGCTGGATGGTGCGCACGTGGAATATTTCCGCGGGATCCGCAACCCGATCGCGATCAAGGTCGGCCCGTCGGTACACCCGGACCAGCTGCTGCGCCTGATTGATGTGCTCAATCCAGAGGATGAACCGGGTCGGCTGACCTTTATCCATCGCATGGGCGCGGCGCAGATCGTCGAGAAGCTGCCGCAGCTGCTTGAGGCCATCAAGCATGACGGACGCCGGGTGTTGTGGGTATGCGATGCGATGCACGGCAACACTGAGAGCACCGGCAACGGCTTCAAAA
>Cebus_capucinus_imitator_PRJNA485217_SSR047__coassemble_1239_pt1 | contig 18912 bp, 18 predicted proteins | sample Cebus_capucinus_imitator_PRJNA485217_SSR047__metabat2_high_PE_004 | metagenome-assembled genome bin Cebus_capucinus_imitator_PRJNA485217_SSR047
CTCCAAGCACATGCCGGCGCTAGTCTGTATGTCGATGATGCCGCGATTACCCCGGAGGGGAGCTGCCAGGCGGAGAGCTGGGTGCGCAGCTATTCGTCCGGTGAAAGAGAGCTCACCACGGTGCCGGCGTGCACCTACGCGGGAACCGAAGTCAGTCTAGATATCAGCGACTATCCAAGGTCGACCCAGGATCCCCAGCTAACGTTGGGCATAAAGCGTGTGCTTTATGATGCCGACAACGATAACTGGGGGATCAGCGCCTCCCTCAACACCACCTGGGATGGCGCACATGGCGACGTCGATGGATGGACCTTCAATCTGCCGACGAGTTTTGCACTGGATTCTGCTCACGACACGTTGCTACACGCCGATGTGGGCTGGAGCAAGCAAAGTCAACTCGCCGGTCGACCGACGTTTGGCCTGGGTATCGAAAGCGCCCTGGATGCGCGCTGGACATTGCTAGCCGAAGCTTACGCGGACCAGTCAAACTTGGTTGAAGGCGGTGTGCGTCGACAGATCGGCCAGAACGCCAGCCTCGATCTGCTGGTTGGGCATCAAGGCGGCGGCAGTGGCAGCAACTGGATTACGTTAGGTTTCAATACGCTGCTATCGCATTGATCGCTGGGCCTCGACTTTCGCCAAGCGGTGCCAATCCATCTCCTCGCTTAGAAAAATAGCGATCCTGGAGGTCAAAGGCGGGTAATCGTGATTGGCTTGAGCCTGTGCCAGCTGTTTCATAAGCTGGCACAGGCGATGACGCCCGGCACGTGGCCCCTGCGCCTTCAGCGCGGCGCATCGTCAGCTGCTTTCGTAAGTGACGGCACCTGTCCTCAGGTGCGGGGAGCGCTTGAACTTATAAGTGAAGCACTACCGATGCACGGGACTCGGTACCTGCGCCACCCAACCCACGGTGCCGAGAATTTCTGTCGGCGTACCGGCCTTGCCATCATTAAGCACAAGCTTCAGGTTCCGCAGACGTCTTGGGTCACCAAGAGGATTGCTCCCGAAGAAGGCGATATCCGCCTCCATTCCTTTCGCGATCCGTCCGGTACGATTGCCGATACCGAGCGCATCGGCGGCGTCGGATGTCGCGAGCCGGAGCACTTCCCAAGCACTGATACCTGCCTGCATGTGCAGCTCTAATTCACGACTGTACGCCGGCCCGCCACCGTTACCATCGGTTCCTATCAGGATAGGCACACCGGCGCGGTATAGCCTTCGCGCGAGCTCGAGCGCCTTGGGCATTACTGCTCGAGCGCGTTGATGATCCTCTTTATTCATACGTGGGAGAAAGGACAGCATCGCCTCAAGGTTAGCCGGATGAAAGTAGGCCCGGTCCCCGGGAGGAAGCACGATGTCTAGCCGGTCGCTGTTGTAAATCAACTCGTTGACGCCAAGCGTGGTGCTCACGACCACACGTCGTTGGGCGAGTTCCGCAAGCATCTCCTGGACAAGTGGGCCATCGAAGTCGGCCATTTCAAACCAGCGAAAAAGATACCGGGTGTCTTTACCGCGCTCTGCAAGGTAGGTGGCACGCTGCTCAGGCTCGAGCAGATCGGCACTGGTAGGCAGGGTATGTTCTAGACCATCAATACCTAACCGCGCAGCTTGCGTCCAGCTAACGGCATCCAGGTGCGCGATCGCCTTGAGTCCGTTCCTGTGTGCCGCTTTGATACCCAGTTTGAGTTCGTCGGCTGTCAACCCACTGTAGAGCTTGAAGTAACTCATTCCCAGGTCAGCTTGATGGCGGGCCTGCGCATTCCATTCCGCCACTGAGCGCGGGTACGCGAACGCGCTACCGCCAAATGGCGGAGGCTGGATGACAGCCCCTGCATGGAGTGCCTCCGGGCCAAGCCAGGCACCACTGCGGACCTGTTCGTCGTAATGGGCGTTGGCTGCGGGATCACCACCTGGATTACGCACGGTGGTAACACCGAAAGCGAGCGCCACAGCTGCGTTGTGTCGGGTGATCGCAGGGACACTTGGGATACTGATGAGCGGTACACCGTCAATCACCTCAACACTGTGCGGGCCGGAAGTAATGTGCGCATGCCCATCAATGAGACCTGGCAGGGCGTAGTGGCCCGCCAAATTCACAGCGCGCTGCGGCTGTCTACCCTTCCACTCGCCTGCCCCTACCGCCACGATCATGCCGTCGTCGATCAGAACATAGGCATCATCCACCACACGTTCGGCAATCGGATCAAGCAGCGAGAAGCCGTGATAGAGCACCCCCGAGGTTGTCACACAGGTCGGGGCGGGCCAATGGCAACCCGCCATGAACACGCAGGCGAGGATCCCGATTAAAGTCTGCCTGGTTTCAGACTTCATCACCGCGCCCCCAGTGTAGGAGCTTACCCAACAGCTTGCGTCGCAACTGGATGGCCGTGATGCCCAACACAGCGGCCGTTACCCAGAACAGTGCCTCGGTTATTACCAGGGCCACGCTCAGCAAACCGATTTTCGCTGCGGTTCCGACGCCGATCGCCATCGAGACCGCAAATGTAGCCCACGCGACTACGCAGATGGCACCGCCCACAGTGAGTATTCGCCACCGCCGCTTCAAGCAACCAAGTGTCCCATCCCGCTGGCCATTGTCCTTTTTCATGGTCATCTCCGATTATGTGATTGGGGCTGGCGCTTACTCGCGTTGAACATGCCAGCACCTTGGATAGTGCGTTTCGGGCCCTGGTTTCTTACGTTTTAAGCACCAAAGAACTGCGTGTAAGAAATTACTTGCTACAAGCGACTATCGACATGTTCTTATTGGAAACTCCCCGTGATGCATCCGTTGTGGCCCGAGGTCCAACACCACTTGCCGCGCGTATGGCGAACGGTTCGTGCCTACGAGCGTGACCCATGCGCACAACAGGACCTTGTCCAAGAAGTGCTGCTTGCCGTTTGGCAAGGCCTGCCTCGATTACATGATCCAGCCCGGCTCCCGGCCTACATGCTTCGCATTGCCCACAACCTGGGGGCCAGCCACGTCCGACGAGCCGTGCGTACACCAGCCCGCTCACACTTAGACCAGCAGGCAATGGAAGCGATCGCCGATGGCTCGTCCGACCCTGCCGAAGCCGACACACGGTGGCTACTCGACACGCTACGTTTAATTCCCCTCCCGCAGCGGCAGGTACTCCTGCTGCAACTGGAGGGATTTGACTACAAGGAGATCGCCGAGATGCTCGGCATCAGTACCGACAACGTCGGCGTGCGAGCCCACCGGGCACGTAAGGCACTACAGGAGATCCACGATGGACATCAATGACGACGCCCTCCGCATGCTCTGGCAACGCCAGCAGCCCCCATCAGGTCTCGCCAATGACATGGCCAGAAAGGTCCAGCGGCATCATCACGTTGAAAGAGTACGCCGCATCATGGAGATCGCATTGACGGTCGTCGGAATCACACTGCTTACATGGCCAATGGCCGACGGTCAGCTAACACCCGGTCAATGGCTATTGATTCCGTTCTTTTCGGTATTCCTCATTGCCATCTGGACCGCTCTATTGCGGCAACGGACAGATCAGCGGATCGTTGCCCACGAGCCGACCTCGGTCTACGCTGCCATCCGGAAGTTGCAACTACGCAGCAAACTAAGGCACTTGCAGCTGGCCCGTGTTTCAGCACTAGCGCTAAGTGGCTACGCTTTTGTCAGCTTGATCGTATGCTACGTCTTCGCAACGGCGCAGTGGCAGGATGCGGCGCTTCGCCTTACGGCGTGGAGCTTTGCCTGGATGACCGGAACCTGGTGGCTGGTCAGAGCACAACGCAAGACGATACGACAAGAGTACCGCCGGGTCGCACGGCTTAGCATCTGCGGGTGACTGCGCATTGCCTTTAAAACACCAGCCTCGCACTGTAGTTACGACCGCAGCAGATCAGCCGGCATCATCGGCGAGGGCCCGCCCAGCGCCGGTATGCCGGTAGTGGTAGCGCCCCAGCTTGGGGCCACTCCGGCCAACACCAATGCACAGACCTTCCTACCGACCACGCGCTAGACGACGGCCTCGGGCTTCAGGTAGCGCAACCTAGTGTCGGTCAGCATGTCAGTACGCGATCATAGGTAAGGACTTTTCGGGCGCCCGCTCTTACTCACGTTTCAATAGAAGGCTCCGCGATGCCGGGAACGAAAACCCACTGCAATCGGCCAGTTTTGGCACCGCATGGGATCTTCTAGGACTTCAGCATGGTGGGCCCACCAGGATTCGAACCTGGAACCAAAGGATTATGAGTCCTCTGCTCTAACCGTTGAGCTATAGGCCCGCTGCGATTGCACAGTGTAGAGGAAGCCGATCATCCACGGCCAGGGTGGCCGTATAAAAAAACCCCGCCGAAGCGGGGCTTTTTTGTACGACCTAAGCGCAACGCCTCAGTCGATATCCAGGAACGAGCGCAGCTGCTCGGAGCGGCTCGGGTGACGCAGCTTGCGCAGCGCCTTGGCTTCTATCTGGCGGATCCGCTCACGGGTGACATCGAACTGCTTACCCACCTCTTCCAGGGTGTGGTCGGTATTCATGTCGATACCGAAACGCATGCGCAGCACCTTGGCCTCGCGCGGGGTCAGCCCGGCCAGCACGTCGCGCACGGTTTCCTGCAGATTGATGTTGGTGGTGTTATCAACCGGGGACTCCACGTTGGTGTCCTCGATGAAGTCGCCCAGATGCGAGTCCTCGTCGTCGCCGATCGGGGTCTCCATCGAGATCGGCTCCTTGGCGATCTTCATCACCTTGCGGATCTTGTCCTCCGGCATGTCCATTTCCTTGGCCAGCTCCTCCGGCGTAGCCTCGCGGCCGAATTGCTGGAGCATCTGGCGGGAAATGCGGTTGAGCTTGTTGATCGTCTCGATCATGTGCACCGGGATGCGGATGGTGCGCGCCTGATCGGCGATCGAACGGGTGATCGCCTGACGAATCCACCAGGTCGCGTAGGTCGAGAACTTGTAACCACGGCGATATTCGAACTTGTCGACCGCCTTCATCAAACCGATGTTGCCCTCCTGGATCAGGTCCAGGAACTGCAGGCCGCGGTTGGTGTACTTCTTGGCGATCGAGATCACCAGGCGCAGGTTGGCCTCGACCATCTCCTTCTTGGCCTTGCGGGCCTTGGCCTCACCGTAGGCCATCGCACGGCTGATTTCCTTGATCTCGGCCAGGGTCAGGTAGTTGGCCTTTTCCAGCTCGATCGAGGCTTGCTGCTCGGCCACGATCTGCTCTTTTACGTCACGCAGTGCGGACGACCACTTCTGCTTGCGCTTGAGCGCGTCGTCCACCCACTCCAGGTTGGTCTGGTTGCCTTCCCAGGAGCGGATGAAGTCCTTGCGCGGCATCTTGGCGACGTTGGTCGCCAGATGCAGCACGCGGCGCTCGTGGTCCTTGATCGCGTTGACCTGGCCGCGCAGCTGGTTGACCAGGGTGTCGGTCAGGTTCAGCGGCAGCTTCAGGGTGACGAAAATCGCCGCAGCGTCCTCACGTGCCTTGGCTACAGCCTTGTTGTCCGAACCATGCTTGACGTGCGCCTTCTTGTACTTGACGTACTCGTTGCTCAACGCCTCCATACGCACGGCCACTTCGGCCGGGTCTGGGCCGGACGGTGCGGCTTCCTCGTCGCCACTGTCGTCCTCGTCCTCGTCCTCGTCGTCGTCACCATCGGCGTCATCAGCGGGGCCGGCCGCAGCCAGCTCAGCGGCGGCGGCGGCCGCAGCGGCGTCGGCTTCCTCAATCAGGTCGTTAAAGCCGACCACGACTTCAGCCAGGCGCTTACGACCGGCCTTGTGCTCTTCATAGTCGGCTAGCAACAACTCAATCGACAACGGGAAGGTACCCAAGGCGGCCTGCACCTGGCCCAGGCCTTCTTCGATACGCTTGGCGATGGCAATCTCACCTTCACGGGTCAGCAGATCTACCGTGCCCATTTCGCGCATGTACATGCGCACCGGATCGGTAGTGCGCCCACCCTCGGTGTCGAGCGCGCTCAACGCAGCGGCGGCTTCTTCGGCGGCGGTATCGTCGACTTCGCGGCCGCCGGTGTTGCCATCATTGAGTAGCAGGGTTTCGGCGTCGGGTGCGACTTCATGGACATCAATGCCCATGCCGTTAATCATGCCGATGATGTCTTCGATCTGCTCCGGATCGACCAGGTCGTCGGGCAGGTGATCGTTGACTTCGGCATAGGTCAGATAGCCCTGTTCCAGGCCCTTGCTGATCAGTTGCTTGATATCGGATTGCTGGGCAGGACGTTCGTTCGCCATGAGTGCTCGCGCCACCGGCTGGAATAAATGAGGAGAACCTAGCATTATACCGTGCCAGGCCTGGATTGGCTCGTTTCTTTGTACACGTCATCGCCGCCCAGCTGAACAACAGCGCGGCCGACCGTCTCCCGCTTAGGCGTCGCCGGTTTCAGGGCCGCAGCAGAAAGGTGACCGGGCCATCGTTGGCCAGGCTAACGACCATATGGGCACCGAAACGGCCGGTTTCCACCCTGCCGGCATGCTGTTGACGGCAAATAACGACCAACTCGTTGAACGCACGTTCAGCCTCGTCAGGTGGCGCAGCGCGACTGAATCCGGGGCGCATGCCCGAGGTAGTGTCTGCAGCCAAGGTGAACTGACTGACCAGTAGCAGCCCGCCGCGGGTATCAGCTAGCGAGCGGTTCATTCGGCCTGCCGCATCAGCAAATACACGGTACCCGAGCAGCCGCTCAGCCAGACGCCGAATGCGTGCGGTATCGTCCCCCGGTTCGACCCCGACCAGGGCCAGCAGTCCGGGGCCGATCTGACCGATGGTGTGGCCGTCAACCTCAACTGAGGCCTGCGCGACGCGTTGGATCAAGGCAAGCATGCCATCTCCTCAAACTGAACCACGCAGCATGCCGTTGCTGACCACGGCTGTCACCAAAACCGGGGCCCCCGTTTAAAATCCGCCAATGAATGCTTATTTCCGCGCCCGGCTGTTGTACCGGGCCGCCTCGCTGCTGGGCTGTTTGCCATGGTCGTGGCTCAAGCGATTGTCCGATCTGCTGGCCTGGGGCTGGCTGACCCTGAATGCGCGCGAGAGCCGCGTCGCCCAACGCAACCTTGAGCTGGCCTATCCCAAACTGGCGCCGGCCGAGCGCGAGCGCTTACATCGCCAGATTCTGTATTCAACCACGCGACAGACGCTGGAAATGTTGCGCACCTGGACCCGCCCACCCCAGCAAAACCTGGCCCGGCTGACTCGGAACGGTCAGGCGCTCTACGACGCCGCGCTGGCCTCCGGCAAGGGCGTGATTGTGGCTGCGCCCCACTTCGGCAACTGGGAGCTACTTAATCAGTGGCTGTCCGAGCGTGGGCCAATCGCGATCGTCTACCGGCCGCCGGATTCGCCGGCGCGCGACGGCTTCCTACAGATCGTCCGCGGCGCCGACAACATCACCCAGGTCAGGGCGGAAGGTCCGGCAGTGCGCCAGCTGTTCAAGGTGCTCAAGGCCGGGGGGGCGGTCGGGATCCTGCCGGATCAGCAACCCAAGGTAGGTGACGGTGTGTTTGCACCGTTCTTCGGGCTGCCGGCGCTGACGATGACGTTGGTCAACCGACTGGCCGAGCGCACGGGCGCTACCGTGTTGTACGCCTGGTGCGAGCGCATTGGCGCAGACCTGGAGTTCGCACTGCACGTCGAACCGGCGTCGCCGTTGTTGGCCGATGCGGACCCGGTGGTCGCCGCAAGCGCGCTCAACGCCGGCATCGAAAGCATCGCCCGCCGCGACCCGAGCCAGTACCAGTGGACCTACAAGCGCTACACACTGCGCCCACCGGGCAGCGGTGAACCTAACCCCTACGCGACCGAGCGGCACCCACATTGAACGCCGCCAGGGCCACAACGATTACGGCCATGTTCGCGACGCAGTGTCACGGCCAATGGGTGTCGACGCCGATTGAGACCGGCGGCCGTCGCCCTCATCAGGAATCAAGATGACGACGACCTCCCCCCCCTCTCCGCAACTCGATGCCGTCTTCGGCAATCCGGCCACAATCCGCAGCGAACGCGCCGCGTCCGAATTGCGCGCTGGACGCCCGGTGATCCTCACCTGCGATGGCAAGGCACGCGCGGTATTGGCGTTAGATAGCAGTACCGAACGCAGCTACGACGCATTCGCGCAGGCGGCCGGGCAACGCCATTATCTGTACCTCACTCCGGTCAGAGCCGGCGTGCTGGGGCTGGATGCACCGCATGGTGCCCGCATCGCGCTGGATGCGATCTCTTACGATCGTCTCGCCGCGCTGGCCTACCTGCGCGACGCCGAAATGCCTCAACGGTGGGAGCCCGGTGACGCGCTCGACGCCGGTGCCGCCGAAGCTGCGCGCCTCGGGCTGCTGTTGCCCGCCATGCTGGCGGTCGAGATCACCGCCGATGAGCCCGCCTTCGCTGGCTGCCAGCAGCTGGCGCTGACCGACCTCGACGACGGCTGTGCTCAGGCCGCAGCGGGCCGCTACGAGCTGGTGATCCGCACACCGGTGCCGCTACGCGAGGTCGGCATGAGCGAATTTGTGGTATTCCGTGGTGGAGTGGCCCAGCGCGATCAGGTGGCCATCGTGATCGGCCAGCCCGATCTATCGCAGCCGGTTCCGGTGCGTGTGCATTCTTCATGCTTGACCGGTGACTTGTTCGGCTCACTCAAGTGCGACTGCGGAGACCAGTTGCGACATGGGCTGGCCAAGCTCAAAGAACTCGGTGGGGGTGTCCTGCTGTACCTGGACCAGGAAGGTCGCGGCACCGGTATTGCGGCGAAGATGCGCGCGTATGGTTACCAGCATGCAGGCTTGGACACGATCGATGCCGATGCTCAGCTCGGTTTTGGTCCGGACGAACGCCGCTACGGCGGTGCGGTCGCGATGCTGCGCGGACTTGGCATCGAGCGTGTGCGCTTGTTGACGAACAATCCCGCAAAAGTGGAGCGATTGCGCGCCGCTGGCGTGGAAGTCACCGATCGCATCCCAGTCACTGGCCAGATCACTGACGAGAACGAGCACTACCTACGCACCAAGGCAGCGCGTGCAGGCCATCTATTGGATGTGGATGCGCTGATCCTGGCGTCGCATTAGCCAGGATAACGACCAACTGCGGCAACGCCTGCACATGCTGCAGGCCAGACCGCAGCATCCGCCGAGTACGCTCGGCGCTGCGAACGATGCCGATATGCGGGCATTGCTTTGCGTGCCCCTCATCGGCAACCCTGACGGCGCTGTAATACGACAATTTTAGATTGAGTGAATCAGCGGCCGCCATTGCCACTGCGCTTCGTGCCACTGGACAAGGCGCGGGTACTGTACGTATAGCTGAGCCCAAGACTGGCGCAGTGGTGGCGGAAGTGGTGAAGCGGAACAGCGCGCGCCCACGATACAAACGTTAGCTGCCCGCCGGCCCCCAGTAACCAATACGTTTGCGAATCTTGAATTTGCGCCACAGGTTGGCGGGCTTAGGCTTGGAATTGCGTGCACCGGCCGCGACGAATGCGTCGATCGCCTCCAGCACCCGTTCGCTAGAGCGGCCATCCCGGTAAGGATGCAACTGGTCGGCAAACGAGCGAATCGCCTCCATCAGCTCGGGCGGCCGGCTTAGCGCGCGTCGGATCGCCGGCTCGAACTGTGCCGGATCATCGATGTCGATCAGCTGCGGTCCGGGACGGCGGTTCTTGAACGTCACCACCGGCTTGTAGGTCAACAAAAACTCGTTGAGCGCCGAGGACGTGTCCGAGCACATCATGTCCACCTGTGGGAACAACTCAAGGATGTTGTCGTTCTCAGCAAAAGTCAGATACTCGTTCTGCAGTGCCTTGTACTGATCCACCAGCGCCCGGTCCATCTTCGGATGGAAGGTAACGATCCAGCGAAACTCACCGGTGCGCGACAACCGCGCGACCTCGTCGTACAGGATCGGTGCGGCGCTCCAGGAGGGCGAGAACGTGGAGTGATACAGAATCACAGGCGGCTGACGCACCGCCTCCGGCGCATCACCAAGCTGCCGCATGAACGGATCAATCTTGGGAAACCCGGTCTCACTGACGGCAAAGTGGCCCAACTCGCGCGATAGCGCCTCGAATGCAGCGGTGTCGCGAGGACCCGTCGTGCAGTACAGATCAAAGAAGCCGCGAATATAGATGTGCCGTGGCTTGCCTGCGTCGAAGCCATGGAAGGTCTCAACTTTCACACCCGGAAAGAAGTGTGGCACTGCGTTGCTGGAGGTAATCACCGCATACGGGTTCCACGCACGTACCTGGCGCACCGTCAGCAACGTCTCGTCCGGTGCCAAATCTTCCGCACCCGGACCGTCGAAGAACCAAGCCGTTTCGCCGCCGCGTGCACGGATTGCCGCCTGAATCGGTCGCAGAATCGCCAGCGCGTAGCGCTCCGAGCCATACAACAGGTAGTGCTTAGCGCGTGTCATGGGGTTTACTCATCCAAATTCATAGAGCAGCCGCAGTAACCACGTGGTCGAAAACCACATTGGCGACGGTTTTGTAGAGCTAGCGTTCCAGGTCGTGTTTGCGCAATTGCGCGGCAGCCAATTCGATTGATTCGGGATTCTGACGCATCTCGTAGTAACGCATGCGTTTGTATACCGCATAGCTGGCGGCGGTCTGCGCCACCACATAGCCTCGCCATCCATCGAGCATCGCTAAACGCAACACATAGTCTTTGAAGAAAGCCGCAGCGAACACGAACGGACACAGCCACATCCGCGGCGGCTTACGCCGATCGCGCCAGTCCAGCGCCTTGAGCTCGGCGTAGCGCAGCACTTTCAGATCCTTGTGCACCAGGGTTGGATTGTGCAAATGGTTAAACGGCGCATCCAGTGCTTGCGCGCGCCCTTGTATATGTAACGACTCGTGCACGCGTGCCTCGCTCCATCGCGCCCGGCCGCGATGGTAAAGGCGCGCCAGCCGCTCACCGACCATCGGCCGGTACCATCGCATCGGCTTGCCCATGTACCACGTACTGCGGCGCATCCATACCGCGGCTGCGTCGCCTTCGAGAATGGCCGGCAGGCGGCTGCGGCACTCGTCAATCGATGCCTGCGATAGGAACTCATCCGCGTCTAGTACTAGGATCCAGTCGTGCATGGCCTGCGCCGAACCGAAGTTGCGTTGCGGACCAAAGCCGAGCCAGGACTGCGTGATGACGCGCGCACCATGCGCCTGAGCGATTGCCACGGTGTCGTCACTGCTACCGCAATCCACCACCAGCTTTTCCGCAGCAAATGGCACGCTGTCCAGGCAACGAGCAATGTTGTCGGCCTCGTTGTAGGTCATCACCACCAAGCTGAGCGCTAACTGCCCGTCCTGCTCGCGACTGGCTTCATACATGCCGAGGATTCCTTGCGCCGCGTCGCGGCCCGAATGTCGCATTATAGATTCGACCCTCAACGCCAGCCTGACGGCCATATGTCTCCCGCAACGCCAGGTCTGTCAGCAGACCGCTGGGCGTCGCCAACGCACCCGTGCCGAACAACAACACCCCCGCCTCAGCCTCAGCCTCAGCCTCAGCCTCAGCCACAGCAACAGCCAGACGCATGCCGCCCGCAATAGACAGGGCAGTATTGGCAGCGTTGGAATCCGCACGTGTCATTAGGGGAAGGTTTGGAAGACACGCGGCAGGGAAGCGGATAGCGTCCATGACCGCACCCAAGCGCCGGCCCACCGCACGCGCAGCGGGCCCGCCTGAAACCAACGTCATTCGGCTTCGATCAAACCCTGCTCGTGAAGCTCGCGTTCGCGGTCGGCTGCGTCGGCCACGCAAGGACCCAGGATCGCCCCAGGCGGCACCAGCCACCAGGTGCGCCGGTTAGACACGCCAATCGGCCGCGCGCGCGTTCGGTCTACGCAGCGCAATAATGCCGACTCCTGCACCAACAGCCAGCGGCGGCCCGGACGCTGCGCCTGCCAGGCCACGCCCCGCCGTAGCTGGTCCTCCCACTGCACCTTGAAGCCAAACGTTTCCACCGGCCGTGGCGCCATCAGCAGATTCTGTTCCTTCCACGCCACCAGACCGAGTTCATCGTCGGCCGGGACCGCCGCGCTCGCCTGGCGCATCACCCCGCGCGCGGAACTGGAGTCGTTGAGCACCGGGTAGATGGCCAGGCCGTAAGCAACCCACATCGCGGTCAACAACGAGGCGACCGCCATCGTGCTGCGTCGCACCCGCCATAGCAGCAGGCTGGCCACACCCCAAAGGCCGATCGCGAGTGTGATCCAAGCCAGGACGTGGGTGACTTCGGTGCCCACACCGCGGCTTTCCATCAGTTTCTGCTCAAAGCCCGGCGTTCCCAACAGCATGGTCAGGCCACCGGCCAAAAAGCTGGCCGACAGCAGGCCGGTAAATCCGAACAGCAGCCACTGCGCACCGCGTCGTCGCAGCACGCCGGGGAGCAGCGGCGCCACCGCGAGGCACACCATCGGCAGCGTTGGCAGGATATAAACGTCACGCTTGCCACTGGGGATTGAGAAGAACACTACGACCAACACCCACCACACCAGTGGTAGCAAATAGCGCGGGTCACGACGCCGTAGTCGCCGCCGCCAGGCGGGGATCGCCCACGGCAGCGCCAAGATCGTCGGCACCCACATCGTCGCCATCGTCGCCAGGTGATACCACCACGGCTGCGCGTGATCCCACGAGTGTGCGTAGCGCCCAGCGGTCTGCTGCAACAGGATGTCGTTTAAATAATGGCGGTATTCGTGAGTCCCCGTCGCAAACACGGTCACGACCACCGGCACCAGCCAAGCCAAGATCGCTGCAAAGAAGGCGACGGGCCCCAGCCAGAAGCGCGGATTGCGCGCATGCACCCGAACTCGCGGCCAGTGCCGTACTGATGCAAATGCCGCCGGCAGTATCATCAGCAGCGCGAGCACGCCCACCCCTTTGGTAATCACGCCCAAGCCGGCCGCGAACCAGCCCAGCGTCCACCAGCGCCAATGCGGCCCTAACAGCAGGTGTCGCAACAGGCCGTAGTTAGCCAGTGTGATGAAGAACACCACCAGTGGGTCAATCTGGGCCTTCTTCGCCTGGAAGGTGAACTGCAGCGTAAATAGCAGCGCCCAAGCCGCGTACAAACCGACCCGACGTGTCCACAACCGGCGACCGAGATCGTATACACAGGCGAGTGTACCGAGCGCGGCCAGTAGCGACGGCAGCAGGAACGCAACCCGCCAGTTATGCACTAGCCCGTAGAAGCCAGCCTGCAACCACATCAGCATCGGCGGTTTGTCCGAGTACAACTCATGGCCGCGGTGTGGAAACAACCAATCACCGCTCTCGAACATCTGCCGAGCCACCAGCGCGAACCGGGGCTCGTCGGACGGCCACGGGTCGCGTAACCCCAACCCTACCCCGATCACCAGCAACGCGGCGACGGCCAACAACCAAAAATCCCGGGACGCACGTGTATTAAGCATGGGCACAGATTCTAGAAAAGAATTTATTCAGAAATTTGCAGGTCTTTGCCGACCGCACCGGGTACTGCCGCCTGCTTAATCACACTGGCGTAGAAGAACCCATCGGCGTCATCCTCACCCGGAAGCCGTTGACGGCCGGGCCCGCTGGCATGGCCAAATGCAGGCGGAAGCGGCTGCACCGAAGCGTCAACGGCACGCGCCAGGAATGCCTCGACCTGCTCGCGATTCTCGCGCGCCAGGATGGAACACGTGGTGTATAGCAGCGTTCCACCCGGACGCAGGGTCGTCCACAGCGCATCGAGCAATCGCATCTGTAACGCGGCTAGGGCATCCAGGTCCTCGGCCCGACGGTGCAACAACACGTCGGGCTGACGGCGCACGATTCCGCTCGCCGAACACGGTGCGTCCAATAGCACTACGTCAAACGGCTCGCCATCCCACCAGACCGGTAGGTCGGCAGCGTCAGTCGCCTTGAGCGTTGCGGTCGTCCCCGGACAGGTGCGCGAGAGCGTCTCGGCGACCCGCTGTAAGCGACGTGAGTCCACATCCAATGCGGTCAACGCAATGCCGGGGTTGCGCTCAAGCAAGTGCGCGCTCTTGCCGCCAGGCGCAGCACAGGCGTCGAGCACACGACATCCGGGCCGCGTCGAGATCCCGGTCAGGGCATCGGCGACCTGCTGCGCTGACGCATCCTGCACCGACACATGGCCTGCGGCGAAGCCAGGCAACAGCGTAACGGCCACCGGGACCTCCAGACATACCGCATCTGACAGCCACGGGACCGTCCGACCCAGCAGCCCGGCCTCGGCCAGCTGTTCCAGATAACGCGCCGGCGTGGCATAGCGTCGATTGACCCGCAGCCACATCGGCGCCGGTTGTGCGCTGGCGGCAAACACCGCATCGGCATGCTCACCCCAGTCGGTGCGTACATGGCGGCGCAGCCCTTCCGGCCAGCCCGCCTCAGGCGGCAGCGTGGGAAAGCCTTCTCGGAGCGCGCGCCGCAGCAGCGCATTGACCATCCCAGCCTGGCGCGGACGGCCCAGCGTACGGCAAGCCTCAACGGTGGCCGACAACGCCGCATGCGGCGGCAAACCGAGCACCTCAAGCTGAGCAAAGCCCGCCATTAGCAGCGCGCTCAAGTCAGCATCACGACGGCTGAGTGGCCGCTGTAACCAGCGGCCTAGAGCCGCCGCATAGACCGCATGCCGACGTAGCACGCCTAAGCAGATCGCTTCGACCAGCGCGCGGTCGCGCGAGTCCGCCAAAGCGGGCAGCGCGGCGGCGAGTTCGGCCTTCAGCGAACGCCCCTGCGCGATCACCGCCGCCAGGACACGCGCGGCCACCAGTCTCGGAGCGACGCCGGCCGGCGCGGCAGCGCCGCCCATCAGCCGACGACCGGCAGGTCGCGGCGCGCGTTGAGGTAGTCGGCTGCGGTAATCGCCTTGCCGCCCTCACGCTGCAGCACGACAAGCCGCAAAACGCCCTCTGCACAAGCCACGTCAATGCCATGCCGGTTGGCCGCCAGCACGCTGCCGGGCGTCGCCGTAACGGCCTGCTCCACCACCTGTGCACGGTGGATCCGCACCCGCTCGCCTGCCAGCTGCGCCTCGGCTACCGGCCACGGATCAAATGCACGCACCCGCCGCGCCAGTACCGCCGCCGATAGGTTCCAATCCAGACGCGCTTCGGCTTTTTCGAGCTTGTGTGCGTAGGTCACCCCCGCAGCCGGCTGCGGTCGCGGCACCGGGCGGATACCCGCACGCAGCAGCCCCAGGCCATCAGCCAACACCTGCGCACCAAGCGCAGCGAGGCGGTCGTGCAGCTGCCCCCCCGTGTCTTCCGGACCGATCGCGGTCCGCTGCTCGAGTAGCACCGGACCGGTGTCCAGACCAGCCTCCATCAACATCAGACATACCCCCGTCTGCGCGTCGCCGGCTTCGATGGCGCGCTGGATCGGCGCGGCACCGCGCCAGCGCGGCAGCAGCGAGGCATGCACGTTCCAGCAGCCGTGTACTGGGATCTCCAGCACTGCCTTGGGCAGGATCAAGCCATAGGCGACCACCACGATCAGATCCGGCGCGAGGCGCCGCAGCGCATCCAGCGACTCGGGCGACTTCAGCGTCTGCGGTTGTAGCACCGGAATCCCGCGCGCAATCGCCTCCAGCTTCACCGGCGACGGTGTCAGTTCACGACCGCGCCCAGCCGGTCGATCCGGCTGGGTATACACCGCAACCACTTCATGGCGCTGCGCGGCGGCGCGCAGCGACGGCACCGCGAAGTCCGGGGTACCGGCGAAAACAATTTTCATTCGAGCAAGGATTGAGATGTGGAAACGGGGATTGGGCAACAGCGGAGTTCAGCCAGAGGGCGGGGGCTTTGGGCCTCCCATTCTCATGTCCTCATCTTTGCTTTACGCCACGTGCCGGCGCGCTTTGGCCAACTTTTTGCGCACCATCTCGCGCTTGAGCGGCGAGAGGTAATCGATGAACAGCTTGCCTTCAAGGTGGTCCATTTCATGCTGCACGCAGACCGCGAGCAAGCCGTCGGTAGTCAGCTCGCATGCCTGACCCGTGCGGTCGAGAAAGCGCACGGTGATAGTGTCGGCGCGCGTTACGTCGGCGAAGATATTCGGCACCGACAGGCACCCCTCCTGGTATACCTGCCCGCCTTGTGTATCGACGATTTCCGGATTGATGAACACCTGCGGGGTGTTCTTTTCTTCGCTGACGTCAATCACCATGAAGCGCTTGTGCACATCGACTTGGCTGGCGGCCAGACCGATACCCGGCGCCTCGTACATGGTGTGGAACATATCATCCAACAGCGTCTGGAACGCCGGGGTCTCGATCTCCGCCGCAGCGACCGGCGCGGCCTTGGTGCGCAAACGGGGATCGGGAAATTCGAGGATGGGGAGAAGGGCCATGGCGTTACCCGAAAGGGAGCACCGGCGCGAACCGGCAAGACGTTTTCATTCTACCGCCAATGCTCGCGCGACGCCCTGATCGCTGAATCGGCCGCGCGCACCGCCTGGGAGACCGCGGTGAAATCAACGCGGGTCAACACCGCGTTAAAGCATCCGGACGCGCGCTAGAGCGGATTTCCTACATCCCTGCCCGGCCGCAGCCGACAGCAGAACCGTCTACGTCAGCCTAGCCTGCTAGCATGGATACCTTGCTCTCGCACGACCTCGACAGCACTCGCGCCCTGCTGACACTGGTACTCGCCGGCGGCCCGCTGGCGCCGCGCAGGCAACTGCTTGAACAGCACACCACCCCACGTCAGGCATTAGATGCCGGCCCCGCCGTCTGGGCTCGCGCAGGCTGCATTGAGGCACAAATTGCGGCCTTGCAGCGCCCGAACCTGGCCGCCATCGATGCAATTTTGAGCTGGCGCGAGGGTCACAAACACCACATCATCGGCCTGCACACGTCTGATTACCCCGCACTGCTGAGACGCGCCCCCAACCCGCCACTGGCTTTGTTTGTCGACGGCGATCCGGCCCTGCTCTGGCATCCAGGCATCGCGGTGGTCGGCAGCCGCACCCCGAGTGCCGGCGGCCACGACCATACCCGCCACTTCGTCCAGGCGATCTGCCGGGCCGGACTGGCAGTGGTCAGTGGCATGGCCGCTGGAATCGATGCAGCCGCCCATGACACCACACTTGCAATGCGCGGCATCACCGTAGCGGTGCTCGGCACCGGTCCGGACGTGCCCTACCCTGAGCGCCACCGCGCACTGCGTGAACACATTGCCGCGCAAGGGGCCGTGGTCAGCGAATACCCTCCCGGCACCGGCCCGCGCAGCGGACAGTTCCCCGCACGTAACCGGATCATCGCTGGACTGGCGCTGGGCACACTGGTCATCGAGGCCGCGCAACGTTCCGGCGCCCTGATTACCGCGCGCTTGGCTGCAGAAGCCGGCCGCGAGGTGTTCGCGGTCCCGGGTTCGATTCTTAACCCGATGGCGCGCGGCTGCCATCGCTTAATACGCGACGGCGCGACCTTGGTCGAGCAGCCCAGCGACGTGATCGACGGCGTGGCCGCACTCTCGGCGGAACTAGCCCACGCGCTACAACAGCGCCTGGCCGAAGATGACTCAAGTCAGCCTGTTCCGCACCCATACCCTCCTAATGGTGACCCGGACTACCAGAAATTGTGGATCGCGCTGGGCTACGACCCCACCCCTATGGATTCACTGGTGGACAGAACCGGATTGACGGCCGCCGCGCTGTCCTCCATGCTGCTGCTAATGGAACTGGAAGGGAGGGTAGTGGTCGAGCACGGCCGTTACGCGCGGCATTCCTAGTTTCTTCACCTCCACAGCGTCAGCGCGACGCAGGCCGAGGGCAATGAAAGAGAGCATTCTGGATGTCTTGCTGTACCTGTTCGAACACTACTTCTGCGAAGATGCGGACCTTATCCGTGACCGTGACTCGCTCCAGAATGGCCTGATCCAAGCCGGTTTCAGCCCCGCCGAGATCAGCAAAGCATTTGATTGGCTCGATGCGTTGGCCGAGCAGCGCCCGAGTGTGCGCGCGCCGTGCGTCAATGGCCCGGTGCGGGTCTATCATGGACCCGAGCTGGACAAGCTCGATATCGAGTGCCGGGGCTTTTTGCTGTTCCTGGAGCAGCACGGCGTGCTCGATACTGATCAACGTGAGTTGGTTCTGGACCGCGCGATGGCGCTGGACCAGGATGAGCTGGACCTAGACGACCTGAAATGGGTCGTGCTGATGGTACTGTTCAACCAGCCGGGCGCCGAGGCAGCGTACGCCTGGATGGAGACCCAGATGTTTGTCGACGAGCCCGAACCCGTACACTGACCGCATTTGGCGCCAGTGCGCACGGGGATCACGGGGATAGGGATGACGGAGGACTGGTACTACGCCGATCCTGACCGCCAGAGGCATGGCCCTTTGCCGACGGAAACCATCGTAACGCTGTTCCGGTCTGAACAGATTGGGCGCGACACCCTGGTCTGGCGCGCCAACATGACGCACTGGCAGCCGCTGGCCGAGGTCGCCCACACACTCGGCCTCCACATGCCAGCAGCGGTGCTGCCGCCACCGTTGCCGCCGTTCGTGGCGACAATCCCGCCTCCGCTACACGCGCCCCCACGCCAAGGGCTGCCCAACAGCGCACGTGCGGCCCTTATTGCGGCAGCGGCCTGCGTGTTGTTGTTGCCGCTGTTAATGATGGCCCTGCTCATCGGAATCGCAGTAATAGCGCTGCACGCCAACCCGGCCAATAGGCTAGGTCATTACACGGCTAGTACGCTGGCGCAGATGCGCTCGCAGCAGAGCGCAATCGAAGACTTCTTCGGCCGCGAGGGCCGCTGTCCAGTCAATGGCGACAAAGGATTCGGGACACCGGAACACTACGCCAGCCGCGCACTGAGTTCGCTGCAGATCGGCCACTTCGACAACGGCCACTGCGGCATGGAAGGCCTACTGACAGTCCCCGGAGAGATGGCGCTCGACGGCAG
>Cebus_capucinus_imitator_PRJNA485217_SSR047__coassemble_1256_pt1 | contig 18257 bp, 14 predicted proteins | sample Cebus_capucinus_imitator_PRJNA485217_SSR047__metabat2_high_PE_004 | metagenome-assembled genome bin Cebus_capucinus_imitator_PRJNA485217_SSR047
AAACAAACATTTCTTTATTATTATTATTTTCTTGAAATGACAACTCTTTTTTTTTTTACCCACTGTACATAGCCGGGCTGTTTCAGCTCGGCCAGGGCAGCAGCGATCGGGCCGTCGCCCGGCAGCACGTCGCCGGGCTTGTAGCCCGCCTGGCCTTCGGCATCGCCGTGCAAGTGACCGGGCAGCGCCGCTTCGCTGTAATCGGCCGGGTTGATCGACGCGTCCGGATCAGTTGGATCACTTTCGGGTTTGAGCACCACGTCCGGCACGATGCCACTGGCCTGGATCGACTTGCCGCTAGGGGTGTAGTAACGCGCGGTGGTCAGCTTGACCGAATCGCCATTGTCCAGCGGCAGCACGGTCTGCACCGAGCCCTTGCCGAAGGTGCGACTGCCGACAATGCGCGCGCGCTGATTGTCACGCAGTGCGCCGGCCAATACCTCCGAAGCACTGGCGGAACCGGCGTCGACCAGGACCACTACGGGCACGCCGCTTAGCAGCTGGCCCGGCGTCGCCTCGAACTTGGCGTCACTGATCGAAATGCGGCCCCGAGTGGTGACGATGGTGCCTTTGTCGAGTAGGTCATCGGCGACTTGGACGGCTGCAGTCAACAAGCCCCCTGGATTGCTGCGCAGGTCCAGTACGACGCCCTTGAGTGTGCCGCCCGCCTGTTGCTTAAGCTTATCTACGTTCTTCTGGAAGTCGGTACCGGTGTCAGCCTGGAAGGTGCTGATCCGGATGTAGCCGTAACCCGGTTCGAGCATTCGCGAGCGTACGCTGGCGACGCGGATGGTCTCACGCTGGATGACCACTTGAAACGGTTTTGCGACTTTATCGCGCACGATCGTCAAGGTGACCTTACTGCCCGCCGGGCCGCGCAGGGGTTCCATTGAATTGACCGTACTGATCGGCTTGCCGTCGATCGCCACGATCAGGTCGCCCGCGCGAATGCCCGCCCGCGCGGCCGGAGTGTCGTCGATTGGCGAAATCACCTTGAGCGTGTTGTCCTGCTGCTGCTGCAGCTCCACACCGATGCCGTCGTAGGCACCGCTGGTCTGCTCGTCGAAGGCCTCTGCGTCTTCTTTGTCGAAGTAGGTACTGTGCGGATCCAGGTCAAGCAACAGGCCGCGGATCGCCGAATGCATGAGCTTTTTGTCGTCGACCGGGTCGACGTAGGCTTGCTTGACCGCATTGTAGACCGCCACGAAACGGCGGATTTCGTCCAGTGGCACCTTACTGGCGGCGGATTCTTCCGCGTCGGCAGTGTTCTGGGCGACGTCAGTATCGGTGTCGGCGCCGGAGTCTGCGGGAGCGGCCTGCTGGGCCAGGGCCGAAGACGAAAGCAGAGCAAACGAAAGAACCAGGGATAAAGCGGCTGCGCGCATGTAGCACTCCATGGAAGACAGCGACCGCGCAGGCGCGGGATCAATTGAATTATGCGGCGAAAGGCGGGCGTTGGGGATCCGGGGATTGGGGGTTGGTAAAGCGGGCGCGCATGACAGGGCCGATTGCACTTTTTGCGGGGCCTCTGATCGGCGCGTCCGTCGCGCTTAGCGTCGTTGCAGCCAGGTCGAGGGATCCACCGGCTGACCATGACGGCGCAGCTCAAAGTACAACGCCGACACGCCCTGGCCGCCAGAGTTGCCCACTTTGGCAATTGCCTCGCCGCGTTTTATCGCCGTGCCGGTATCGCGCAGCAACGATTCGTTGTGGGCGTACAAGCTCATATAGCCGTTACCGTGGTCGATGATCAGGATCATGCCGTAACCGGTCATCCAGTCGGAGAACACCACGGTGCCATCGGCGACGGCGGTGACCGTGCTACCCAGTGGTGCGCCGATCAGCACGCCGCTGCTGGTACGTCCGTCGGGCAGACGCCCACCGAAGCGGGCCAATAGGTGCCCCGAGACCGGCCAGCCCAGTCCCCCCACCTTGGGGGCCGGTGCGTTGGCAATGACCTTGGGGGGGATCTTGCCAGGCGTGTGGGTGCCGCCGCTGGCCTTGGCGGCGGCGGCGGCTTCCGCGGCAGCGCGTTTGGCAGCTGCACGACGTTCGGCTTCAGCGCGCGCTGCCGCCGCACGCAGGTTCGCCAATAATTTCTCCAGTGCCTTGGTGTCCTGGCCGAGCGCCTGTTCGCGTTGGCTACGTTCTTGGTAGCGGTCGTCGAGCTCGGCGACGGTGCTGGCTTGCTGCTTGCGATCGCGCTGTAAGGTGGCGGCCTGTTGCTGCTGCTGTTGGCGGGTCTTCGCCAAGGTCTGTCGGCGTGCCTGCACATCCTGCTCGACTTTCTGTAACGCCTGCAGGTCGGCGGTCAGGTTCTGGATCTGGGCGGCACGCTCGTTCTGTACGTAGCGGTGGTAGGTGAGCACGCGGTTGGCGTCGGCAGCGCTATCTTGTGACAGTAATAGCTTGAGTGGTGCATTGCCGCCGATCTGATAGGCCGCGCGTAATAGGGCGGCCAGTTGGGCACGTTGGCGCTGCAGGCTTTGGCGCATGCGTTCGCGTTTGTCTTGTAGCTCGGCTAATGCCTGTTGCTGCTCGTGCAGTGCGCTTTCGGTTTGGTTCAGCAGCCGTGCCGCGCCGGCGACCCGCTCGTCGGCCTCGCGCAGTTTTCGCGAGGCATCGCCGCGCTGGCCTTCAAGTTGGCGGCGTTCCTGTCCGATGCTCTTAAGTTCACGTTGCATCTGCGCCAGCTTGCGCTCAGTCTGACGCTGGCTTTGCGCTTGTGTGGCGCCCACGCCGTTCACCAGCAGCGCAGCCAGCATCAGGTTGGCAACGAGTCGGCGTGGCAAATCCTTGCGGCGGAGGGAGGCAGGCAAGTGAGACCGTCCAGTGACTTCAGGCAGGTGCGGATTGTAGCCAAGCATGATGTGATCGCCGTCGAAACGGACGATGCCACCGCAGCTGGGAGACGGTGATGAATGTTGTGCATCGGCTCTTGGCACTGGGCCTCGTGCTGGTGGCGAACCCGGCGTGGGCGGGCGAGGACATCAGCAAGGTCAATGGCCGGATCGTCGTCGAAGCCGGACGCCAGTGCGGTGATCTGAACACGGTAAATGGCAGGATTGACGTGGGCCAAGGTGCGCGTGCGGAGCACGTCAAGACCGTCAACGGCCGCATCGTGGTCGGTGCGCGTGCACAGACTCTCGGGCTTTCGACCGTCAACGGCGACATCGAGATAGGCCCGCACGTGACCGTTGACGGCAGAATCCGGACGGTCAATGGCAGTGTGTTTGTCGACCGCAGTAGTGAAGTATCGGGCGATGTGCAGACCACCAACGGTAGCATCGGCCTGATCGAAACCCAGCTTAAGGGGGGGATCGATACGGTCAATGGCGATATCACTGTCGGTGTTGGCTCGCACGTGTCGGGCGGCATCACGCTACATAAGCTGGGCTTCAGTCTGTCGTACCGACAGGCGCGAAAGCCGCGCGTCGTCATCGGGCCCTATGCTGTGGTGGATGGAGACCTCCGGTTCGACCGTGAGGTGACGTTATACGTGCAACGCACCGCCAAGATTGGGAGTGTCAGCGGTGCCACGGTACAGCGCTTCGACGGCAAGGTGGCTCCGGGTCGGTGACCCGCTTCGATGCGGTGGCCCCTTTTTCGTGTCGGTCCGACGTGATCTGTGCCGGATTGAGACAACACCGCCTAGAATCGGTCATTCGCCGAACCAAGGAACCCGGATGCTCCGCGCGATTCTGCTGTGCCTGGCTGCGTCGCTGGCGCTGGTGGCTTGCAAACGCGAGACGGCCGCCCCCGCTGCCGCGACCTCGCAACCTGTTGCCGTGGCGACCCCGCCAGCGCCGGCCGGTGCGCACGCATTTGCGCCGGAGATTACGGCGGACGACTTTGCTGAACTGGTGAAGACGTTGGCCTCGGATGCGTTCGAGGGCCGCGGCCCGGGCACTGCGGACGAGGACAAGACCGTGGGTTATATCCGCGATCAGATGCAGCGTATCGGTTTGCAACCGGGCAATGGCGACAGTTGGTTTCAGGACGTGCCGATGGTGGAGACCACAGCCGACGCGCGCACGGCGCCGATACTGAACACGGCGGGCCATCCGCGCACGCTGACGTTTGGCCGCGATATTGTGGTCGGCACCCGGACTGGCCAGCCTGAAGTCAAGATCGATCGCAGTGAGTTGGTATTTGTCGGTTATGGGGTGGATGCGCCCGAGCAGCAGTGGAACGACTACGCCGGGCAGGATTGGAAGGGCAAGACCGTGGTGATGTTCGTCAACGATCCGGGTTTCCAGACGGGAGACCCCCGCTTGTTCGGTGGCAAACGCATGACCTACTACGGGCGCTGGACCTACAAGTTTGAGGAGGCCGCGCGCAAGGGCGCTGCCGCAGCGCTGATCGTGCACGATACCCCTGGGGCCAGTTACGGCTGGGACGTGGTGAAAAACTCCTGGTCTGGCGCGCAGTACGACTTGCCGGCCAAGGATGATCCCGCGCCGCGTCTACCGGTGCAGGGCTGGATCAGTCATGAGCTGGCGCGCCAGCTGTTCGCTGACGCTGGCCTGGACCTGGACGCGCAGTACCGGGCAGCCAGCAAGCGCGGTTTCAAGCCTGTGCCGCTGAAGGCGACCTGGTCGGTCGACCTGAGTAGTCGCGTTGCGCAGAAAACCTCGCGCAACGTGGTCGGGGTGTTGCCGGGGGGCAGCCGGGCTGACGAGGCAGTGGTGTATATGGCGCACTGGGACCACCTGGGTAGGCACGATGGCGAGAGCGGCGACAACATTTACAACGGCGCGGTTGATAACGCGACCGGCGTGGCCGGTATCCTTGAGATCGCCGAGGCGTTTGCGCACCAGCAGACCAGGCCGCAACGCTCAGTGGTATTCCTGGCGGTGACATTGGAGGAGTCGGGCTTGCTGGGTTCACAGTATTACGTCGCGCACCCGACCTTCCCACTGAACAAGATCGCCGGCGTCATCAATCTGGATGCGATGTCAATCGCCGGCCGCGCTAAGGACATTACCGTGGTCGGCATGGGCAGCTCGGAATTGGAGGACATGCTTAAGCCGGTGGCGGCGGCCCAAGGCCGCGTGCTGCATGCGGAGGCGTCGCCGCAGAACGGCTCGTATTTCCGCTCTGACCATTTCAGCTTTGCCAAGGCCGGGGTGCCGGCGTTGTACGTCGACGGTGGCGAGGACCTGCGTGAGGGCGGTATCGCCGCTGGGCGCAAGGCGGCGCAGGACTACGCTAAGTGCTACCACGCTCCGTGCGACCAGTTCGATGCGACGCGCTGGAAGCTGGACGGCAATGTCGAAGATCTGCAGGCGGTTTACGGCGTCGGCAAGGTGTTGGCCGACAGCGATCGCTGGCCGAACTGGTATGCCGACAGCCCCTTCAAGACTGCGCGTGACCACATGATGGCCGGCAAGGGCGCGGCCAGCGAGCAATAGCAAACCGAGCATTGCGCCCATGGTGCGGGTCGCGGCGCTTAAAGGCATGGCCGTCAGCCCCTGCGTGCGCGTGAGCTGGGCCTGCGTGGGGGCCGCCCGTTGGCGCGGTAGCGGGCGCCCGTATGCCCTCGCAAGGCGCTGGCGACAACACTGTGTCACGCAACCGCGACGTGTACCTGGTCTAAGCTTTCCCCACATTATTGCCCAACGCTTACACGGTCCGCGCGCGCGTTCCGTGGCGATGCTTTTTTCGGAGATATCCCATGAGCCATGCCCGAGGTTATGCCGCCCCCTCCGCCGACCAGCCTCTGGCGCCGTTTGCGTTCGAGCGACGCGAGCCCGGTCCGCACGACGTGCGCATCGATATCCTGCATTGCGGGGTGTGCCATTCCGATTTGCATACGGCACGCAATGAGTGGCAAAACACCTTGTATCCGTCGTTGCCGGGCCACGAGATTGTGGGGCGAGTCAGTGCAGTGGGCAGCGAGGTCAAGAACTTCAAGCCGGGGGATATCGCTGGCGTCGGCTGCATGGTTGATAGCTGTCGCACCTGCCCGTCTTGTCAGGAGGGCGAAGAGCAGTATTGCGAGGCCGGTTTCGTCGGTACCTACAACGGCCCGATGTTTGGTGGCGAAAACACCTATGGCGGCTACTCCGATCACATCGTCGTCGACGAGCGCTATGTGTTGCAGATTCGTCACCGGGAGGACCAGCTGGCCGCTGTCGCACCGCTGCTGTGCGCGGGTATCACCACCTACTCCCCATTGGCGCACTGGAAGGTCGGGCCGGGGCAGAAGGTGGGAATCGTCGGGCTGGGGGGGCTGGGCCATATGGGCGTGAAGATCGCCAAGGCGATGGGGGCCACCGTGGTGCTGTTCACCACCTCCGAGCGCAAGCGTGACGACGCGCGGCGATTGGGTGCCGATGAGGTGGTGGTGTCCAAAGATCCCGAACAGATGGCAGCGCAAGCCAACACGCTGGACTTTATCCTCAATACGGTGGCGGCCCAGCACAACCTCGACCCGTTCCTGGCCGCGCTCAAGCGTGACGGCGCGATGGTGCTGGTCGGCGCGCCCGAGCATCCGCATCCGTCGCCGACCGTGTTCAACCTGATTATGAAACGCCGCACCCTGGCCGGTTCGTTAATCGGGGGGATCGCGCAGACGCAGGAGATGCTGGATTTCTGCGCCCAGCACGACATCGTGTCGGACATTGAGCCCATTGCGATCGACCAGATCGAGCAGGCCTACGCGCGCATGCTCAAGGGCGACGTGAAGTACCGCTTCGTCATCGATATGGCGAGCTTGGATCAGGCGGCATGACGCAGGCGGTGATCTGGCACAACCCGCGTTGCAGCACCTCGCGCAACGCGCTGGCGCTGTTGCGCCACGCGGGTGTGGAGCCGGACGTGGTGGAGTACCTGAAGCAGCCACCGTCGCGTGAGCGACTATGTGCGCTGATCGCCGGTGCCGGGTTGCAGGTGCGCCAGGCGCTGCGCAGCAAGGAAGCGGCCTACCGCGAGCGTGGTCTGGACGACCCAGCGCTCAGCGATGCGGCATTGCTTGATGCGATGCTGGCGGCGCCAGAACTGATCGAGCGGCCGTTCGTGCAAACCGAGGCAGGCATCCGTCTGGCGCGGCCGCTGCAGCGCTTGCTGGAGATCCTGCCGCCGTTGCCGGCGCCGTTCGTCAAGGAAAACGGCGAGCGTTTTATCGGCTAGTCAGGCAGTAAAAAACCGGGCTCACCGTATACGTTTCCCTGATGATCCTGGGAAGGTGCACGCTGAGCCCGGCATGTTGGCGGTCACGCGGCGGCAGGCTCGCGTACTGTGGTGGTGACGCTCAGCCACTGGGCGATGCTGGCCGCCGCATCGCGGCCCTCGGCGACCGCCGTGACTACCAGATCAGCGCCGCGCACGCAGTCGCCACCGGCGAACAGCTTGGGGTGTGTGGTCTGGTAAGGCAGCGCATTGCCGCCCACGGCGATGCGCCCGTTAGCGGCGGCCTGCACGCCTTGCGCCGATAGCCACTCTGGCAGGTTTGGTGAGAATCCGAAGGCGATGATCACCACATCGGCTTCAAGCAGTGATTCGCTGCCTTCGATCGGTTCGGCATTGCGGCGGCCACGTGCATCCGGCTCGCCGAGCCGGGTTTCAACCACGGTCACACCGATCGCCTCGTCATCGGCGCCGGCCTCGATCGACAGCGGCTGGCGGTTGAATAAAAAGCGCACGCCCTCCTCGCGGGCATTGGCGACTTCGCGTGCGCTGCCGGGCATGCTGGCTTCATCACGCCGATAGGCGCAGGTGACCCGGGCCGCGCCCAGTCGGATCGCGCTGCGCACGCAGTCCATGCCGGTGTCACCACCGCCCAGTACCACCACGCGTTTGCCGGCCAGGTCCGGCAGCTCGACCGTGTCTTCCCAACCGGCGATCGGCCGGCCCCATGGGTCGTTGCCGGAGACGATGCGGCTGTTTTGGACCAGGAACGGCAACGCAGGGAGCACGTTCTTGAGGTCTTGTCCGGGCAGGCCACCATCGGTGTAACGGTAGGCGCCGGTGCCCAGGAAGACCGCATCGAACTCGCTCAACAGCTGGTCTACGGTCAGGTCGGTGCCGATCTCCACGCCGAGCCGGAATTGCACGCCCATGCCCTCCAGCACGTCACGGCGTTTGGCGATCACCGCTTTGTCGAGCTTGAAGCTGGGGATGCCGAATTGCAGCAGGCCGCCGATCTGCTCGTAGCGGTCGAATACCACCGCTTGAATACCGGCGCGCGCCAGCCGGTCGGCACAGGCCAGGCCGGCCGGACCGGCGCCGACTACTGCCACCCGCTGACCGGTGGGCTCCACGGTGCTCAGGTCCGGATGCCAGCCGGTGGCCAGCGCGGTGTCGACAATGTACTTCTCAACTGCACCGATGGTGACTGCACCGAACTCTTCCAGCGTGCAACTGCCCTCGCACAGGCGGTCCTGCGGACACACCCGGCCGCATACCTCTGGTAGAGGGTTGGTCGAATGGCACAGCGTGGCGGCTTCGTGTAAGCGGTTCTCCTGCACCAGCTGCAGCCACTGCGGGATGGCGTTGTGGACCGGGCACTTCCAGCTGCAATAGGGATTGCCGCAGTCCAGGCAGCGTCCGGCCTGGTACTGGGCTTCCTCCTTACCAAACTTGCCGTACAGCTCACCCCAGTCACCGGACGTGCGCAGCTCGACCGGGATGCGTTGCGGCATCTGACGCGGGAGATCCAGAAATTGGAAGACGTGCTTGCGGCTCATAAAAGAAATCCGTGGCGGTTACCCTGCCCCCACAAGCGGGACCTCAGTCCCCTTATTGGGAGAAGGTGCCCCAAAGGGGCGGATGAGGGGCGTTGGGGCTTGCGGCCCTCACCCCCCGGACTCTCTCCCGCGTGCGGGAGAGATGAACACTCAGGCGGCGCGGCGCAACGAGTCGGTCAGTGATTCGATGCTGGCCGCCTTCGGTTTGACCAGCCAGAACTTGCCGATGTAGTCGCGGAACTCGTCCAGGATCTGCTGCGCCCAGATGCTGCCGGTCAGCTCGCGGTGACGTGCGATCAGACCATGCAGATGCTGCCGATGCTGCTCGAAACCCTCGGCTGAGATCCGGTGAATATCGATCAGCTCGTGGTTGTAGCGGTCCACAAAGTCACGCTCGATGTCCAACACATAGGCCATGCCGCCGGTGAAGCCGGCGCCGAAGTTCAGACCAACCCGGCCCAACACCAACACGATGCCGTCGGTCATGTATTCGCAGCAATGGTCGCCGGCGCCTTCGATCACCGCCAGTGCGCCGGAGTTGCGCACGCCGAAGCGCTCGCCGGCACGGCCGGCCGCGAACAATTCGCCACCGGTGGCGCCGTACAGACAGGTATTGCCGATGATCGCGGTATTGCGCGCTTCGAAGCGCGCACCGCGCGGCGGTCGCACCACCAGTCGGCCGCCGGCCATACCCTTGCCGACGTAATCATTGGCTTCGCCTTCGATCTCCATGTGCAGGCCGCCAGCGTTGAACGCACCGAAACTCTGCCCGGCGGTACCGCGGAAGCGCAAGGTAATCGGTGCGTCATCCATGCCATGGTTGCCGTGCGCACGTGCGATTGCGCCGGACAGCCGGGTACCGATCGAACGGTCGGTGTTGTGAATCAGGAAGCGGTGCTCGCCACCCCGCTTGTGCGCGATCGCCTCGGCGAGCAGACCGTCCATCTGCGTGGCCAGGCTGTCGGGCGACTCATACATTCGCTGTGCGGCGCAATGCGCCGCGTCGTAGCGGGCATTGCTCAGCAGCCGCGACAAATCCACGCTGACACCTTCACGTGGGCACACCTGCATTTGTTCGAGCAGGTCGGTGCGCCCGACGATCTCATCCAACGAACGCACTCCCAGGTACGCCAGCCAGCCGCGCACTTCCTCAGCCAGCAGCCGGAAGAAGTTTTCCACGCGTTCGGGCTGGCCGACGAAATAGCCCTCGCGTAGGCGTTCGTCCTGGGTTGCCACACCGGTGGCGCAGTTGTTGAGGTGGCAGATGCGCAGGTATTTGCAGCCCAGCACGATCATCGGGGCCGTGCCGAAGCCGAAACTGTCCGCGCCCAGGATCGCCGCCTTGACGACGTCCAGGCCGGTCTTCAGGCCGCCATCGGTCTGCAGTAGGGTGCGTTCACGCAGGTCATTGGCGACCAGGGCTTGATGCGACTCGGCCACGCCGAGCTCCCACGGCACGCCCGCGTAGCGGATCGAGCTGACCGGCGAGGCCCCCGTACCGCCATCGTGACCGGACACGGTAATCAGGTCTGCGCCGGCTTTGACCACGCCAGCGGCGATGGTGCCAACGCCGGCATGCGAGACCAGCTTGACCGACACCAGCGCCTGCGGGTTGACCTGCTTCAAGTCGTAGATCAGTTGCGCCAGATCCTCGATCGAGTAGATGTCGTGATGCGGCGGTGGACTGATGAGGCCGATACCCGGACGGGCGTAGCGCAGTCGCGCAATCAGTTCGTTGACTTTGTGCCCGGGCAGCTGACCGCCTTCGCCGGGTTTTGCCCCCTGAGCGACCTTGATCTGCAGCACCTCGGCGTTGACCAGATACTCCGGGGTGACGCCGAAGCGGCCCGATGCCACTTGCTTGATCTTGGAGCGCTTTTCGGTGCCATAGCGCACCGGATCCTCACCGCCCTCACCGGAATTGGAACGCCCACCCAGGCGGTTCATCGCGATCGCCAGCGCTTCGTGTGCCTCGGGTGACAGTGCGCCGAGCGAAATGGCGGCGGTGTCGAAGCGGCGCAGCACGTCTTCGGCCGGGGCGACCTGGTCGAGCGGGGTCGGCGTATCGGCGCGCTTGAGTTGCAGCAGATCACGCAGGGCTGACGGCGGCCGTGCATGCACTGCGTCGACGTAGCGCTGCCAGTCGGCAGAATTGCCGCTGCGGGTCGCGCGCTGCAGGGTCAACACCACATCCGGGTTGTACATGTGGTACTCGCCGCCATGCACGTACTTAAGCAGACCGCCGACCTCCGGCTTGAGCTGGTCGTTCCAGGCGCATGCAGTCAGCTCGCGCGCCTCGGTGTCCAACCGCGCTAACCCGACCCCGCCGATCCGCGAAGGCGTCTCCTGGAAACACAAGGCGACCACATCGGCGTCGAGGCCGACGATCTCGAACAGCTGCGCGCCGCGATAGCTGGCGATCGTGGCGATCCCCATCTTGGAGATGATTTTACTCAGCCCCTTGAGCACGCCCTTGCGGTAACTCGGCCCGATCTGCAGCGGTTCGCCGCTGCCGCGCTTGAGCTTGAGAATGCCGCGCCGATCCAGATCGTACAGGGTCTGGTAGGCCAGGTAGGGATAGACCGCGGTCGCGCCAAAACCCAGCAGGCAGGCCATGTGATGCGGGTCGCGCGCGGTGCCGGTCTCGATGATGAGATTGACGTCGCAGCGCAGCCCGACCCGGCTCAGGTGGTGATGCACCGCGCCGGTGGCCAACAGCGCATGTACCATCGGCCGTTCCGGTACCGGGTAGCGGTCAGACAGCAGCAGCATCACCGCGCCGTCGCGCGCCGCCTGCTCGCACTGCTGGCAGATCCGCTCAATCCCCGCCTTGAGCCCTTCTTCGACCGAATAGGACAGGTCGATCAGGCGGTTGCGCTCGACGTACTGCTCCATCTTCAGCAGTTGGCGCAGCTTGCGCTGGCTCAGCACCGGCGAGTTGAGGATGATGTGGTTGACCGTCTCCGGGCCGGCGTGGAAGACGTTGGTCTCCTTGCCGAGCTGGGTGGTCAGTGACATCACACAGTTCTCGCGCAGCGGGTCGATCGGCGGGTTGGTGACCTGCGCGAACGCCTGGCGGAAATAGTCGTACAGCGGCCGGGTGTGCTGGCTCAACACCGCCATCGGGGTGTCATCGCCCATCGAGCCGGTGGCCTCCTGCTCGGTCTCGGCCAGTGGGCGCAGCACTTGCTCGACTTCCTCGGTGCTGAGCTGGAACAGCTTGTGGTAGCTGCGCAGGGTCTTTTCGTCGAACGGCTCTTCGGCCAATGACGGGTCGATCAGTTCAGTCTGCAGGTAAGTTACGCCCTGCTGCAGCCACTGCTTGTACGGCGCGCGGGCGCGATTAATCCGGTCGACCGCGTCGGAATCGAGTAGATCGCCGCGCTTGAGGTCGATCGCCATCATCTCGCCGGGGCCGAGTTTGCCCTTGCGGGTGACGCGCTCAGCCGGCAGCTCCCACACGCCCGCCTCGGAGGCGACCAGGAAGTGGCGGTCGGAGGTCAGCATCCAGCGTGCCGGGCGCAGGCCGTTGCGGTCCAGCGTACAGACCGCGTAGCGGCCGTCGCAGGCGACGATGCCGGCCGGGCCGTCCCATGGCTCGCTGTTGAGCCCGTGGAATTCGTAGAAGGCGGCCAGATCGGCGTCCTTGAATTCCAGTGACTGAGTCGCCGGCGGCACCAGAATGCGCAGCGCCTGCAACAAGTCCATGCCACCGGCGATCAACAGCTCAAGCATGTTGTCCAGACTCTGCGAGTCTGAGCCATGCATCGAGATCACCGGATCGAGCTCGGCGATATCAAAACGGGGCGTCTTCCAGACCTTGCTGCGCGCATGCGCCCAGCGGCGGTTGCCCTCGATGGTGTTGATCTCGCCGTTGTGGGCAAGCAGCCGGAACGGATGTGCTAGCGGCCAGCGCGGCAGTGTGTTGGTCGAGAAGCGCTGGTGGAATACCACCGCGCTGGAAGCCAGCTCGCTGCGTTGCAGGTCTGGGTAGAACGTACTCAGCTTGTCCGGCAGCACCATGCCCTTGTAGCTGATCGCGTTCGGCGAGAGCGTAGTGACGTAGAAGTCGGCGTGCTCGCGCAACGCTTGTTCGGCCCGACGACGAGCCAGGAACAGCGACAGCGAGAAGGCCTCTTCGTTTTGGCCGGTCCCGGCATCGACGAACAGCTGCTCGATGCGCGGCAAGGTGTCACGTGCCAGTTGGCCGCAGACACTGGCATCGGTCGGCACCACGCGCCAGCCGCGCGGCTCGGCGCCGCTCCGGCGCAACTGCGCTTCCAGCTCCTGGCGACACTGCGCTGCGTCGGCTTCGGCGTGCGGCAGGAACACCAGGCCGGCGGCGTAGCGTGGGCCGGTGGCGATGCCGGCCTCTTTCGCCAGCGCGCGCAGGAACGACTCGGGCCGGCGGATCAGCAGGCCGCAGCCGTCGCCGGTGAGCCCATCAGCGGCGACGCCGCCACGATGGGTCATCCGCGATAACGCGGCAATCGCGGTGTCCACGAGCGACCGGGAGGGTTGGTCATCCAGCTGGGCGACCATGCCAAAGCCGCACGCGTCGCGTTCGTCGCGCGCGTCGTAGAGACCTGGGTGCTGGAGCCCTTGGCGAGTGCGGGGGGCCATGTGTGCCTCGTTGCGATCCGGAGAGGTGGCGACGACGTCCCCGCTCACTCCCTGGAGCGCATTCGTTAGGTCACCGGACGATCGAATAGATCATAGTTGATGCGGTGCCGCAACTCTCCGTTGCAACTGCAACGAGACCTCGCCGCAAGCGTTGCCATCTGGGCCTCGGCGCGACCCTACGCAGACGCGGTGCGCAGGCCCGTTCAGCCGCAGCGCACACCGGTGACGCGCTGCTGCGCGTCGACGTCGATCGTGAGCCGATCACCATCGAATTGGATCGTTACCGGCTGGCCCGGCTTGAGCACGCGTACCTGCTTGGCGGTGGTGTCGTGCTGGGCCTGCGTCGTCAGCTCGTCCGTCAGGATCTGGCCAACCAGGGCCTGGGACTGGCTGGCGTCGCAGCTGCCGATCGGCGGTGCCTCCGGGGCGGTCGCTGGCGCCGGGGTGGCGGCGGCCTCGGCGGCGCGCTGGGCCTGTGCACCCACGGTCTCCTGCTCGTCCGGCGCGGGTGGCTGGCAGGCAGACAGCGCCAAGGCGAGCACCGAGGCCAGCAACGGAGCGGGTATGCGCAAGCGGCGGGCGGGCGGCAGGGGGCTCATCAGCGTTCTCAGCGGTGGAGGGGCGACCTGGCAAGGATAAGCACAAGCTCGCCACAGCGGCAGGCCCGAAACCCGTGTTAGCCGCAATGCATTGAAGTGATGTTGTTGGTTGGGCCCCGTTCGATCGTCAGCTGGCTACCTCCGGACTGGCGCGTATCGTGGTCGGGATCGTCGGCACCACTGGAGGTGGCGCCCGTGCTATCGCGGGTCCCGCGGACCAATTCGACGGTGCTGCTGTCGCTATCGACCCGCGCCCGCTCCACGGTTTGCGCTGAGGCGGCCAGACCGATCGCGCCGCGAACGGTGTCGGTATGACATTCGCCGGAGACGGCGCCATCTATCGGCTCAACCTGGGCGACTTGCGCGGTACTGCAAGCCGCCAATGCAAGGGTTGTGACAAGAGGGGCGAACACGCGGATCATGACCGGAACTCCGTCTCGAATTGGCGGCCAATGTGCCCTCGCCCGCGCAGCTGCGCAATCCCAACCAGGTGCGGGGCCCTCCCCAGGATGACGTGCTGGCCCTGCACGATGGCGACGAGCGCGGCCCATTGCAAGGCGACAGCGTGGGGGGGCAGGAATCAGAGGCGGCACCCTGTCGTCGGAGGGCGCGAACTCAATCGGACTGAGCGACAAGCCGGGCGGCCGCGCGCTGGGTGCTCTTCAGCCGGACTGCGCTGAATTCTTTGATGTGTTCACGCACGGCGTCTAGCACCGCCGCCTCGGCGCTACGGGGGGACCCCGCATACGGTGGTTGTGGGTCGTACTCCAGCTGTAGCTGGATGCGCTGAGCGAGCTCAGCTCCATATAGATCGGCAACCACGTGCAGCGCAAAATCGATGCCCGAGGTCACTCCGGCGCCGGTGATGCGGTCGCGGTCGTGGACCACGCGTGCCTGCTGCGGATACGCGCCCAGCAACGCCAGCTGCTCCAATGCCGCCCAGTGGGTGGTGGCGCGATAGCCTGTCAGCAGACCCGCCGCGCCCAGTACCAGCGCGCCGGTGCAGACCGATGTGATGCGTTCGGTGTGGGCAGTGGCTTGGCGGAGGAAGGCCAGCGTCTCGGCGTCGTCCATCAGCGCGACCTGGCCGGGGCCACCGGGCACGCAGATCAGGTCCAGCGCGGGACACTGCGCAAACGTGGTGGTCGGCAACAGCGCCAGACCGCGATCGAAGACCACCGGGTCGAGCTGCTTCCAGATCAGCTGCACCTGTGCCTGTGGAACCCGTGCGAACACCTCGTAGGGACCGGTCAGGTCAAGCTGAGTCAGGCCTGGGTACAACAACAGCCCGAACGTGCGTGGACGCGTCATCATTCGCAGACTCCGGAGGACCTGATTACCGATCAGACTAGCATCGCTTACCGTTGAATGACCGGGGGCAGCGGGCGATACGCCGCCTCATGCAGGCTGGCTCGGGGCAACTCTTAAATACCCGCGGCGGTCGTACTTTTTCGCTCAAACGTGGCGTTCTTTTCTGGTTAGAATGAGCGCCGGTATCGGGCACCCGCCGCTTGCAGACGCTACGTCATGGTGAAGCCCCGAAGCTACAGACTCCCCTCACCCTCGATGCATTTCGCAGGTGGGCAACGCAAGCCGCCCCATTCCTGATTGAAATGCCTCAGATGAGGAGTGAGCGATGTCATCCCGACACGCCCAGAAAACCGGAACGGTCACGCCGTTCTTGACGGCACCGGTCGGCCGTCTGTTCGTTGCCAATGCCCTGCCTCTGGTTTTAGTGCTATCGACGGCAGGAGTACTCAACGTCGTCGATGGGGTCATCGTCGGGCGTTACCTGGGCAGCCCTGCACTGGCGGCGGTCAGCGCTACCTTTCCGGTGGTGATGTTGGTGACGGCACTGGCGGTGATGGTCGGCGGCGGCATGTCCAGCCGTATGGCCCGGTACCTTGGGGCCGGGCAACGCACGGCGGCGGCCCGCGAATTATCGGCTGCACAGGCGCTGGCGTTGATGATTGCCCTGGTACTGGGGCCGGTCTTGCTCTTGTCCGGCAGATCGCTCGCCGCACTGTTGACGGGCGATGCCCCCCAGGTCGCGGCGATGAGCCACGACTATCTGCGCGTCATCGCGTTGGCCTTGCCGTTGCAGTTACTGCTCAGTCTCCATGCCGATGCCTTGCGCAATGGAGGCCGTGCCGGACAGGTTGCCTTGCTGTCGGTTGTTGTGAATGTGGTGAACATCGTTGCCAATGTCATCCTAATCGCAGGGTGTGGCCTCGGGGTGGCCGGCTCCGCGCTCGGTATGGCACTGGCTCAGGCCGTGGGGCTGGTCTGGGTGATCGGCCTACGCAAGCGCGACACCGCGCTGTTACCGCTCACCGCGTTAGGTGGTAAACACGATGTGCGGCCATGGGCCAGCATCCTGCTACTGGGGTTGCCGGTCAGCCTCAGCCTGCTGGGTACTGCGGTGGTCTCGACCACGGTGATCCTGGCACTGCGCGCGGCAGCTGATCGCGAGGTGATGCTATCGGCCTATGGCATCGTGACCCGTGTCCTGGGGCTTTCCTACCTGGTGCAGATGGCCATTGCGTTGGCGTTGCAGACAATCGTAGGCCACAACATGGGCGCGGGCTTGCATCGACGCGCCGCTGTGGCGTTACGTATTGGCGTCGTCAGCGCCGGAGTTGGGTGTCTGCTGGTGGTCATTGTCCTGCTTGCCATGCGGACGCGCTTGGGTCTGATGTTCACTGCGTCGCCGGACGTGGCCAAGGACGTTGGCACGGTGTTGCGTGCAATGCTGCTGTTCTATGTTTTCTCTGGCCCGTTGCTGACGCTTGCGATGTTCTTTCAGGCAGTGGGTCGGCCGCGCGAAGCCGCGCTGTTGACCCTGGTTAAACCGTGGCTGCTGACGCCGGTATTGGTTTTCAGTTGCGTCGCAATTGGGGGAACGCGGGCGCTGTGGTATGCCTTTCCGGTGGCGGATGCGGTGCTGGTGGGTGCGGTGATCGTTGCCTGGCAGCGTCGCCGATCGCGGCGGCCTGCAGCGCGTCGTCCGACGGGAGATGGAGCATGACCTTCACGCTTATTCAGGCCAAGGCACAGGCCAAGGCCTTGCGGCGGGCGCTCCAGGCGCAAGGGATCTCGATCAGCCATTCGCAGACGTTGGAGGCGGTTGCCAGCCAGCACGGAATGAAGGACTGGAACACGCTGTGCGCGCGCTTGATACGCCGCGAGTTGATGCCAACTGGGGGTGCACGCGCGGGTGCGCGGGCGCTACTTGGGCCAGCCGTTCAGCGGGCGGGTGGTGGGGCGTGTAGAGGGCATAGCGTCCTCGCTGAATGGAGTTCGGGCAGTATCTGTGGACATCACCCGTAGGAAAAACCGCTTCCATGTCCGAACTACCGCGCCTGGATGTCGTCAATGCCCTGCTCGACCAGGCGGGCTCGGCGTTGGCGGCATTCGTCCATAGTGCTCGCCTGGGGGGATTCGCGCGGGCCGCTCAGCCACTGGGGCTGACGCCATCAGGGGTCGCCAAGGCGGTGCAGCGATTGGAAGCGCGGGTGGGTACACGGTTGTTCGCGCGGACCACCCGCAGTCTGGGGCTGACCGAGGCTGGAAAGCTGCTGTTGCCGCCGGCCGAGCGGATCCTCGCCGCCGCCGGCGAGGCGGTCGATGCGCTGGCCCAGCATGACGGCGTTCCCCGCGGCCGCTTGCGACTGAGTCTGGCGCCGGCCATCGGCAAGGCGCTGGTGTTGCCTTCGCTGACGGACTTCCGCGCACGTTATCCGCAGCTGAGTTTGGAGATTGACTTCGAAGGCCGCAGGCTCGACCTGGCGGAGTGCGGCGTCGACGTGGCGTTGCGGACCGGCGCACTGCCCGACTCAAGCTTGCAGTCGCGCGCGCTGGGGCGTGAGCGACTGGCGTTGTGCGCCGCGCCTGGCTACGCGCAGCGGCGTGGTCTGCCGGACATCCTCGCTGCACTGGCCGGGCATGATCTGCTGCGCTACCGCCCTCCTGGCGATGGCCGGGTGCGTAGTTGGTCGTTGCCCGGGCCGCAAACGTTGCCGGAAACGCTGGTATTCACCGATCCGGATGCGCTGCGGGTCGCGGCGCTGGCCGGTTTAGGCATCGCGTTACTGCCGCAGTATGCGACCGCCGCCGCGTTCGCGGATGGCCGGTTGGTACCGGTGCTGGCGGACATCGTCAGCGAGCTGCCGGGCAACGAGCGTTGGCTGCTGTGGCCGCCAGGACGCGACCGGCTGCCGAAAGCGCGGGTGTTCATCGATCATGTCGTCGCGTTGTTTGCCAACGACGGGCCACGGTAAGTCGCCTGTGCATCGGGGGGGGGGGGGGGGCGGGGCCCCGCGGGCCCGGGCGCCCCCCGGCGGGG
>Cebus_capucinus_imitator_PRJNA485217_SSR047__coassemble_1257_pt1 | contig 18243 bp, 19 predicted proteins | sample Cebus_capucinus_imitator_PRJNA485217_SSR047__metabat2_high_PE_004 | metagenome-assembled genome bin Cebus_capucinus_imitator_PRJNA485217_SSR047
GTGGTCGAGGTGCGTGTGTAATCCGGGGAATTCCCCGGAAATGCGCCGGCAACGGCGAAAACCGAGGATCTGAACGCGGTATGGGTGACCGAGGACGGCGTTTCTCATTCTCGGACAGCGTTGATCAGACCATCCCTAAGCTTCCTGATTTTTCCGTCGTCGGATAGCGCGCTCAAAAACGCCGCGTAGTGAGATTCAAGATCTGCACGGAGATCTGCGTTGATCAATTGGCTAGAGCCAATACTCGATACTCGGATGGACTCAATCCGCAAGATTGTCTAAATGCGTGGCAAAAGTGTGCCGCATCGTAAAACCCAGCACACAATGCGACCTCCGTCATGGTGTGCATTGTCTCACGCAACATATTTTTCCCAAGACTGATACGGACCGCCTGCCGAATGTCGAGGAACGAGACACCTGCAATGCCAAGATAACGTTGGAACGTGCGTCGCGAACCACCAAGCGCGGCAACGCACATGGGCAGACTGGCTGCCGGCCTCTCGTACAGGTACGCAATTAGATCTGCGTGTACGTGGCAAGCACTGCCCATTTCAGTCGCAATATCAAACAGCTCGTGACGAGATGGTATACGGCGACTCCTGCGGACTGAACGCAGATGGTGGAGAAACAGTGTCATAACATGGCATCGCAGATTATGGTCTGTGCCTTTGTGGCTCGTCCTGCTTGCATGCGCGTTCTCACTGCTCACGAATGTTGAGACGCCAAGCTTCAACCGAGTATTAATTGCATTCCAGCGCTGCACGAACTGATGTTCGGTGTCGCAACCGCGGACGAGGTCGAGTAGCGGGTTGCAATCGGACTGAAGCAATTGCGCAACGCGCGACGACAATACCTCATCAGCTGGGCGGTGAGTCTGTGCTTCACAGGCCAATTCTACGTATGTTTCATGAGGGATAAGGCCTCGGATCGCACTCGAAATCGCATGAGCGAGCCTGCTAGCCGGAAATTCACTGTGCGGCGAAAGGGTTTGAGCCAACAAATGATAGCTCACCATGGCTGCCTCGAAACGTAGAATCGTTGCGTCAACATCCGTTGCGTGCGGCAGTCGGTGAGGCCGCCCGCCGTACTGGTCTCCAGCGTGGAATCAGTTGGCAAAATCAGCTTCAATCGAAACGCTGTACCACGCATCGATTTCGGCTCGCGAAGCACTTAGCTTCTGCTCTGCGCGCTCCGTCGCAATCTTACCAAGAAGCAGCCGAAGCGGCGGACGATCCGAATCGACTATTTTCAACATCGCCCGCGCAACACCGATTGGATCGCCAGGCTGCTTGCCGTGATTGTCGTGCACAGCGTCGGCGATATGGCGTGTCACGGCCTGGTAATCGTCTATGTCACGCTCTGCACGTTTCAGGCCACTGCCGAGGAAATCCGTCTTGTAGGGCCCCGGCTGCAGAATCGTCACGCGTATGCCGAACGGCTCAAGCTCACGCGCCATCGTTTCCGACGCTCCTTCAAGCGCGCATTTACTAGCGCTGTACATGCCAATACCGGGACCGGCTCCCCACGCATGGCTTGACGACACCTGCACAATGTATCCTGAACGCCGCGCACGCATTGACGGCAGTACCGCGCGCGTGACGTTGAGCGTACCGAAAAAGTTCGTATCAAAAATCTCGCGAGTCTGTCGGTCCGAAATCGTCTCGATAGCGCCAATCACCCCGAACCCTGCATTGTTGACGAGCACGTCAATCTGCCCGAACTCGCTCAACGCAGTGGCTACCGCACGCTCAATCTGTCCAGCGTCCACGATGTTGAGTGGCGCGACCCGAACCTGCTCCGGATAATCAAGCTCAAGCTCGCGTAGCGTATCCACGTCGCGCGCCGTCGCAAAGACGCGGTCTCCGGCCTTGGCCAGCGTCTCAACGAACACGCGACCAAAGCCTTTCGAACATCCAGTGATGAACCACACTCTTGCTGCGGATTGTTTCATCATGTCACTCCGGTTGCGATAGGTTTTTTTGAACGTGCCAATGACTGTCGACCGGCGGCTCCAGTCCAAAGGCAGCCGTCACCACGGAATCATCTGGTCAGCATGGCGAAAGACACCCGTCGGACCATCCGAAGGCAGCGTCGCAAGCATGACGCTCGTCGCCGCCCCTTCTTCGATGCTGAGCTCCGCGTCCTCGCCCCCCATGTTGGTGCGAACCCAGCCCGGATGCGCAGCATTCACTTTGATATCCGTATCCTCCAGCGTGCGTGCAAGGTGAATCGTAAATGCGTTCAGTGCGGTTTTTGACGTGTTGTAAGCGAGCTGACGATGATTCGGCAGGCGCGGATCGTCGCTCGTAGCATAAATATTCAATGATGCGAGAATACTCGTAACATTGACGATCCGTCCGGCCGGCGCCTTTCGTAGCAGTGGGAGCAGCGTCTGCGTCAACCCGACGACGCCAAAGAAATTGACGTCGAAGGTGCGTTTGAGCGTCCATGTCGACACATCGAGTGTCGTGTTCGGCAGATCAAGTTCGGTGCGCGGCCCTTCCAGCATCAGACCCGCATTGTTGACGAGGATGTCGAGTTTGCCGTAACCCTCGTCGAGCAGTCGGCACAAATGCATATGGTCGTCCGGCTCGCAGACGTCGAATTCGACAAAGCGCGCGATAATGCCAGCCTCTCGCAACCGCTTCAGCGCGTTGTCGCCCTGCGCGATATCGCGTCCGCCAATCACAACCTCGATGCCTTGCCGTCCAAGTCCGAGCGCGGTGCCGAGGCCGACACCGCGACTGCCACCCGTCACGAATGCCACGCGTCGCTCATCGTTGGTGCCGCTCGCCATCACTGCTTCTCCTATAAAAAGGGTATTGATCTGTATACGTAACTCAAATCGGTGGTATCTGCTTGTACTCGTTATTAATGCCGATCATGAAGTCGTCTATACGTGCGTAGCCCTTCGCCAGCAATGGGTTGTCACGTAATTCTTCGACAAGAAAGTAATAGGCCTGCAAATCTTCGGTCTCAAGAATCATGAAATCCGAGGTGCGTGTTGCGAACGAATCAGCGTCATAAGAGCGGCGACGAATCCTGTCGCCATACTTCGCGAACACCGGAAACACATGCTCCTCCTCGAATGCCCGGCGCTGCGCATGGGATAGTGCCAGCCATTCATTTGAAAATGAATACGACATCACAACCGCATACTCCACTTTTATGTTGTGCATGGCCATCAGGTTCATGATTAAGAGAATTTTTGGGGTGGCAGCACGTATTTATTTATGCACTCTATCGGACATTGAGAAATCGGCGAGTAATGCGCGTGTTTCCTTGTCCAAATAAGAATCGACGCGCTGGATGGTGCCGGCCGCGAGAATCGCGCGGCGAAAGCCCTGGGTGATCGCAAGCTGCGTGACTGCCGAACGGTTGCCCTGCGCGTAATCGATACCGAAACGCATATTGACGAGAGACGCGCAATGTTGTGACAACTCTAGGTTGTATTGGTCTGTCGCTGCGATCAGATCGTCCATTTGCCGGCGCTAGACCGCCGACAGAGACGGAATGACGTGGTCGATCATGAAATGGTCAACCTTAATATGGCGCGCTTCATCTAGGCCATGCAGGTGTAGTAGATACGTAAATGGTGAGCGCATGCCGGGGTCGACCGACTTCATCCGGGTTTCGAAAACGGTGATCACAGACTCTCCGACATACGCGGTTGCGCAAAGAGCCGCCAGCTTGACGAGGGGGCGCTCATCGCCGAGGTACAGCGCGAGCCGTTCGCGGAAGAAATTATTCTCGATCTTAAGGTCAACGCCCGTCAGCGTCCGCACGTAGCGGTAGAACGTGTTGGCATGCTGGATCTCCTCCGACGCGAAGCAACTCAGTGCATGCACGAGATCGCTACCGACCCAAAGCCGGTCACCGTCACATTGTGCGCTTTCGGCGATGACACGCACCATCACCATCGCGACATGCATCTCGATCTCGGCGAGTTGAGCCAGCTCCTTGTAAAGATAGGCGACCGTCCGCGTGTGCTCGTCGCGATGGCCGTACAGATGCTCGGCGAGGAAGTCTAACTCGCGCTCCGTCCTCACCTGGTCTCAGGGCAGCTTATTCGGGTGCAGGAACTGGTGATGTGCGGCACGGTTAATCTCAGACAGTGACGATTGCATGCTGAGCTCCCTGTCCGGTGGCTTGCTCAAACGTGTGGTAACCATCCTCTATGCCCATGAATATCTTCTCGATGGTCGCCAGGCCGGACGTGAAGAGCGGCGACTGGCGCAACTCCTCAATCATGAAGTAGTAGGCTGGCAGGTCCTCGGTATCGATGATCATGAAATCCGAGAACTCGGCTGTGTATGCTTCCGCGTCGTACGCGCGCCGCCGTAGCCTGCCGTCGTACTTCACGAGAATCGGGGCGACGTAATCCTTCTCGAATCGCTTGCGCTCTTCGCGCGTCTTGTCGAGCCACTCCCTCGCGAAGTTGTAGCAAAGCACGATCGTATAGGTCAGCTGGGTACTCATCGGGTTCTCCTAGACGTAGCTCAGTGCGTTGAAGATGGATCGGTTCCTGTCCTCAATCGCGCGTCGCCCGTGCATGACGCGACGGTTGTCGATCACAACGAGATCGCCAACGTGCCAATCGATCTCGCGTGTATGCTGTGCGCATGCCGCAGCGGCCTCGTCGAGCAGTCCAGAGTCGATCGCGGCTCCATCAGCGAACGTAATGACCGGTCGCTCATAATTAAAAGACGGACCGAAGATGCTGTTTGCGAACGCTTGAAACGCGGGGCGGAACGCCGAGTGGGTCAACACGGCCGACGTGCGAAAGCGATAGGTGATCGACGCGTCTTCCTCTAGTTCAAGCTGTGTGCTGTCCCTATCGTTGACCAACGCGCGCAACCGTGCAAACAACTCGCGGGTATCGTCCTGCGCACCACCGCCGCCGTGCATCGCGTAAGTCTTCCACAGCGGCTCGCGTACGCGCCGCGTATAGACAATGTCGCGCCCCTTGAACGCGCGGCGCGCGGCCGGGGTGAGCGCCTGAAATGCGCCTATGCCGTCGCAGACCGTCGTCTGCGAGCCGATCGACGGGGCGACGTCGCAATAGAACCAGCACAGATCCGGCCAGAACGGGCTGTTACCGTTCTCGCAGTGCAGCCCGAGCGCATCCATACCGGCATCAACCTTCTGTGCGACTTGACGGCCGTCGGCACCGTGGAACAACCGCGCCGGATCTAGGCTGATACGTGTGCTGTTCTGCTTCACGAACGCAGAAAATCGCGCAAGATCGACTTCGTAGTTGCGCAGGACAACGTAGCCCGACTCAGCCACCCAGCCGGCAAGTGTGTCGCGATCGATCGAATCGAGCGTTTCGCCGCGGCCAATCCGGATTGGCATGCCCATTTCGCCCAGTATTTCTTCTTTAACATTCATTCCAAGCTCCTGTCAGCTGTGGTCACACCAGGGAGGAAAAGAAACCGGCTGCCTGCAGATAGCGCGCGACTTCTTCGCGACGCGGCCGTCCAGTCACCGTAAACAGTCCAGTTCGCGGGCAATCGCGTTCTGCAACGCAATGAAACGCGTATACGCGCTCGACCGACGACAATTGCGTGTTCCCGTGTGCCACGAGCGCCGCTTGGATCCGTTCGGCATTACCATCGTCGGCGATTACGATAAGTGCGGCGAGAGACTGAGCTTGGTCACCCAGTACGACGCATTCGACGACGCCGTCGACCTGCCGGTAAGTTGCTTCGACGAATTCTGGAGACACGTTGCGACCATGCGCAGTGATTATCAGATTCTTCTTGCGTCCGACGACGCTCACATACCCGTCCCGATCCATCGTCGCAAGATCACCGGTCCAGAGCCAGCCGTCGTCGTCAACATCGCATGCACTCGGATCCGCACCGATGTACCCCGCGAACGCTGCCGCGCTGCGAATGCCGAGTTCTCCCTCTTCAGAAATACGACATTCGACGTGAGGCAGTGGCTTGCCAACAGTGCCGATCCGGTTAGCATCGCGCGGATTCCAGCAAGCAACCGAACTATTCTCGCTCAGTCCGTAGCCGACCAGCACATCGATACCTCGTTGCGCGAGCGAATGCAGCGTATACGGCGACACGGGCCCGCCGCCCGCGGCCAGCAACGGCACCGATTCGGTACCGAAGATCGCCCGGCTGAGCGCATGGGGACCATCCGCCGCGATGCGCTCAGCCGTCGCGCTGATCGCGTCGACCAGCGACGGTGTCAGTGTCAGCGCGCTCGGCGCCGCGCGTGGCATCAATGCCAACTTGTCCGCTACTGATGCGCCGATTTCTCCGAGCGGCGGCTGCGAACTCGGGGAGAGAATGACACAGCCACCCTGCACGAACGGCAAATACAGCGCCGTAATCTGCTCCAGTAGCAGGCTAAATGGCACCAGATTCAGATAACGCGCATAGTCGCCGGGCTGGGTCCACGCGAGCAGCGAATCGACGACCACATCGAGTGCGTGCGCGCGAATCTTCACTCCCTTGGGTCGGCTCGTGGTGCCCGAGGTGTGGATGATTTTGCAGATCCAGTCGTGCCGCGCCGGTTCCGATCGCATGACGGCCGGCCGACTGCGCAACACCTTTATAGACACAACGGCCAGCGCCAGGAAGGCAACGCCCGTTGCCGCACGCCACGAGTCAATCCTGCGCAGACCCGGTTCGTCCACGAGTACGAGCGTGCAACTGCCGATCAGATGTGCCGCCTGATCGGCCGTGAAGCCGAGTGGGTCCGACACTTCGGCGTATCCACCGAGCAGCAGCGCGAGATCCGCCTGGATCCATTCGACGGAGTTCGATGCGACGATCCCGATCGACGCACCCGGCGCAGCATGGGCCCGCAGTCCGTTCGCAATCGCCGAGACCGATTGATCGAGTTCAGCGTAAGACACCGTCATGTCGGCATCCGGCGTTTCGCCAAGCTGAACGATCGCGCAGGTTGTACCGTATTCGTCCAGGCTGGCGAGTCGGGATTCGAGAGAAATGGGCATGACTTCCCTCACATCGACAACACGTGGAAATCGCCGTGACTATCCTGTGGGGCCGGCCGGTTCATGACAAAATGCGAGCAGTCGAGCAGATCGTATTTGCCGCAATGCGATTGGAACAGATGGCCGATCTTGTCGAGCCTAATCACCCCTGCATACGGCTCGGTATCGTAGTACTCCCCCCATTCGACACCACTCTGGGTTTCGATCCGTTCCTGCGCTGCCTGCGCGAGCGGCGAGAACGGCAAGCCATGCCGCTCGAACATCAGCCGAAGCCGGCGGGTGGCGGTGCAAAGAATCGCTTTCATACCCCAGTACCAGCACAGAATCAGGATCGCCTTGACCAATTCGGCCCCCGCACGCGGCATCAGGGTTGCCAGCGACGTCACCTCCACCGCTTTGCTGCGTGTGACCGGATAGCCGAACACAGTCTGCAGCGCTAGATGCAGTTCGACATCTAGGTACTGCTCCGAAAACAGCGTATGGCATACGCCGAACGACAGCGCCGCGCAACCCAGTGTTACTGACGTGCATTCATCAATACACACCACGAACGTATCCGGTGCGGGATTGATCGTAGCGTCGTAGGTCGACTTGTAGACCTGCTTCGCCAACGCCACAGCTTCCTCGTACCGCAGCTCGCCCGGACTCACCAGCTCGAATCGAAACGATTTTCCATCGATTGAGGCTTTCATCGTCTTTAATACTCTCGATAAAAATTTGTCATGAATCACAAAACCAACTCGCGGGAATCGAGCGCATTTCGACGGGAATTGGGCACCGATTTCGCAAGAAATCTTCTAGTATGCCGGTGCCTTCGTCTTGTATCGGTGCGCCACCGGACCCGTCTTGATGAAATGCTCCGCGACGGTTGACGAAACGGCACCTGGTTACAAGCGCATCGTCGTTCGCGACAGCACAGTGCACTGCATTCGTCACGGAGTCCGTCAAGAGACCCATCATGCATTTGCGCAACCATGCATGGCATGCAACAAGCACGCCACAACCCGCATTGGGTATCGTGACGGCCACGCTCGCGGTGCTGTTTCTCGCGACCTCCGACATGACCGTCGTCAGCACCTTGCTGCCGATGATTTCAGCATCAGTGGGTGGCAACGCCTATTTCCCGTGGCTCATGTCGATCTTCATGGCCATGATGGCGTTCTCCGGCCTTTCGGCAGGCGCACTCGCTGATCGCCACGGAATGCGCGTCACGCTGACTTCGGCAGTCGCACTGTTTCTCGCGGCGTCCATGCTGGCCGCGTTGTCCAGCGGAATCGCCGCGTTGCTTTTGGCACGCGCGCTGCAAGGCGTCGGCGCCGGCGTGATCATCGTGTTGTCGTACGCGTCGCTTGCCGCCCAGTTCGGGCTCGCCCGCCATGCGCGCGTGCAAATGCTCATCAGCATCACGTGGGGCGTCGCAGCATTCGCCGGGCCGGTGCTCGGCTTGCTGATCGCGAATCGTTTCGGCTGGCGTTGGGTGTTCGCGCTGAACCTGCCGATCGGCATCGCATGCCTGGGCGTACTGCTGCGCAATCTCGCCGGCCTGGAACCACGGCGACAAACGCCGCTAGATGGCATTGCCCAAGTGTCGTTCGCGTTGCTGATCCTCGCACTGATGCTCGCGACTTCATTTCGGCAATTGCCGATCGGGCCGCGCTGGCTGGCGGCCGACGCTGGCGTGGCGGCCGTCGCGCTAGCGACGCTCGCGTGGCGTGTGCTGCGTGCTCCCAGCGCTAGCCCATTGCCGCTCGCCTTCTTCACCGACCGCGGACTGCGCATCTTCACGATCGTCGTACCCTGCGCGAGCATGGGGCTCTACGCGTCGATCACGTTCGTGCCAATGGCACTCATGAACGTGCCATCGCGCGGTGGCTGGCTTCCGCTGCCGGTGATGGCTGCGGCAGCCGGCTTCGTTTCTGCATCAGCGCTAGCAGGTGCACTGATCGAACGCTTCGGTTTTCGCACTGTCGCCGAGAGTGGCGCTCTATGCCTTGCGGCAGGCGCGCTGATCCTGTCACGCGGCGTCGCTGCGCTCCCGTTATCGGCCATCGCAATCGCTCAATTGTTGATAGGCATGGCAATGGGTGCGATCGCAGTGGTGGCTGTGGTCTATGCGCAATGCGTTGCGCCGGCCGGTTACCTGTCCACCTATACGTCGACGATTCAAGTGCTGCGGAATGGAGGCGCCGCGCTCGGCATCAACCTTTTTTCCGTCCTTCAGCAATCTGATGGCAGCACTCCCGACACGGCATCAAACGTGCTTGCCTTCGGCACGCTGTGCACCCTGTCGCTGGTATGTATCGGACTGACGTGCGGACTTCCGAAAGTAGACGCCTCCCGCAGCCACGACGGACCGACCACGCCGGTCCGCTAACCGGCGCTTTAGGAATAAGGAGACCCATTACAATGAGGCAATATGAACATGACGTAGTCGTCGCAGGCGCTGGTCCGGTAGGCCTGTTGCTCTCTATCGAACTCGCAAGGCGGGGTACTGACGTTTGCATCATCGACAGCCAGCAGCGGCCGCTGTGCGGCTCGAAGGGCAAGGGCATCCAGCCGCGCACGCAAGAACTGCTCGAGCACATCGGCATACTCGATGAGTTCCTCGCGATCGGTGGCCGCTATCCACCGATCCGGCTTTATAAGTCCGATGGAATCCGCGAAGAGCCATACGCGCTCAGGCTCGAGCCGACCCGCGATTGTCCCTATCCGAATATCCTCATGGTGCCGCAAGCGCAGACAGAAGCCATCCTGCGCAAGCGGCTCGCCGCATTGGGTAGGAGTGTCCTAGTCGGACATGAGCTGACGAGCTTCAAGCAGCACGACGACGGTATCACCGCGCAGCTCGTAACCGATAGTCGCACCCGTATGATAAGCGCACGCTATCTCATCGGCGCTGATGGCGGCCGCAGCGTCGTGCGCCATCTACTGGGTATTCCGTTTGCCGGAGAGACGCTTCCGCGTCGTGCAATCTTCGCCGACGTGCGAGCCAACGGTCTCCCCGTTGATGTTTGGCATCGCTGGCCCGATGCGCCCGGCGGGCAGATTTCACTGTGTCCACTACTCGGCACAAATCTGTTCCAGATGGCTGCTGAGGTGTCGCCGAACGGCACAGTCGACTTGTCGGTACGTGCCGTCGTCGAGATGATCCGAACACGGCTCAGCCCCCAGCATATCGACGTGACAGAGATTCCATGGTATTCGCTGATGCGCGTCAACCTGCGACTCGCACAGCGCTACCGGGAACGGCGCGTGTTCCTGGCAGGCGACGCCGCGCACATTCATCCGCCCACAGGTGCGCAAGGACTCAATACGGGTGTACAGGACGCATTCAATCTAGGCTGGAAACTTGCTGCCGTGCTGCAAGGCGCTGATTCGTCTCTACTTGACAGCTACGAGATGGAGCGCCGTCCCGTTGCGGTACGCATGCTCGAACTGAGCGGTGTGCTGCTCGGTGCATGGCAGGACCAAAAGAAAATCGAACGTGGTACGTTGACGAGCCAGATCGACGTCCACTATCGCGATTCACCGCTTGCCGTCGCACTCGGTGAACCCAAAGGCACGCTGCGGCCGGGGGATCGTGCCCCCGACGCGCCGTGCCAGGACTCGCATGGTCGCGAGATCCGGTTATTTGAGCTACTGCGGGTACCCGGCTTCAAGCTGCTCGGCTACGGCGTAGCATCGGCGCAACTTGCTTCGCTCATCCAGGGCACGAACGCGCACGCTTACTCGTTCGACTCCCCGCTCAATCTCGTCAACACATCGTTCGTCGATCATCATGGCGCTATACAGCAGAGCTATGGACTCAATAAAGACGACGTCGTGCTGATCCGCCCAGATGGCTATGTCGCGGCCTTCGCAGGAAAATTTGAGCGTGAGCAACTGCGTACACTGCTGCTGCATTGGTCGCCGCTTGCGTGATGAGCGTGTTTCACGTAACCGTTGCCCATTCATCCCTCGGGGTGGTTCTAACCAACGTTACGATTGAGCGACGACGGGCGGCCAATCAACGGCAATCCCTCCCCCAACACACACCCCAATCAATCAAAACGCCCCGCAGCACCAGCGAACCCGCGCTCGAAGCGCTCCACCTCTGCCGCCTCGCCGCGAAAGGTCTGGACTGTTGTCGTGCGTCCGGCCGCTTTGCCACGTCCAGCAGGCTGCGCTGACCGGACCACGGGCTTGCTGCCCGCGTCGGTCTGCATGCCGTCCACGATCGCCATGACCTTGCGTACGTAGTCCTGCGTCTCGGGATAATCCGGAATCTGGTTGCCGGCTCGAGTCACCGCGCCCTCGCCGGCGTTATAGGCCGCCAGCGCCAGCTCGGTGTTTCCGCCATAGCGCAGCAGCAGATCGCGTAGATGGCGACTGCCGGCATCGATATTGAGCTGCATCCGGCTCAGGCTGTCCGCCAGTGTCGTTCCGCCACGCCCAGGCACCCCGTAGCGCCGGGCAGTGTCTGGCATCAGCTGCATCAGCCCGATCGCGCCCTTGGGCGAGATCGCGTTGGCGTCAAAGCCGGACTCGGTCTGCACCACCGCGTGTAGCAATGCATAGTCAAGCCCGTAACGTCCGGCGGCGCGTTCCAGCTCGGTGCGCACCTGCGGCGGCGCCGAGGCGACATGCACACTGCGTCCCGGCGCGGCGCTATCACGCAAGTCCTTGATCAGTAATAGGTAACGCCCGTCCAAAGGACGGTCGGCGAAGCGCGCCCCGCCCTGGTCGTCATAGGCCACGTAGACGTCAGCCGCCACTGCCGAAGCGGGCGAGCCCAGCGGCCCCAGCACGGTCACCGCCAGCACCAGGCAACGCTGAAAACATTTCATGTGTGTCAAAAGTTGACAGATCGTCTACGATATATGGTAACAGTTATCATTAACGTTCAACAGCAGACAACAGCCGATGTGGGGATACGCAACGACGAGGGCTGAAGCTGCTATGCGAATCCTGTTGGTTGAGGACGACAGCAAACTGAGTGACTGGCTGGGCTCGCGGCTTCAGGCACAACAGCATCAATGTGTGCCGGTGGACAGCGGCGAACGCGCACTGGATGCACTGAGCCGGGAAGCGTTTGACATTGTTCTGCTCGACCGCATGCTGCCTGGCATGGACGGGATGGAAGTCCTGGGCCGTTTACGTGGCCGTCCGCATCCGCCGGTCATCATCCTATCGGCCATCGACCAGGCGACCGAACGCGTCGCGGGGCTGCGCGCTGGCGCCTCGGACTACCTGGGCAAGCCGTTCGACTTCCACGAGCTGCTGGTGCGCATGGAACTGCTGGTGCGCCGCAACGACGCGAGTGCTCCCACCAGTAGCGATCAGCACATCCGCATCGAAGATCTGTTGATCGACCGCTCTCGGCGCGCGGTCACCCGCGCCGGTCACAGCATCAATCTGACCGATAAAGAGTTCTTACTGCTGTGCACCTTGGCCGAGCATCGTGGTCACACCGTGCCGCGTGACATGCTCCTGGAAAAGGTATGGGGCCTGCAGTTTGACCCGCAGACCAACCTGATCGATGTACACGTCTCCAAGCTGCGCGCGAAGATCGACAAGGGATTCGATCATCCATTGATCCGCACGGTGAGGACCGTAGGCTATGTTTTGGGCTGAACCCAGGCTGGGGTTGCCCCGCTCTGGCACTGCCTGGCTGCGGCGTGAGTGTGCACGCGCCTGGCGCCCTTTTTGGGACGACAGCACCTGGCCGGCTCCCTGCCGAGATGGGCAAACCACGATGCTGCTAAGGACGGGATACTTCCGTCAGGCCGCATGTGTCGCCTTCGTCTTTCTACTGGTGACCCTGGGCTCAATCGTCTGGGGACAGCATCTGCTCGAACAAGTAATGGTCTCTCATGTCGAAAACATGTTGAGTACGGAGCTGCGCACCTACCAACTGCTTGATCGCCCCGATGACACACCTCATCTGGCACAGGCCTTCGCGCGCCGGGAGGCCGCCGCGCCGCATCGCGAACGGTCTTCGGCGGTGCAAAGCGCCGACGGCACGCTTCTCTACGGCAACCCGGATCTATTGTCGACCGCGCTATGCGCACCGACCATCACCCCCTGTGCTGGATGGCTACGCGCACGCATGGTCGATGCCGAAGGCAACATGCATGAGTGGATGGGCAATACCTATACGTTGCCCGACCGCGGTCGCTATGTTGTCGCCTACGACATCTTGCCGATGCTCGATCGGGTCTCGCCACTGTCTCTGGCAACCGGCGCCAGTGTGTTCATGATCTTACTGGTCAGCCTGGGTGTAGGACTGCGCTTTAGCTTGAACGCGGTGCTACGCATCGACCATATCCGACAGACGATGGCGCGATTTGCAGGCGGCAAGCTCGATGCACGCGTGACGTTGCGCGCGTCGCAGGACGAATTTGACCAGCTAGGCCATGATGTCAACTTGGCGCTGACGCGCATCCATCAACTGATGGAAGAGGTGCGTAATGCGACCAATCACATCGCGCATGAGCTACGTACGCCATTGACACGATTGCAGCAGCGACTCAGTAACGTCGCCGATACTGCGCGCAACAATCCTGTGGCCTGCGCCGAGTTGGTTCAGGCTGAGGAAGAAACCCAACGCATCTTGCAGATGTTCCGCACGGTCATGCGCATCAGCGAAATCGAGACCGGACGCTGTCAGCATGCAAGCACGAACATCGATGCAGATACGCTGCTGGCGGACGTACGCGACTACTACGAAGTACTGGCCGAACAACGCGGGATCGCGCTGCATATCCGCACGGATAGTGCCCTGCAATTGAGCGGTGATCGAGCACTGTTGTTTCAGGCCCTGATCAACCTGCTCGACAACGCAATCAAGTACGCACCGGACTCCAGCACCGTCACGTTGCTGGCTCGCCAAAAAGCTCAGTACATCGAGCTCGGCGTCGCCGACCATGGCCCGGGCATTGATGCGGCTTTACGCGATTTGGCGATACAGCGGTTCCAACGTCTCAGTCGTGACCGTAGCACCACTGGCCATGGCCTGGGACTGGCTCTGGTCCAGGCCATCGCCAAACTGCACGGCGGTGACCTTGTGCTGGCCGATCACGATTTACGCAGCGAGCCGGCCCGCGTAGCGGGGGTGCACGGATTGCTGGCGTTGTTGCAGCTCCCACTGACCTCGGTACCAAAAACTCAATGATTCTTAATGTTCCAGTTGTTGTTCGGAAATTGAAAATGATTTCCAATCCTGATCGAAGGTAGCTACGCGCTCTGCTCGCCCCCCACGTCTTTCTCCTCTATAACGTCCTTCACTGGAGCATTCATCGTGACCTCCCGAATCCGGCAATTTCTGCGCGACGAAAGCGGTGTGACCGCCATCGAATACGGCATTCTGGCTGCGGCCATGGCAGCCGCCGTCGGCCTGATCTTTGGCAACGACAGCGCGTTCATCAGTGCGTTGCGGTCGAAATTCGAGGCCATCGCTAAGGAGATCACCGAGGCCGGCACGAACACTCATAGTTCGACGTCCTCGCCGGCGAACTGAATTCTGCACTGCCACCTCCTTCCATGGCTCTAGCGTTATCTACCGCTATCGTCGTGCCGATGCTGGCATGGGCAGCCATTTCCGATCTGCTTTACCGTCGCATCAGTAATCGTCTGATCCTGCTGCTATTGCTGCTGTGGTTGCCCTGCATCAGTTGGGAACTGCTGCAAGGACGCGTACAACCGGGACAGATGATGGTCAGCGTGCTGACCGCCGCGACAGTACTGGGATTCGGTTTTTTGCTGTTCACGCTGCGCTGGATGGGAGGCGGTGACGCCAAGCTGATCGCAGTGCTGTGTCTGTGGCTGGGCAAAGAAGCGTTCACGTTTCTTATGGTGACGAGCATCGCAGGCGGGGTTCTAGCCATGGCCGTGCCGCTGGTACGTATCGTGGAACGGGTACTCGGCGATGGCGTGATGCAGGTCAACGCGCGGCTACCCAGGCTCGCGCTGCCACCCCCAACGCCACAGGCGCTGTCTGGTCCAACCAGCGGTATGCCCTATGGCCTCGCCATCGCGTTCGGTGCATCGGTTGTGCTCTGGGGCGGTTTGTAGCCAGCCCACGTTCCACCGCGTTTTCTTAAACCCCGCTTTCTCGCTTTTCGATTCTCTTACGGCCCCCGCAGTCGCCCGGCGAGTCCTCGCTATTGCGACATAGGCAAATAATTCTCATTACTATGAAAAGCCGATCCATGATCCTGCTGGCGGGCGCCATCACCTTAGCGGCCGGCACCGCCCTCGTTGCGCGCACGCTGATGCGTCCGCCGCCGCCGGTGACTATCGTCAAAGAGGTTGCGGTCACTCGACCAGCACACCGTGAAGTGCTGGTCGCCGCGCACGCGCTAGTCCCAGGTGATTTCATTGATCCCAACGCACTCACCTGGCATGAGCTCCCCGCCACGGACCTACGTGCGGGTCTCTTCAGCGCCAGCGATGAAACTCAACACCGCAAGCAAGAGCACGATGCATATGGTGCGACGCTGCGCCATTCACTCGCGGCAGGCCAACCGCTCAGCCGGGATCTGCTGGTTTATCCAGGTCAACCCGGTTTCCTTGCAGCGGTTCTCGCGCCGGGCATGCGCGCCGTCTCGATCCCCACCAGCATGGTCTCCAGCAACGCCGGCCTGGTCGCTGCTGGCGATCACATCGACCTGATCTTGAGTCTGAAGCGCGAAGACATGACGGCCCCCTCTGAGGCGCCCAATAGCATCTACGCTACGCTTGCCGCGCAAACCATCGTCCGTGATGTACGGGTCCTGGCGCTCAACAGCGATACCTCTGCCATTGCACCCGCAGCCGCGACTTCCACGGCTGCTACTGAATCCGATGGTGGCAGCAACGGCCGTCGTGCCTCGGCGCGCACGGGGCAACGGCCCAGCTATGACAGCGTCACCCTGGAAGTGACGCCAGCTGAAGCAGAGCAACTGGCACTGGTACGTGAGGTCGGCACGCTGCAGCTGGCGCTACGTGGCACGCGCGAGCCCGAAGCAATACTCGACGAATCCAAGGGCGTGACCCGGCTGCAGCAGGCCACCTCGATCTTCTCCGATACGTCGCGTCCGATCACCGTCAAAACGTACCAGGGCGCACAGCCAGGCTCGGCCGTGTTCAGCGCTCCCCCTTGATCGCGTTGCCATGTTCGATCCGCGCCGAGCGCACTCTCCTCCCTCAACGCTTCCTTGTTGCCGCCCACCATGACCGATCCTATGCCCGTCCCGGACACCAACATCCGCTTCGCCGGCTTGCTGTTATCGGCTACGGCCTACCTGCTCGGCAGCCAATCGGCGGTAGCCGCCGATGTCGACGCCGCATCGTCACGTCCTTCCGTCGTGATCAACAGTACCGACAACACGCTGCCACCTTCGCTGCGCCAGATCCACGAGACCGGACAGATGGCCCTGCATGTGCGCGAGGGCAGGCTGTTACAACTGCCGCGCGCGGCCGCCAAGGTCATGGTGGCCAATCCTGCCATCGCTAACTTCCAGGTCCCCTCACCCACCAGTGTTTTTGTCTTCGCCCAGGCAGCCGGCAGCACCACACTGTATGCGCTTGATGCCCAAGACCAGGTGATCGCCGCGATCCGGGTCGTCGCCGAATACAACTTGGACGAGCTGCGTGCGCAACTCGCACGGTCGGTGCCGGGCGCTGCGATTGAACTGGAACCCACCCTCAACGGGCGCATGATCGTGCGCGGCAAGGTGCGCACACCGATCGAGGCACGCCAAGTCGTCGATCAGATTCAAGCTTACTTGGACAGCACTGCGAGCAGCGGTCAGGGCAGCGGCAGTGGTGGTGGCAGTGGTGGTAATTCAAGCGACAACAGCAAGGTCATCAATCAGCTCCAAGTCGAGCAGTCTTCGCAGATCAATATCCAGGTGCGCGTGGTTGAGGTTTCGCGCTCGTTATCGCACGAGCTTGGCTTCGACTGGAGCGCGGTGCTCAGCAGCGGCAGTGGGAGCTTTGGCTTCGGTAGCGGTAATGCCGGAAGGCTGTTCGACGCCACTTCGATGTCCTCGCTGTTGCCCACCAGCTCGAGCAGCGGCGCAATACTCGGCGGTATGGCCACACGCGGGAACTTCTCGATCGGCGCGCTGATCTCGGCACTGTCCAGCGAAGGCATGGCGACCTTGCTGGCCGAGCCTAATTTGACCGCGATGTCCGGACAGAGTGCCGCCTTTGCGGCCGGCGGCGAGGTTCCGGTGGTCATCATCACCACCAACAACGTGCAGATCGACTACAAATCTTATGGCGTCATTTTGCGGATGACACCCACGCTGCTGTCAGCCAACCGCATCAGCCTGCACATCGCCCCGGAAGTCAGCGAGCTTACCGACGAAGGCTCGGTGACACTGGAGTCCGGCTCCATCATCCCGGCCCTGAAAGTTCGCCGTGCCGACACCACGGTGGAGTTGGCCAGCGGCCAAAGCTTCGCCCTGGCTGGCATGCTGCGCTCGGCCGTGTCGCAGCAGGTCGAAGGTGTCCCCGGGCTGAGTCGCATCCCATGGCTGGGCCGTTTGTTCGAACACGAGACCTCAAAAAAAGAGGACACCGAACTGGTGATCCTGGTCACCGCCAATGTCGTAGATCCGGTCCGTGCCGGCGACTTGCAGGTCCCAGGCCAGGGCTTGCCGGTCATTGACGAACTCGAACCGCGGCAGGCCGCCGTCGGCTACCTGTATTGAATCCATAGAGCGACGTTCCTTATGACCCTCGCCAAGCACTACTCATGGCTATCACGTTCAGTCGCCATCGCGGCACTGGTTTTGCAGCTGTCAGCCTGCGAGTCCTCGCTCAACCGACTGCGTACCAATCGTTTCGATACCCGTCCGGCACCGACCGCACCCAGTGCTGAACCACGTGCATTGGCACTGGCACTGCGCCTGGGAACGGACGGCCAGACATTGACATCAGACTCGTTGCGTCAGGCCAATGCGATGTTGAATCGCCAAGGCCGGATCGCTGCACAAGTACTGACCATTACACCGTTCAATACACGCGGCGAGCGCTTTGCGCCACGGCTGGCACAGGCCCTGACAGCCAATGGTGCGGCAGCGCCACGGATTGAGCCGATCCCGATCAACGTTGCGCGTATCGCCCAGGCCAACACCAGCGGCGGGGATCTGGAGTTGCAGTCGGAGGCACTGGTACTTGCTGATGACCGGTGTGAAATCAGCGATCCCGAGCAGTGGACGACTCACCCATTTCGTGGGGTAGGCACCCTCGGTTGCGCCACCCGCGCCAATCTCGCACGCATGGTCAGCGATCCGCGC
>Cebus_capucinus_imitator_PRJNA485217_SSR047__coassemble_1268_pt1 | contig 17904 bp, 15 predicted proteins | sample Cebus_capucinus_imitator_PRJNA485217_SSR047__metabat2_high_PE_004 | metagenome-assembled genome bin Cebus_capucinus_imitator_PRJNA485217_SSR047
GGGGGAGTTGACCGCTTCGCCATCCGTCCGAAGACGTTTACCGAAGTGAGCCGCTCATTTTAGCCGACTTTTCAGCTTTGTCAACATCTCGTTTATTTGAGGGGTTGACTCCTTTCACGTTAGCCGCGTTTGCGGCGTGCCGTAGAAGGCAGGGGCGGAATTATGGGCGTGTCCGCGCCAAAATAAAAGCCCTTTCTACAAAAAATCTGCGGCGCGTGAAATTCTAATCATCCCGCCACCAGCGCCACCCGCGCGAAATTGCGCTTACCGATTTGCAGCACCCCTTCAAAGCCAGGACTGAACTGCCGTTGCGGATCCTCAACGACGTGCCCCTCAACACGTACCGCACGTTCTTTAAGCTTACGCATCGCCTCGGAATTACTGGCCGCCAGTCCAGCCGCAGTCAACAGCGCGGCGATGCGCAGCCCCTCGGCTGGCACTACGACCTGCTGCAACGGCAATAGCCGGGTATCGCCCTGGCCGGTCACGACCGCATGCCATCCCGCGATCGCCTGCTCAGCGGCCGCCGCATCGTGGAAACGGCTCGCCAGCTCGCGGGCGAGACGCAGTTTGACGTCTCGCGGATTCAGCTGGCCGGCTTCGACCGCTTCGCGTAGCTCCGTCGCCTCGGCCACGGAGATCTCAAAGCTCAACAGTTCGATCCAGCGCCACATCAGCGCATCACCAATCTTCATCGTCTTGGTGACAATATCAATGGCCGGCTCGTTGATGCCGATGTAGTTGCCCAACGACTTACTCATCTTATTGACGCCATCCAGCCCCTCCAACAGGGGCATGGTCAACACCACCTGGGCCGGCTGCCCGTAATGCTCCTGCAAGCCGCGTCCCATCAACAGATTGAACTTCTGGTCGGTGCCACCGAGTTCGACATCCGCCTTGAGCGCAACGGAGTCGTAGCCTTGCACCAACGGATAGAGAAACTCATGGATGGCAATCGACTGTTGCGCGGCGAAGCGTTTGGCAAAGTCATCACGCTCAAGCATGCGCGCGACCGTGTGTTGCCCGGCCAGCCGAATCATATCGGCCGCATCCATCCGCCCGAACCACTCGGAATTGAACCGCACCTCGGTACGTTCGCGATCCAGCACCTTAAATACCTGTTCCTCATAAGTGCGCGCGTTGGCGAGCACATCCTCTCGGGTAAGGGGCTTACGTGTAACGTTTTTACCCGTCGGATCACCAATCATTCCGGTGAAGTCGCCAATCAGAAAAATCACCTGGTGGCCGAGCTCCTGGAACTGCCGCATTTTGTTAAGCAGCACGGTGTGGCCCAAGTGCAGATCCGGCGCGGTCGGATCGAAACCGGCCTTCAGTCGCAACGGACGGCCCGACTTCAGCCGGGTCTCCAGCTCTTCGGGTTTGAGGATCTCGTCAGCACCGCGGCCGATGAGCGTGAGCGAATCTGCAATCGAAGACAAAGCATGAACTCCCGCGGCAGGGCGCCGCTGAAAACGCTTGTGATGTTAAACACCAGTTAATCCAGCAGCAACAAAAAACTGAACAGGCTCAATGGTTTGACGCAGTGTTAAACGCTCTTTATGGTACCGGCGTTTGGGCTCGCACTTCGGGCCGTAAGGAACTTTAGATGCATACATCCGAACAGGGCCGCGCGCGCAGGCAGCGCTTTCAAGAACGCCTCCACGTCCAGCACGATTCGGCTCTGCATCGAAGGCTCAAGCAGCATCTCCCGGCAGCGTTCAACGAACGCTGGACGCGCCGCCACTGGATCCACGCCAGTCTATTCGCCACCATCGGTGCGCTGGTGGCCACGATCGTGCCAGGCTTCTCCAACGCAATCGATGCCTCGCTGTCCGACCGCTCCACGTTGGCATTACCACTGCCGCCGCTGGCTCTGACGGGAAAGGCGCGATCGCGCGTTGACCAGGACAACTGGCAGTTCATCCAGATCAAGCCGGGCCAGACGCTCAGCAGTCTGTTTGACCACCTCGGTATTCCGAGCACTGTGATGTACCAGGTGCTGGAGCATCCGGGCACACGCGAAGTATTGACCCGGTTGCGCCCCGGTACTGAGTTGGCGTTCAACCTGCCGGCTAGGGGCCAGCTGCGGGCACTGCGCTTCGAGCGCGACCCCAATCATCGGGTTGAACTGCAGCTCCAGGGCGATAGCATTCGGGAGAAGGTGACCAAGCGCGCGACCGAAGTCCGCACCACAGTGACCAGTGGCGAAATCACCACCTCACTGTATGCGGCCGCAAGCAAAGCCGGCCTCCCGGTGTCGGCGGTGACGACGATGACCGACGACATCTTCAAATACGACATCGATTTCGATAAAGACCTGCAACCAGGTGACCGCTTCAGTGTGGTGCTGGACGAGACCTGGCGTGAAGGCGAGCGCATTGACGCGGGCAACATTCTCGCCGCGACCTTCACCACCGGGGGCAAGACTTATACCGGTTTCCGCTTCGAACGGCCTGGCAAACCCGCCGAATACTACGACATCAACGGCAGACCGTTGAAGAAGACCTTCATCCGTATGCCGGTGGCTTATAGCCGGATCAGCTCGACCTTTGGGGCACGCAAGCACCCGGTGTTGGGCACCATGCGGATGCACAAAGGCATCGACTACGCGGCCGCCTCGGGCACTCCGATCATGGCCGCCGGTGACGCGCGCGTACAGTTCGTGGGCCAACAGCGCGGTTACGGCAACGTCGTCATTCTCGATCACGGCAAGGGCTACAGCACGCTGTACGGACACATGTCGCGCTTTGGCAAGATCAAAGCCGGACAGCAGATCAACCAGGGTACGGTCATCGGCTATGTCGGCATGACCGGCTTGGCGACCGGTCCACACCTGCATTACGAATTTAGGGTCAATGGCGCCCAGCGCAACCCGGCATCGATCACGATGCCCCCACCGCAGCCGCTAAGTGGTGCGGAGCTGGCGGCGTTTCGCGCCCAGACCACACCGGCCATGGCACGGATCAAGGGCATGGAACGACTGATGTTTGCTGACGCCGGCAGCCCCAAGCCGGAACGCAAGAACGACACGAACCGAGGCTAGGCTCCCCTGCTCAGCCCGATGTCGCCCCCATGCGGCAGCGCTTTGACGATGACGATTGACCTGGCGGGGACGCAAGGATGAAGCTGCACGCCCCCCTCCGGCCCAGTCAGCTCATGCCGCCTTCACCGTTCTTTATTGGCCTGATGTCCGGCACCAGTGCCGACGGCATCGACGCGGCGCTGGTGCGCTTCCACGACAGGCTCGGTCTACGTTGTGAGCTGGTCGACGGTCTGACCGCTGCCTGGGAACCGGCGCTGCGCGAGCAATTGGTGGCACTGGGTCAGGGCGGCGAGCTTGGATCACTGGACACGCTGGGACGGCTGGATGCCCAGGTCGGCATTGCCTTTGCGCAGGCCGCCAACCAGCTGATCGAGCAGAACGGGGTGGACCGCACCCAGGTCCGCGCGATTGGTTCGCACGGACAAACCGTGCGACACCGCCCGCACGCCGACCCCGCCTTTACTTGGCAGCTCGGCGACGCGCATCGCATCGCTGAGCTGACCGCAATCACGACTGTGGCTGATTTCCGCCGTCGCGATATCGCCGCTGGCGGCCAGGGCGCACCGCTGATGCCCGCCTTCCATCTGGCGATGCTCGGCACGGCGGAAGAGGATCGCGCCGTGCTGAACCTGGGCGGCATCGGCAATCTGACCCTGATCCCGCGCACCGGCGAGGTACTCGGTTTCGATACCGGACCGGCCAACGCATTACTTGACGGCTGGTGCCAGCGTCAACTCGGCGAACCATTCGATGCCAACGGCGCCTTCGCCGCCCGCGGCCAGGTGGACGCAGCGCTGCTGGCACGGCTGCTGGCCGAGCCCTGGTTCGCGCTGCCGCCGCCGAAGAGTACCGGTCGCGAGCAGTTTCACCTGGAATGGGTCGATACCCGACTGGAAGGTACCGGCGCCGCCGCCGACGTACAGGCGACGTTGCTGGAGCTGACCGCCGCGACGGTAGCTGAGGCCCTGTTCCGTCATCAGCCGCAGACCCGCCGGGTGCTGGTCTGTGGCGGAGGCGTGCGCAATCCTGTGCTAATGGGCCGGCTGCAAGCGCGACTGCCTTGGGTACTCGTAGAGTCGAGTGCGGCACACGGACTCGACCCTGATTACATGGAGGCGATGGGCTTCGCTTGGCTGGCCGCGGAGACGGTGGCCGGACGCCCGGCCAACCTGCCCTCGGTTACAGGCGCGCGCGGCCCTCGCATCTTGGGGGCGATCCATCCGGCATAGGGATAGTTGAACGCCCTCGCATCGACACGTCAGCTGCGAGGGCGCTGACTGACCGGCCCGTGGTCGAGACCGCGGTGCTCACGCCAGATCATCCAGATCAACATGGGTAGCGCCGCCCCGCCGATGATGGCGGTGTAGATGAAAAAGGCCGGGTACCCCCACGCATTGACGATCGTGCCCCACTGACTGGCGATCATTTTCGCCGGCAAGCTCCAAAGCGTACCGAACAGTGCGAATTGCGTGGCCGTGTAATTAGCGCTGGTCAACGATGACATGTAGGCGATGAAGGCCGTACCGGCAATGCCATTGGCCACATTGTCGGCACTGACCGCCACTGCCAGCCAGGTAACGCCTGGATGGATAGTTGCGATGTAGGCGTAAACGAGATTGGCACCGCTCAAAAGCACCAGACCGGTCAGTAAGGTGCGCGCGACGCCGTAGCCGCGAATCAAAATGCCGGCCAAAAAGGCGCCGACGATCGTCATCACGATGCCGTACGCCTTGGATACCAACGCGATCTGTCCCAACGTGAATCCCATATCCAGATAAAACGAGTTGGCGGCCACTCCCATCGTGGTGTAGTTGAGCCGGTAGGCGATCACCAGACCCAGGCTGATAACGCCAACGCGCCATCCCATTCTTTGAAAGAAGTCTGCAAACGGGCAGACCAGTGCGCCAACGCCCCAGGCGACCAGCGATCTCAGTCCACGGGGCCAATGCGTGGTCTTGCTGAGGAATTCCACGACCAGGGGTTCAACTGGCCGTGGGGAACCGGTATCGCGCGCAGAAGGCTCGGCAATACACAGCGTGGTGACAATCCCCACTAACCCACACGCCGCCATCACCAGGTAAGAGATTTTCCAACCCAGTTCGGCGGCCACTGTCAGCGCCCCGGCACCCGCACAGATCAGTGCCAACTGATAGCCCGCCTGATAGGCCGCCGCCATCGCCCCCTGACTTTCGGTACCCACCGCTTCGATGCGATACGCATCGACCGAAATATCCAAAGTAGCCGAGGCAAACGCGGTCAACACGGCCAACCGCGCGACCAGGTGCGAATCGACGGCCGGATCCACCATGGCGATCGCCGCCAAACCCACCACAATTCCCACTTGCGCCAACAGCATCCAACTGCGCCGACGCCCAAGACGTGACAACCCGGGCAAGGGCAACCGGTCCACGATGGGGGACCAGAAGTACTTCAACGAATAGGCAAGACCCACCAGGCTGAAGTAGCCGATCGTGCTCCGATCGATCCCAGCCTGGCGCAGCCGCGCTGATAGCGTCGTCAATACCAGCGCAAACGGCAGCCCCGAAGAGAAACCCAGAAACAGCATCGCCCGCACGCGTGGGTTGGCGTAGACATCCAGCGAACGCCACCTTCTGCCAAGTGTTTTGGTCACTCGAGATAGTCCACCGTGTAGGGAGCGTGGTCGGAAAAGCGTTGCTCACGGTAGATCGAGCACGCCTGTAATCGCTCGCGCAGACCCGGGGTCACCAACTGGTAATCGATCCGCCAACCGACATTGTTGGCACGGGCCGCGCCACGGTTGCTCCACCAGGTGTAGTCCTCGCCGGTGGGATGCAGCGCGCGATAGCTGTCGATCCAGCCGCGTCCGACGGTCAGGTCCGCATCCTCGGCGCGGTCGGCGCACAGGCCATTAAGCCAGTCGCGCTCGGGCGGCAGGCAGCCGGAATTTTTCTGGTTGGACTTCCAGTTACGGATGTCCAGCGCGGTGCGCACGATGTTCCAGTCGCCACACAAGACGTAGTCGCGGCCGCTGGCCAGCCACTCGTCCAGGATCGGCCTGAGCCAGTCCATCACCTGGAATTTATATCCCTGGCGCAGTTCGCCGGAGGAGCCGGACGGGATGTAGAACGAGACCACACTGAGGTTACCGAAGCGCGCTTCAAGATATCGACCTTCTTCATCGAACTCTGGCCAGCCCAGCGCCGTATGCACCGCATCGGGCTCGCGCCGGGCATAGATCGCCACGCCGCTATAGCCCTTTTTGGTGGTGGCATCGCGATACCAAGCCTTGTAACCGGCCGGCAAGAACTCCGGACCCGTCAACTGATGTTCTTGAGCCTTGGTCTCCTGCACGCACAGTACGTCAGCGTGCTGCGCGGAGAACCATTCGAAGAATCCCTAGGACGCGGCCGAGCGCAGGCCGTTGGCGTTGAAGCTGATGATCCGCATGGATGGCAAGAGTCGGAGATCTGAAGAGTGGAGATAGGTAAAAGCGTACCCGATTCGGTCGCCCCCCCCCCCTGACCCGTTATGCTTTTTCGGAATCTCAACCCTGTATTTCGACCCCATGACCGACCACCGCCCCCGTTTTCTGCAGCTGGCCCTGGACGCCGACGCGTTGCGCTTCGGCGAGTTCACGCTGAAGTCCGGCCGTGTCAGCCCTTACTTCTTCAACGCCGGCCATTTCGACTCCGGCGCGCGCACCGCAACACTGGCGCAATGCTATGCCGATGCGATTGAGGCGGCAGGCCTGGACTTCGACTCGGTGTTCGGCCCGGCCTATAAGGGCATCCCGCTGGCGACTGCGCTGGCCTGCGAATATGCCCACCGCGGCCGCGACCTGCCCTTAACGTTCAACCGCAAGGAGGCCAAGGACCACGGCGAGGGCGGCACATTAATCGGAGCGCCACTGGCCGGCCGCAAGGTGCTGATCGTCGACGATGTGATCACTGCCGGCACCGCGATCCGCGAGGCGCTGGGCATCATCCGCGCCGCTGGCGGCAGCCCGGCGGCGATCGTGGTCGCATTGGACCGGCAGGAGATCGCCTCCGAAAACGACCGCCGCTCAGCCGCCCAGGCGGTGGCCGCTGAGGCCGGCGTCCCGGTGGTCGCGGTCGCCAACCTCGGCGATCTGCTCACTTTTGCCAGTGACAATCCCGAGCTGGCCGGCTACCGCGAGTCATTGCTGGCCTACCGCGGGCGCTACGGCACTGAGGGTTAGACCGCCTGCAAGGCCCCGCCTACCTGCACCGCGAGGGATGCAGCGCTAGACCTCCAATGGCCTGTGCAGGCGTAGCCTCCCACCCGCTTCGGGAGAGGCTAAGCCTGCACATTCCGACAGGCCTGAAGCTGCCGGGATGTGGTGTGATCACTTGGATGGCTCCGTCAGCGCACTCCGGTGTGGCCAAACCCACCCGAGCCACGCGCACTGTCCGCAAACGTATCGACGACCTGCAAGGCCACCCGAACGATCGGCATCACCACCAGCTGGGCAATCCGGTCGCCGGGCTCAATGGTGAATGCCTCGCGTCCCCGGTTCCAGACACTGATCAACAGCGGCCCCTGATAGTCCGCATCGATCAGGCCGGTCCCGTTGCCGAGTACGATGCCGTGGCGATGGCCGAGCCCAGAACGCGGCAGCACGATCGCGCATAGCGCTGGATCAGCGACGTAGATCGCGATCCCACTGGGGATAAGCGCGGCATCACCGGGCTGCAGCGTCAGCGATGCCTCCAACGCCGCGCGCAGGTCCATGCCGGCACTGGCCTCAGTGGCGTAGGCGGGCAGCGGCCAACTATCGCCGAAACGCGCATCGAGCAGCTTCACTTGCAAGGGCTGGAGTGCACTCATGCCTGCAACCTCTCGGCGATCAATTCGACCAAGTGCTCGGCCAGGTCGGTCTTGTTGCAACTTGAGAACGCGCGCTCACCTCCTTGCCAGTAGGCGGTAGCGGCGTTGTCGTCGCTTTCGAACCCACCGCCAGCGATACCTACCTGGTTGGCAATGATCAGATCCAGATGTTTGGCGGTCAGCTTGCCGCGCGCGTACTTTTCGACATCGTGAGTCTCGGCGGCAAAACCCACCACCAGCTTGAGCGTGCCGGTTTGCGAGGCAACCTCCGACAGGATGTCCGGGGTCCGCACCAGTTCCAGCGTCAGCGTGTCACCGATCTTTTTGATCTTTTGATCGGCTACCCGCCGCGGAGCGTAATCGGCCACTGCTGCCGCGCCAATGTAGATATCCGCCGGCAGCGCTCCGAGCACAGCCTCACGCATCTGCGCGGCCGAGCGCACATCCACTCGACTGACTCCCGGTGGCGTGGGCAGCTGCACCGGACCGCTCACCAATACCACCACGGCCCCCTGTGCGGCCGCCGCGGCGGCCAATGCATAGCCCATCTTGCCGCTGCTGCGGTTGCCGACGTAGCGCACCGGATCGAGATCTTCGTAGGTCGGCCCCGCGCTGATGAGGACACGCAGTCCGTCCAGAAGCCCAGATGCCGCCTCGGGCACCCTACCAGTGGCAGCCGCAGGTGCGGCCGTCAGCGCGGTTACGATTGCATCGGGCTCGCTGAGCCGGCCCGGCCCGGATTCGCCTTCGGCCAGAGGGCCATCCTCCGGCCCGATCACCTCAACGCCACGCGCGCGCAACGTGGCCAGATTGGCCTGGGTAGCCGGATGCAGCCACATGCGATGGTTCATCGCCGGGCAAACTGTCACTGGAGCAGTACTGGCCAGGCATAGCGTGGTGACCAGGTCGTCAGCCAGACCATGCGCCAGCCGCGCCAGCAAATCGGCGGTAGCGGGCGCCACCACGATCCGGTCGGCCCAGCGAGCCAACTCAATATGGCCCATCGCCTGCTCGGCAGTCGCATCCCATAGCGAGGTGCGAGTCGGCTGGCCGGACAGGGCCTGGAAGCTGAGCGCGGTCACGAACCGCTGCGCGCCCTCGGTCATGGCGACCTGAACGTGTGCGCCGGCGTCACACAGACGCCGTACCAGTTCGAGCGATTTGTAGGCGGCGATGCCGCCGCCGACACACAACAGCACACGCTGTCCGTGCAGAGGGCGTGCCTGAATGGAACCGGTCACGTCGGGGATTTCCTACTGTTTCAAGGACAACTAGATTAGCCCATGCGCTGTGACCGGCTGATACTGCAGGCGCATGAGCACCAGCAAACTGGCGATATGCGCATTCGTGACTGGCCTAGCAAAGAGCGTCCTCGCGAGAAACTGCTGAGCCTGGGGGCTAGCCTGCTGTCGGACGCCGAGCTGCTGGCGATCTTTCTGGGCTCAGGGTTGAAAGGCCACGACGCGGTACAGACAGGGCGCAGCCTGCTGAGGCTGCACGGGCCGCTCCGCCGGCTGCTGGACCTCACTCCGCGCGAGCTGATGCAGTTGCCCGGGGTCGGCCCCGCTCGAGCCTGCCAGCTGGCAGCCGCGCTGGAACTCGGCCAACGTCACCTGGCTGCAGAGCTGGAACGCGGCACTACCCTCAGCGACCCCAAGCGCGCCGGCCTTTACTTCGCCCAACGCCTGCGCGCGCAATCACGGGAAGTGTTCGCCGGCCTGTTTCTGGACACTCGTCACCGCGCTTTGGCGTTCGAGGAGCTGTTCCACGGCACCCTCGCCGGCGCTGAAGTGCACGCCCGCGAGGTGGTGCGCCGTGCGCTCACCCTCAATGCAGCGGCAGTGATCGTCGGCCACAACCACCCCTCGGGCAATCCAGCGCCGTCGCCCGCCGATCGCGCCGTGACCAAGCGACTACAGCATGCGCTGGAACTAGTGGATGTGCGCCTGCTGGACCACTTCGTCATCGGCGACGGCCCGCCAGTATCCCTGGCCGAACTGGGCTGGCTGTAGCACACGTCTGACTGCGCAGAAGCCGTACCAGGCATCGTCCCGTGTGGCGGGCTCCCCCGGGGTTGGCGGCCCAGCTGAACCGCCGCCACGGTCATCGCCCGCCGGGTCGGTTAAAATCCTCGGTTTATTGCTCCAAGCAGACCTCGACGTGAAACCCCAACTCCGCGCCCTGATTGGACAAGGCATCGAAGCCTTGCGCGCCAATGGCACCTTGCCCGCCGATATCCTGCCGCCGGACTTTGTGGTCGAGCGCCCCAAAACCCGCGAGCATGGCGATTTCGCCACCAATGCCGCGATGCTGTTGGCCAAAGCCGCACGCAGCAATCCGCGCGCCTTGGCGCAGGCTTTAGTCAATGCGCTGCCCACCAATGACGAGGTGGCACGCGTGGAGATCGCCGGGCCGGGTTTCATCAACTTCCACCTGGCCGCGAGTGCCTACCAGCGCGAGGTAGTCACGGTACTTAAGCAGGGGCAGGACTACGGTCGTGGCTTGGCCGGTAAAGGTCGTACCGTCGGCGTCGAATACGTCTCGGCCAACCCGACCGGCCCGCTGCACGTCGGCCACGGCCGTGCCGCGGCGATCGGCGACTCGTTGGCGCGACTATTGGAAGTCAACGGCTGGAACGCCAAGCGCGAGTTCTACTACAACGATGCCGGCGTGCAGATCGAAAACCTGACACGCTCGGTCCAGGCCCGCGCGCGCGGGCTTGCGCCGGGTGACGCCGGGTGGCCTAACGAGGCCTACAACGGTGAGTACATCGCCGACGTCGCCCATGCCTACCTGGCAGGCGACACCGTCAATCTGGAGGGCATGCTGGTCACCGGTAGCCGCGACCCGGAGGACGTCGAGTCGATCCGCCGCTTCGCCGTGGCCTACCTGCGCAACGAGCAAAATCACGATTTAGCCGCGTTCCGGGTCGATTTCGACATCTATTTCCTGGAAAGCTCACTGTACGCCGACGGCAAAGTCGATGAGGCAGTACAGAAACTGGTCGCCTCCGGCCATACCTACGAGGACGGTGGCGCGCTGTGGCTGAAATCTACTGATTTTGGCGACGACAAAGACCGGGTGATGCGCAAGTCCGATGGCAGCTACACCTACTTCGTGCCAGACGTGGCCTACCACCTGACCAAATGGCAGCGCGGTTACGAACGCGCAATCACCGAATTGGGCGCCGATCACCATGGCTCGCTGAAGCGGGTACACGCTGGCTTGCAGGCACTGGAAGTCGGTATTCCTAACGGCTGGCCGGAATACGTGCTGCACCAGATGGTCACGGTGATGCGCGGTGGTGAGGAGGTCAAACTGTCCAAGCGCGCCGGCAGCTATGTGACCCTGCGCGACCTGATTGAGGAAACCAGCGCGGATGCGGTACGCTGGTTCCTGATCGCACGCAAACCCGACTCGCAGCTGACCTTTGACATCGATCTGGCACGTCAGCAGAGCAACGACAATCCTGTGTTCTATGTGCAGTACGCACATGCGCGCGTGTGCAGTCTGCTGCGGCAAGCCCAAGAAAAGGGCCTGAACCATGATCAGAGCGCGGGTATTGCCGAGCTCGCCCGGCTCGACGACGAGACCTCGCTATGGCTGATGACCGAGATCTCACGCTATCCGGAAGCTGTCGAGGCCGCCGGTGAGTCACTGGAACCACACCTGATCGCTCAGTACCTACGTGAATTGGCACACGCATTCCACACGTGGTATCACGGGACTCCCGTGCTGGTGGACGACGACGCAGAGCGCAACGCCAAACTGGTGCTGGCGTTGGCGGCACGTCAGGTCCTAGCTAACGGATTAGAAATCCTCGGCGTCAGCGCACCCGAGAAGATGTGACGGACCGTAAGGTCTCATTGCAGTAAATTGCAGTAAATCGGAGAACACGCAACTCATGGCAGCACGACGCGGAAAAAACCAGGCACGACGTAATACCGGTAACGGCACGCCCGGCTGGGTATGGCTGGTTGCGGGTGTCGCGATTGCCGCAGTCGTGTTCCTGGCAGCGCCGGGGCTGTTCAAGAAAGACGGCGATGGGTTCCTTCGGGTTGGACCGCACCCAAATCCGGACGCGCAGCCGGCGCCGGTTGCCGATACCGACGTGGATGCGGCAACTGAATTGCCCAAGCCGGCCGCAGCCAAGCCCGCGGCGGCCAAGCCAGCCGACGACAAGACTCAATACGACTTCTACACCCTGCTGCCCGGTAAGGAAGTGCAGATGTCCGACGCGGAGCTCGCCGCCAGCGCACGCGCCGAGGAGGCCGCCCGCGCCAAGGCCGCGTTGGAGGGTAAGCCGGTTCCGCCGTCCCCGACTGCCACGTCGGCTGCAAGCATGCCGACCCCGATCGCAGAAGCCAAAACCCCAGTACCGGCGCCGCTGCCGGAACAGGCGCCAGCACCGGTACGCACCACATCGACACCCGCTGTCACCAATACGGTTGCCGCCACGCCACAGGCGGCGCCTGTCAGCCCGGCCCCAGCGGTCAGCCCGGCGACCAAGCCGGCTGACAATGTCCGCTACATTCTGCAAGCCGGATCCTTTGGCGCCTCGGGCGATGCGGAAATGACCAAGGCCAAGCTGGCAATGCTGGGCTTGGCCGCGCGCGTGGAATCGGCCGACATCGGCGGCAAGACCGTCTATCGCGTGCGCATGGGACCTTATGCCAGTGCCAGCGAACTGGCGGCTGCCAAACAGAAATTGGCGGGCACCGGGCTGCCCGCGATCGCAATCAAGGCGCAATAGCGCGGCCAGGCGCCTACTCGAGGAGCGCCGCGCAAACCCGGGGACTCAAGCTGGCCACAACCAGCGCACTCTCGCGCCTGCCGGTGCATCGGCTTGACTCGAAGGGACTGTCTATGTGCGCTCGTTTCGAGGCACACAGGGTTACCTCACATCGACTCCAGGCCGTTCCCTGGTATTGGTGAGAGAATCGAGGGGTTTCTCCCATAAGGAATCTGCGATGACCAAGACCGTCCTCATTACCGGCGCCAGCTCCGGCTTCGGCGCCGCCGCCGTGCGCCGCTTCGCCAGCGCCGGCTGGAACGTGGTCGCCACCGGCCGTCGCGCCGACCGCCTGCAAGCGCTCGCTGCCGAGCTGCCCTCTCAGCAATTGCATATCGCCGCTTTCGACATCCGCGACGCTGACGCGCTGGACGCGGCCATCGCCGGCCTGCCCGAGGCATTTGCCCAGATCGATGTGCTGGTCAACAACGCCGGGCTGGCGCTGGGCACCGCCCCGGCGCAACAAGCCAACCTGGCGCAATGGCAGCAGATGATCGACACCAATGTAACCGCCCTAGTCTCACTGACCCATCGGTTGCTGCCGACGTTGATTGGGCGCCGCGGCGCCATCATCAACATCAGCTCGGTCGCCGCGAACTATCCCTACACGGGCGGCAACGTCTACGGGGGTACCAAAGCGTTCGTGAAGCAATTCTCGTTGGGCCTGCGCTCGGATCTACATGGCACTGGCGTGCGCGTCACCAGTATCGAGCCGGGCATGGCCGAGACCGAGTTCACCCTAGTACGCACCGGCGGCAACCAAGCCGCGTCCGATGCGCTCTATCGGGGCGCCGATCCAATGACGGCCGAAGACATCGCCGAGCAGATCTTCTACGTCGCCAGCCTGCCTGCGCATCTCAACATCAACCGGCTGGAAATCATGCCGGTGAACCAGTCGTTCGCCGGCTTCCAGGTCGCACGTATGCCAGCCTGACATCACGTTCTTAGATCCGGCCCACGACGCCCGTTCCGCCCTTGGCAGGACGGGCGTTGTTGTTGGTGCCGGCGTAATTAGCATTTGCTTCTAAATATAGCATTTGCTAATTTTTGGCGACCGCTAAATCGGGGGCTGCCATCGTCACTGTGTCTCCCAACGCTCGCCCCGATCCCCGTAATTGTTACTTCATAACACCAATCAACCGCGAGCGTTCTATGCCCCTGTCCCCCTCACTCTCTCCACTCCGTCACGTTATCCGGCTACCGCTGTGCGCAGCGCTTGGCACGGCGCTGAGTCCAGCCGTCGCGGCGGAAGATCTCGATACGCGTAGACGCACGATCGATCTGGACCGGATGGACGTGAGCGTCAGTACCGCGACGCGCAGTGAGCGACTGCTAGCGGAAGTACCAATACGCACCGAGATTCTGCGTGGTCAAGACATGCAGATGCACGCTGCGCTCGACCTGTCGCAGGCAGCTGAGCTGATCAATGGCCTGCGCGTGGAAAGCAACTGCCAAAACTGTAATACCTCAGAAGTGCAGGTGCTGGGTCTACCTGGCGCCTATAACCAAATCCTGTTTGACGGCCTCCCACTGTTATCAACGCTGGGCAGTGTGTACGGGCTCGAACAGGTACCCGCCGCGTTCATCGAACGCATCGAGGTGGTCAAAGGCGGCGGCTCGGCGCTGTACGGGCCGGGTGCGGTGGCCGGCGTGGTCAACCTGGTCTCGGCGCGGCCGCGGCAATCGGGCGGCTATCTCCAGGCGGGTCTGGAAGTAGCCAAAGGCGAGCCACGCTACAACGCCGATGCACGCCTGGACATGGTCGGCAATGACGATCGCTTCGCGCTGTCGGTAATGGCGCAGCATGCCTGGAACGACGGCATTGACTACGACGGTGACGGCTACACCGAGATCACTCGCAAGGATCTGCGGGTGGGCGGGATGCAGCTATGGTTTACGCCTAACGCCGACACTCGCCTGCATGCCGAGTACCAGTACACCGATGAGCAGCGTCGGGGCGGTAATCGTCTGGGTCAGCCCGAATACCTGGCCAACATCACCGAGGCGCTGGCTACCCGCTACCAGCGTGGCAGCCTGAGCTGGGAACAGGCGCTAAGCGAGGTCATGGATCTGCGCGTCAGCTACGCCTTTGCCGACATTGACCGCGACAGTTTCTATGGTGGCTTAGGCGAAGTGGTCACCGACCCGCAGGCGCCTGACTATGACCCGACGCAGCTCGACCCCTCGGTGGCGGGCAGTGCGGCAGCGGCGTCCTACCGCCAATATGGCCACACCCAAAACCCACTGCACTATCTGGATGCGCAGTTGGACTGGCGGCTTGGCGCGCACACGCTGGCGTTTGGATTGCAGTACAAGCACGAGCGGCTCGTTGATGACAATCGCAACGCCGCCGGCATCCGTCTGCAAACCTTGACCGATGCTCGCTACCGTAACGTCGGCGGTTTTGTGCAGGATGAGTGGGCACTGGCTGACGACCTCGACCTGGTACTCGGCGCGCGCCTGGATCGCAGCTCCGTACTGGATCGCCCGGTGTTTTCGCCGCGAGTCGCGGTTGCGTGGCAGGCCAACGCACACCTGAAGTGGCGCGCCGGCATTTCCACCGGTTTCCGCTCTCCGGAGATCTTCGTCGAGGATGTGCATGTGGACACGCTCGGTGCAGCGCAAGTGCGTGTGCGCAATGTCGACGGGCTGAAACAGGAGAAAGCAGTCACCGCGATGCTAGGACTGGACTGGCGCTCGAACCCCGCCGAGCCACGCTGGAGTTGGGACGCCAGCGCCTCGTTCACGCGGCTGCACAATGCCTTCGTACTGGGCGAAATCCAGAGCGAAAGCGACGGTAGCCTGTACCAGCTGCGCCGCAATGCCCCCGGCTCCACCGTCGCTGGTTTGGAGAGCAACCTGGCCTGGCAGCCTTCTGCGCGGTGGCGACTGAGCGCGGGCACGTCGTGGTACCGCTCACACTACGATCAGGCACAGACCGTCTACGCGGAAGGTGGCACCCGCCTGACCTGCCGCGACTATCTCAAAACCCCACGCTGGAGCGGGCTGGCACAGATCACCTGGCAAGCCAACGAGACGTTCCAACTATTTGCCAGCACCCGCTATACCGGCCGCATGCAGGTGCTGAATAACCGGCTGGGCGCGCTTAAACACACACCCGACTTTTGGAGTACCGACATCGGTGGGATGTGGCACGCACACCTGGGAACCGACGGACTGCGCGAACTGTCGCTGTCATTCGACGTCAAAAACCTATTCGATCAGCGTCAGAAAGATTTGGAACGCGGCGCAGGGCGAGATAACGACTACGTCTACGGGCCCCGCTTCGCACGCGCGTGGTACCTCAGCGCCCGCTACAGTTTCTGAAATGCGGGCGATGATCTTTCTGGTGCTGCTGCTGATCGCGTGGCCGACGGCCGCGCAGCAAGGACCCCAACTACGCCGCGAGATTGCCGCCTCGCTGGTCACGGTCGAGGGTACGCAGCTGCGCGAGTTACGCTGGCAACACGAACCGGAGCTGATCGCGTTGTATTTTGGCGCGGACTGGTGCGGGCCCTGCCACGCATTGGTACCCACGCTGATCGACACCCGCAATGCACTGCGCGCAGCCGGCGCCAACACCGAGGTGATCTACGTCAGCCAGGACACATCGCAGGCGCAGATGCGCCACGCCATGCAGGGCCAGGGCATGCCCTGGCCGGCGATCAACTACCGCCGCATTGATGCCGTCCCAGCGCTGCGCCGGCTCGCCGGACAGGCCCCACCCAACCTGGTACTGATCGACCGCCAGGGCCGGGTGCGCGCCAGCGCCTGGCAAGGCCGGCGCTATCTTGGCACCGCGCAGGTGATGCAATACTGGCTGCAATGGGCACCCGCGCAGCCCTCCTCTAAAGATAGCGCAGCCAGAGCAGATCGCGACGACGCGCCTTGAATCGAGCGAACGCGCATACCGGCCAGTACAACGCCAACGCCACGAGCAACGCGCATAGCCACAGCATGGCAATACCGTCGAACCCGTAACGCTCACCCTGATTGGCGCCCCACAGCGCCTGCGCACCGAGCTGCAATAGTTTGAGCAGGTACAGATGCAGCAGATAAAAAAACATCGGTGCGGCGCCAAACAGCGCCAGCCAGCGCTGGCGCTGCAATGGCGGCCACTCGAACGCACGCAGCAGCAACAGGGCAATGCCGAGCGTCAGCAGCACGAACAGCAGCGATGGCGGGTATTTGGTTACGTTGAAAAAACTCATCGCACTGCGCAGCGGATCGGCCAGAGCGATCCACGGATGATCGCCGTAGCCGTTGTATGCGCGCAGCAACACAAATATCACCAGCGCGACCGCCCCCGCGCCGAGCAGGCGACGCTGACGTGCCCGCGCGGCCAACCCGCCATACCACGGACCCATGGCATAGCCGAGCGCGATCACGCCGATCCAGGGCAGCAGCGGATAGGAGGTGCGCACGCGCAGGCCGTCGGCCAACACGATCCAGTCGCGCTGATGTAGCACTTTCCATAGGGCCGCTATCCCACCGTCAGCGTGCGCGTATACACCGTCGAGCAGGTTGTGCCCGGCGACCAGCAGCACGCCGAGCAGTGCCAGCACTGGCCGCGGTAACCACAGCAGGATCGACAGCGCCAGCATGCTCAGACCGATCGCCCAGATCACCTGCAGATACAACGTGTGCGGTGGGAACTGCCAGGTCCAGGCAAAGTTGACCAGAGTCAGCTCAAGCACCACCAGGAACAGACCGCGCTTGGCCAGGAATACGGCGGCGGCGCGCGGCGGGTCAATCTGACGTTGCCCGTACAACCAGGCCGAGAGCCCGGTCAGCAGTACGAATACCGGTGCACACAGGTGCGCCAGCATCCGGCTCAGGTACAGCCCCGGCGCTACCGTGGCCGCGTCCATCGGATCGGATACCTGGTGATGCAGATAGAACGTTTCACGCACGTGATCGAGCAGCATTAGCAGCATCACGCTACCGCGCAGCAGATCGATTGAGGCCAGGCGGGAGGTTGGTGGGGCGGAAGAGACCATCAGTGACAAAGTGCGTAGAATTGATATTTTATAACATATCTTAACAAGATCAATCGGATGCTTGTTCTATCCACACACCGTCACCGTGCCCTGCTGCTGTATTCCACTGCGTTGTTCTCACCCAACCAGGCTCTTGCCACCGAGCTCAAGAACGATCCGGTCGAGTTGGATGCCGTCCAGGTAGTCCCGGCGGCAGCGACAGAGCGATGGCAGTGACATTACGTTGCAGGCTGGGAACC
>Cebus_capucinus_imitator_PRJNA485217_SSR047__coassemble_1276_pt1 | contig 17648 bp, 21 predicted proteins | sample Cebus_capucinus_imitator_PRJNA485217_SSR047__metabat2_high_PE_004 | metagenome-assembled genome bin Cebus_capucinus_imitator_PRJNA485217_SSR047
TGATGCAGATAGTAGGGCAGCACCCCGGCGGCGAAGCTGCGCTCACTGAGGTCGGCTAACGTCTGCACGTCATCGTTGACGCCGCGCAGCAGTACCGCCTGGTTCAGTAATTGAGCTCCGGTACTGCGCAGTGCCGCCAGCGCGGTGTCGACATCCACATCAAACTCGTTGGCGTGGTTGGCATGGATCACCAGTGCTACCGGCCAGGGCAGCGCGGACAACCAATGTAGCAGTGCCGTATCGATACGTTCCGGCAGCACCACGGGTAGGCGGCTGTGAATGCGCAGGCGTTTGAGGTGCGGGATTGCGCGTAGCGCTTCAGTCAGTTCGGCTAGCTTGGGTGTCGCCAGCGACAGCGGGTCACCACCGGACAGTAACACCTCGTCGATCGTTGGGTCGGCGGCAATCGCCGCCACTGCGCCGCGCCAGCCGTCGCGTGCAGCCGTCTCTTCCGCGTACGGAAAATGCCTGCGAAAGCAATACCGGCAATGCACAGCGCAGCTGCCTGTCGCGACGAGCAGCGCGCGACCTTGATACTTCTGAATAACCCCCGTGGTTTTCTTAGCTGCGCCGTCGCCAACCGCATCAAGTGCGAAGCCGGGCACTACCTGCATTTCGTCGGTAATCGGTAAGACCTGGCGCAACAGTGGGTCGCCCAGGTCGCCATGACGCATACGCGCGACGAAACCCCGCGGCACCCGCAGCGCAAACTGGGCTGCGGCCGCGTCGGAGATGTTGGCGGCGACGGTATTCAGCCCCAGCAGCGTCAGCAACTCACGCGGGTCGCGTACCGCCTCACGCCAGGCGTGTTGCCAGCGGCTGGCGGCGGCATGAAGCGAAGACGGCTGCAAGGGGCGGGGGGCTGCGGGTATCATGGGCGGTCAGAAACAGATGCCCGCCGGTCGCGGCGGGCTCGCACTGAATTTTAAACGATTCCCATCCGGCCGGCCGCTCCTGCGGCGGTTTTGTCCTATCCGAGGAGCTACAACATGGCCAGTTACGGCATGAACGACGTCAAGAACGGGATGAAGATCCTGATCAACGCCGAACCCGCGATCATCACCGACACCGAATACGTCAAGCCGGGCAAAGGTCAGGCCTTTACCCGCGTGAAGTATCGCCTGATTAAGTCCGGCCGCGTGCAGGAAATCACCATGAAGTCGACCGACGCAGTCGAGGCCGCTGACGTGGTTGATACCGATATGCAGTACCTCTATAGCGACGGTGAGTACTGGCACTTCATGCAGCAGGAGTCGTTCGAGCAGTACCAGGCCGACAAGGCCGGTATGGGCGGTGCCGAAAAGTGGCTCAAGGGCGAGGAAGCGTGCGTGGTCACGCTGTGGAACGGGACCCCGATCGCGGTGCAGCCGCCGAATTTCGTAGAGCTGAAGATCACCGAGACTGACCCTGGCGTACGCGGTGACACCTCCGGTGGTGGCGGTAAGCCAGCGACGCTGGAAACCGGCGCGGTGGTGCGCGTGCCGCTGTTCGTTGGCCAGGACGAAGTGATCCGTGTGGACACCCGCTCGGGCGAATACGTCTCGCGCGTGAAGTGACGCAAGGGCGCATAAGCGCCTTGCCGTTATGTTCTTCCCGCGCAGGTGGTGACACGAAGAAAAGGGGCTCTCGATGCTAGCAGCGAGGGCCCCCAGCCTTCCGTCTGTGCTGGAATACGCTAGAAAGCCTCACCATCGCCGATGTGCGTGGTGGTTTCATTGCCCCCAACTTGGATTGCCGCATGACCGACATCGCTGCTCCTGAACCCTGCGACCTGCTGATTGAGGCCGGCTACGTAGTACCGATCGAGCCGCATGCGGTGGTGCTGGAAGACCATGCGGTGGCGGTGCGTCATGGCGAGATCGTCGCGCTGCTACCGATCGCGCAGGCGCGCGCGCGATTTAAGCCGGTTGAGACAGTTTCACGGCCAGAGGCGGCGCTGATCCCGGGACTTGTCAATGCGCATACGCATAACCCGATGACGCTGCTGCGCGGCGTTGCCGATGACCTGCCGCTGATGACTTGGTTACGTGAGCATATCTGGCCGGTTGAGAACGCGGTCATCGGCCCGGAGTTCGTCGCCGATGGCACTGCATTGGCGATCGCCGAGATGCTGCGTGGCGGCACCACCTGTGCCAACGAAAATTATTTTTTCAGTGACGTGCAGGCTGCGGTTTATAAGAAACACGGCTTTCGCGCATTGGTCGGTGCGGTGATCATCGACTTTCCGACCGCCTGGGCTAAGACTGATGACGAATACTTTGACCGCGCTGCCGAGTTACATGACCAGTGGCGTGGCGATGCGTTGATCGGCACTGCGTTTGCGCCGCATGCGCCGTATACCGTCAGCGATGCCAATTTTGAGCGGGTGCGGATGCTGTCCGACCAGCTTGATGTGCTGGTACACCTGCACACCCACGAGACCGCGCAGGAGATCGCCGACTCGTTGCAGCTGTACGGTCAGCGCCCGTTAGCCCGACTGGACCGTCTTGGTCTGGTCAACGACCAACTGATCGCGGTGCATATGACCCAGTTGACCGAAGGCGAGATCCACCTGTGCGCTGAGCGCGGCGTGCACGTGGTGCACTGCCCCGAGTCCAACCTCAAGCTCGCCTCAGGGTTCTGTCCGGCCTGCGCACTGGCGCGGGCTGGGGTAAATCTGGCGATTGGCACCGATGGCTGTGCTAGCAACAACGACCTGGATATGTTCAGCGAGAATCGTACTGCGGCAATCTTGGCCAAGGCGGTAGCTAATGACGCTACGGCGCTGGATGCAGCCACCACGTTACGCGCCGCTACGCTTGGTGGTGCGCGTGCGCTTGGGTTCGGCGAGCGGATCGGTTCAATTGAGCCCGGCAAACAGGCGGATCTGGTGTGCGTGGATTTGTCGGCGCTGGAAACCCAACCGCTGCATCATGTGCTTTCACAGCTGATCTATGCGACCGGCCGCCAGCAGGTCAGTGACGTATGGATCGCTGGCAAGCGCAAGCTGGACCGCCGCGAGCTAGTCGGCATGGATATGGCCGGGTTAATCGCCAATGCGCGCCAGTGGCGAGCACGGATTGCTGCGATTCGGGCAAACTGATTGCGCATCGCGGCTTCCGTGATGGCGAGGGGATCTTTTTCACTGCCCACTGGGCTGCCCCTCCCGCGTCATCCCTGACGCTACCGCTGTCTGGCCACGTCCCTGGATTTTCGTCGTGTGCGCGAATCCCGGAGCAGAGAGAACGATGATATGAACAGCCCCGATTCGGCGAACACCAACTTCAACCAAGCTGAGCTCGACAAGTTTGCCGCGCTGGCTACGCGATGGTGGGACGAAGACGGTCCGCAGAAGCCGCTGCATGCACTTAATCCCGTGCGCTTGCAGTATGTTGCCGCGCGTGTCGCGCTACCTGGCGCGCGCATACTTGATGTTGGCTGCGGCGGCGGCCTGCTCAGCGAGGCGCTGGCACGTGAGGGCGCGCAGGTCACCGCGATTGATTTGGCGCCGGAGCTGGTCAAAGTTGCGCGCCTCCATGGGCTGGAATCAGGCCTCCAAGTCGACTACCGAGTGCAGTCGGTGGAGGATCTGGCCGCCGCCGAGCCGGGCGCGTTCGATGCGGTCACCTGTATGGAGATGCTTGAACACGTGCCGGATCCGACTTCGGTCATAGATGCCTGTGCGCGCCTGCTCAAGCCCGGTGGCCGGTTGCTGCTATCCACGCTCAACCGCACTCCGGCCGCATTCGCGTTGGCGGTGGTTGGCGCTGAGTATGTCGCGCGGTTGTTGCCCAAAGGCACTCACCACTACCGAGACTTCATTAAACCGGCCGAGCTGGCGGGATGGCTGCGCCGGTCCGGGCTGCAGCTGGAGGACGTCAGCGGTTTGGCTTACTTACCCTGGCGTAGTCGTGCGCAGCTGTCCTCGCGGACTGAGGTCAACTATCTGGCGTGTGCGATCAAGCCGTGATAAGCCGTGACTCGGAATTCGCTGAAAAGGATCGGCGTGCAGTGGCGAGATCTCCATCTGGTTGTGCTCAGCCTCTCTCACTGAATGCTGCACCATCACGGTCGTTACCGCGCACGGTGTTGTTCGACCTCGACGGCACCTTGCTTGACAGCGCGCCGGACATGCTGGCGACCGCCAATCAGATGCTACACGCGCGCAGCCGCGCGCCGCTGACGCTCGCGCACTTGCGCCCGGTGGTCTCTAAAGGTGCGCGGGCGATGCTTGCGGCAGCGTTCCCTGAGCTGGCGCCGGCGACCAGTGAGGCGCTGCTGCCCGAGTTCCTGGAGCGCTACCAGGCACTGCTGGGTCAGCATGCGGTGTTGTTCGATGGCGTTGCCGCGATGCTGGACGCGCTTGAGGCGGGTGGCGTGCGCTGGGGCATTGTGACCAATAAGCCCGAGTACCTGGCGCGGCTGATTCTGCCGCAGCTGGGCTGGGAGCAGCGCTGTGCGGTACTGATTGGCGGTGACACCCTGGCCGAGCGCAAGCCGCATCCGTTGCCTCTGTTGACGGCGGCCGAACGTATCGGCACGGCCGCTGGCGCCTGCGTCTATGTTGGCGACGATGAGCGTGACATTCTGGCCGCACGGGCCGCCGGTATGCCATCGGTAGCGGCACTGTGGGGCTATCGGCCCGCCGCTGATGACCCGCGAGCCTGGGGGGCTGATGTGCTTGTTGAATGCCCGGCGCAGTTAATGTCGGCAGAAGCTTGGCCGACCACGTTCGAAACCTGAGGCGACTCCGCCGGTACCCTCATGAGTCAATCTGCACTAGACAGTTTCCTCGATAAATGGCGCGATCGCTGGCCGGAATGGGCTGTGGCCGAGCCGTTTGTGCCGCCACCGCAGCGCCGGCTGGCGCTGGCCTGGTTTTCGGTGCTGCAGGAGTTTGAGGACATCATGAACGTCGCGGGTGATCCACTGCCGGCGGATGCCAAGCTGGTCTGGTGGCAGCAGGAGCTGCGTGATTGGAGTGGACAGCGCTCGCGTCACCCGTTGGGACGGCTGCTGGAGCCGGTGCGCGCCCCCTGGGCGCAGCTGGCTTCAACATTGCCGGCCATGCAGGAAGCGCGCGCGCAGCCGGCATCGCTGGAGCAGGCGCTAAAGGCCCTGCAAGGCTTCGCCGAAGCGGTGGCTGCCGTGGAACGCGCGCTGTTTGAGCGCCATGTGGCTGAGGACGACGCACGTACGATCGCGGTGCAATGGTTGCAAGCGCGTAATGCCGCCGCCGCCGTACTCGCACGGCCGCCCGGCACTGACGCCGCCAGTTGGCAGGCCACGCTGTTGAAGGCCTGGCCGGCTAAACCAAAGCTCGCACGACCGCGACGGGTGTGGTCGCGGATCGCGCGTCTGCGGCTGAAGCGCGAATATGCTGGTAAAGGCGCTTTTGCGCCGCCGCTGCAACAGCTTTGGCACAGCTGGCGCGCCGCCAGCGGCGGGGCATGATGCGCGGCCTACTACCGTAAATTGGCCGAGGGCGGCTGCGCTGGGGTAGCTGGCGTGGGCCAATCCCTTTGGCATGGATAGGGGGCGCTGTTACGCGCTCTGTGGCTGGAACGCTACGAAGGGTGGGCCTTGGTGACGATCACGGTGCAGTGCAGTGCGAGGCGATGGAGGTACTAGGGGCTTTGCGTGCCGCGATCCAGCACCAGCAGGGGGTCGATACGGACGTTGAACCAATTCATCCCCCAATGCAGATGCGGCCCGGTTGCGCGTCCGGTGGCTCCAACCGCGCCGATCAGCTGGCCCTGCTCGACGCGATCACCCACCTTCACGTACAGCCGCGACAGGTGTAGGAAGTTGGAGCTGACTCCGAAGCCATGGTCCAACAGCACCGTACCACCGGTCAGGTACAGGTCTGGCGCGGCAAAGGTGACCACGCCCGCCGCAGGGGCCTTTACCGGGGTGCCGGTCGGCACCGCTATGTCCATGCCTGAATGCCCCGAGCCGGCAGCTTGGCCGTTGTAAACGCGGGCATTGCCGAAACGGCCGCTGATGCGCCCTCGGACGGGCCAGATGAAGGCTTGTGCAAAGTCAGTGCGTGGGTCATCGCGCTCCCGCGCGGCGGTGACCTGCGCCTGTTCGCGGGCGATTCGTTTGGCGATCTGGGGAGGCGGATTGACTGTTTTGGGCGGAACGCCATTGACTCGCTCGACCGGCCAATCGCGCGCGGTTACCGCGATGGCGACAGTCTGGCGGGTGCCATCGGGACGAACCACGCGTACCTGTAGCGGTCCTTTTTCGTCGCGGCCGACGCCAAACACGACGCTGCCGTAAGCGCTGACCCGCAAGCGGCGGCCAGCGTATTCAACGTGGCTACCGGGCACCACCCGGCCGATCACCAGAGCGCCTTGCGAAACGCTGGTCGGAAACACTGCACGCGTGTCGGCTGCTGCCGACGACTGGGCAAGGGCATCGGCCCATGGCGCCCATAGCATGAATGCCGCCGCTAGTACGGCCAATGTAAGTAGCCTGCGCATCAACGCTGAAACGCCAGTCGCTGCCCGGCCGGTGTGCCGACCAGCTCACGACCGTTCCATACCTGCTGGCCATTGACCCAGGTCGAGGCGATGCGCGAACGGAATGTGGTGCCCTCAAATGGCGACCAGCCGCACTTGGATAGCACCTGTTCGCGCTTGACCGTAAACGGAATATCCTCAACCAGCACCAGGTCAGCCCAGAATCCTTCCCGTAGGAAGCCACGTTCGGCGACATCGAACAGCTGCGCCGGCGCGTGGGCAAACTTGCGTACCACGGTGGCGATGTCGAGCTTGCCCTCGTGGACCAGCTCCAGCGCCGCGACCAGCGCGTATTGCACCAGTGGCAGGCCCGACGGCGCCTGCGCGTAGGGTCTCTGTTTTTCCTCCCAGGTGTGCGGAGCATGGTCGGTGGCAAGTACGTCGATGACATCGTTTGCCAGCGCGGCAGTTAATGCCTGGCGGTCGGTGGCGTCCTTGATCGCTGGGTTGCATTTGATCTGGTTGCCTAGCCGACCGTAGTCGGCACGATCAAAGCGCAGGAAGTGGATACAGGTTTCGGCTGTGATGTGCTTGCGTAACTTACCGGTCGGGTCGAGCAGGGGGCCGGACTCGAACAGCGCCAACTCGTCGGCGGTGGAGATGTGCAGCACGTGCAGTCGGGTGCCGTGCTTCTTGGCCAGCGACACCGCCAGCTCGGACGACTTCAGGCAGGCTTGGCGCGAGCGGATGTCGGGATGCATCTCGGCAGTTAATGCCTCCCCGTGGCGGCGCCTGAACTCGGCCAGGGTCGCGTCGATGCTCGGCGTGTCCTCGCAATGAGTGATGATCGGGGTTGGCGCGTCGCGGAAGATCGCATCGAGTGTGTCCGGATTGTCGACCAGCATGTTGCCGGTGGAGGCTCCCATGAACACCTTGATGCCTGGCGCGGTTCTGGGATCGAGCGATTGGATGGCGGCGAGGTTGTCGTTGCTGGCGCCTAGATAAAAGCCGTAGTTGCCCCAGGCGCGTCCGGCGGCGGCATCGTACTTGGCCTGCAGCGCGCTCGCGTCGAGCGTGGGCGGGTTGGTGTTGGGCATGTCCATGAAGCTGGTCAGGCCACCGGCTACCGCAGCGGCTGACTCAGTGGCGACATCGCCCTTGTGGGTGAGGCCGGGCTCGCGGAAGTGCACTTGGTCGTCAATCATCCCGGGGAGCAGCCAGCGCCCGTCGGCATCGATCACGGTCTCGCCCTGTCGGGGGGCGAGCTGCGGTGCGATCTGCTCGATCCGCCCGTTCTGACCGATGCGCAGGTCAGCTTCGGACTGTCGTCCTTCGTTGACCAAACGGGCGTTGAGGATAAGGGTTCGGGTCATGGTGGGTTTCCTGTACGGCGACAAGCAGAAGGCGGGTGTTCGGGGACCGGATCGTAGCCGCCGGGGTGGAAGGGGTGGCAACGGCCCAGGCGGCACAGGGTCAGCCAGCCGCCGCGTAGCGGCCCATAGCGGGCGATGGCGGTCATCGCATACTGGGAACAACTCGGTTCGAAACGGCAGCGCGGCCCTAGCAAGGGGCTGATGAATCGCTTGTAGAATCGCAGCAAGGCGATGAGTAGGCGGGAGATCACGCCGGCATGATATGCCACTCTGCATCATGTGCTTGTTGAATGAGTGGTTGCCGACTCCGCTCGGGGTGGGCTATAAAGTCGTGCTTTCCCGGGCCCCGGGGGAACCAAGGAAGAGCGTTTCGTGGCTGCTAAAACACCTGCAAAAAAGGCCGTCAAGGCCGCCAAGAAGACCGTCAAGCCTGTTGTCAAGAAGGGCGAGGTGGCTAAATCTGCTTCTAAGTCGGCCGTTAAGGTTGTCAAGAAGTCGGTGGTCGCCAAGAAGGTTACGGCCCAAAAGGTCCCGGCCAAGCCCGTGAAGAAATCCGTGGTCAAATCGCCTGCCGTGGCCTCAAAGCCGGCGGTGAAGAAAGCCACGTCGGCAGTCGCTGACAAACCTGCGGCTGTCAAGCCCGTGCCGAAGCCGACCCCCAAGCCGGCGCCGGTTAAGCCCGTTCCGGCCAAGGTCGCCGCGCCGGTGTCCGCTCCCGCCCCAAAGCGGGCCGAGAGCGTTAAGCCGTCCGCCAAGCCCGCAACCCCTTCAAGCAAGAATCCCGTGCCCGTTTCGAAATCCTCAGCGAAAACCCCCAGCAAGACCGAATCGACTGCTAGGCCTGCCGCGACCCGTCCGGTCGGCAAGGTCGCGGTCGCGGTGACCTCTAAGCCCACCGCTCCGGCACCACGTACCAAGTTCAAGGTCGTCGAATACAAGGTCGACGAGGCCACCGGCCGTCCGATCCTGCCAGACGGCTACAAGCCCTCGTCGGACGAGGAGTACATGAGTCCGTTGCAGCAAGAGTACTTCCGCCAACGGCTGCTGCAATGGCGGGCCGACCTGGTCGAAGAGTCCAAGCAGACCATCGAGAATCTGCGCGAGGAAGTGCGCGACATCGGTGACGAGGCTGAGCGTGCAACCCGCGAGACCGAAAACTCGTTGGAACTGCGCACCCGTGACCGGTATCGCAAGCTGATCGGTAAGATTGACAGCACGCTCAAGCGGGTTGATGCCGGCGACTATGGCTACTGTGTCGACACGGGCGATGAGATTGGCCTGGAGCGGCTGGATGCACGCCTGACTGCCGAGCGCACCATCGATGCGCAGGAGCGTTGGGAGCACATGCAGAAGCAGCAGGGCGACTGAGGTTTTAGGACGTCCGCTGAAGGTACAAAGCCCACTTAAATTAATGGGCTACCCGGTTCTCTAAATTCAATCGTGCGTCAGTTTGATCCAGGGATACTCCCGCTCAGGGAGTATCTTGGGAGCTATCAAAACGCCAGGCCACCGCTAGCATCGGACCTCGTAAGCGACTTTGCGAGGCGGCCATGACAACCGAGAAACCGAACGCGCTTCAGCTAAGCATGGTTGGACCGAGCAAGCCTTTTGATGGCGATGGGCTGTATCTGGATGTACAGCCCAACAGCGGACTTATTGGCAGATGATGTGTTGATTCGCTGGGGAAGCGCGCTCTGCCGACCTTCGCTGTCTCCCTGAGGTGTCGCTGGAGCGAGGGCACGTGTGCCTATCTGTAACACGGTCATGATCCAACCCCTACCACGCACAGGCGTGTATGTCCGACAAGAGGCAAACAGGCCGGCCTTACTGTGCCCGGGGGATGGATTAGAATGTGACTAAGTTGGTCATGTTGGGAGTGTCATGGAGCGAGTGCAACTTGCCCATGCCAAAGCCCATCTGTTGGCATTGCTAGAGCGGGGGGAGGCGGGCGAAGAAATCGTCATTGCCCGGCGCGGCAAGGTCATTGCCCGACCGGTGCCCGAGCGTCCGGATGACCGGACTGCCGCAGATGCGCTACACGATGTATGGGCGCTGGGAGGATTTGACTTTCCGGAAATCGTGGAGCCGCAGGCTGGTCTCGGTGATGTCAGGATGGACTGACGCGCATGCTCTGGCTGCTGGATACCAACATCGTGATCGCGATCAGCAAGCGGGTACCAGCGCTGTTGCCTTGGCTGGAGCGGTATGCAACGCGTGATGTCGTGTTGTCCGCCGTGGTGCTGGCAGGGCTTGAGTATGGTGGCGCCAAGAGCGCTCGCCGTGAGCACAACCGGCGGGGTCTTTGACGCCATCGTTCAGGGCTTCGAGGCGATGTCCTTTGATGAGGATGCAGCACGCCGCTATGGCGAAGTGCGTGCTGCGCTTGAGCGGCAGGGACAGCCGATTGGCCGCAATGACTTGATGATTGCGGCCCATGCGCTGGCGCTGGATGCGACCTTGGTCACCGACAACGTTCGTGAGTTTGCCCGGGTGGAGGGTCTGCGGCTGGAGAATTGGCTGCGCTAACGTGCGCGGCCGGTAGCACGTTGAGGGGAGGTATCTCCTCGGGAAGGTTCGGCTGCCCGCTTCGAATGACCATGAGCATGGAAGTCGGTTGGGGTATCAAGCGGCCACGCGGTTCTGGACGTGTCCGAAGGCGACCGTCCAGTGCCGGGAACAGGTGCAGCCATTTCACGGTCGGGACGATCGAGATAGGCGTCCGATACCCGGTGTGGGCAGGCCCGGCCATTGCACCACGGCCTTGCGCGCGGCGAGTCTGACGTTGGCGGATGGGCGTTCTCCACCACGCACGGAGAGCATGGTGGAAATTTCATGTGTGAGCCGGTTGATCAGTGGTTGACTATAAACCGCTCTTCGAATTGGATGGCCAGTTGCGCCTTGACAGCATGCCAGTGGATCGGTGGACTTTTCCACTTGGCCGAGATGGTCTTCAAGGCCAATCAGATGAGTTTGGTGGCAGCCTCGTCTTTGGGAAACTGCCCTTTGTTGCGCACGGCCTTGCGGACCTGGCTGTTGAGGCTTTCGATCGCGTTGGTCGTGTAGATCACCCGGCGGATGTCCGGGGAGAAGGCGAAGAACGGGATCACGTGGTCCCAGGCGCGGCGCCAACTCTGGACGATGGTCGGGTACTTTTGGCCCCATGGCACGGTCTCGAAGGCCTCCAGCGCCGCTTAGATCGGCTTGAGCGCCGCCCCGATCGCCTTGTGCTCCTTCCAGAACGCGAACTGCATCGAGTAACGGATCAGGTGCACGATGCAGGTCTGCACCACCGTCTGCGGGAACACCGCCGTGATCGCCTCGGAGAAGTCTTTGAGCCCGTCGACGATGGCGATCAGGAGGTCGTTGACCCCGCGCGTTTTCAGCTCGCTCATGACCCGCAGCCAGAATTTGGCGCCCTCGGTCTGTTCGATCCACAGCCTCAGTACCTCCTTGCGACCGTCGCAACGCACGCCCAGGGCCAGGTATACCGCCTTGTTGCGCACGATGCCCTCGTCGCGGATCTTGACCCGTAGCGCGTCGAAGAATACGAAGGCGTAAGTCGATTCCAGCGGGCGATTCTGCCAGGCCGCCACCTCCTCCAGGACCGAGGCGGTGACGGCCGAGACCAGGTCTGGAGAAATCTCCAGGCCGTACAGCTCCAGGATAGGGTCCTGGATGTCGCGAGTGCTCATACCCCGTGCGTAGAGCGCGATGATCTTAGTGTCAAAGCCGGGAAAGCGCCGTTGGTACTTGGCAATGAGCGCCGGATCGAAGCGTCCGTGCCGATCGCGTGGAATCGACAGGGTCATCTCACCGTCCGGCGTCAGGACCGTTTTACGGCCGTGTCCATTGCGGTGGTTGCCGCTCTCCCGTTCCCGCTCAGCGTCCAGATGAACGTCCATCTCAGCATTGAGCAGGCGCTCGACCAAGGCTCTCTTCAGCTCCCCGATCAGCCCATCGGGCTCCAGAACGCTCTCCGGGTTGCGTCCGGCTAGCAGCCGGTCCAGCAGGTCGCCCTCAAACGGCCAAATCTTCTCCGTTGCCACACGTGCTCTTTGGTCCTCTCAGGACAGCGTATGGCTCACACCGAATTTCTGACACCCTCGGTGACTGTTAGGTCGCCAGTCGCGATGCGGCCGCGTTGCGGTTATGCCGACACATCGCACCGCCATCAATCCGGGTACCACAGAGTTAAATTTGACTGTAATGCTGAATGAGCAGACTAAACGAGTGGCACGTTGCCAGGTCCCGTTCGCTTCTTATGCTCCTAACTGCTCTCTCCCGTACCTTGCGATGGTTCCCGTTTCCGTGCGCGTGGGTCATCGCAGCGGCGGTGATTTCGCTATGGGCTGCCGAGCGCAAAGACTATGCGCTTAACTTACACGCTTGTTTGCCACTCACCAGCAGGATTCGCCTGTTGGAGGAGGGCTGATCCATGTTGGGCATCGTCAGGCAAACGCCATCGCGGCAGCGTCGTCGCCGGCGTCGCCGCATCACGGCGAGCGTATTGGTGCTGGCATTGTTGCTGCTGGCAACGCTGGCCCTGGGACCGCGTGTGGTGCCGCGGCTGGCGCCCTCACCGCTGCCGCCGGTGCCGCAGTCACTACAGGCCTTGCAAGACTGGATCGACGCCCGCGAGCGAGCTGTGCCCGGACTGCGGCAAGATAACCGTGCGCGTATTGTCTGGGCTAATCCGGAGCATCCGGCGCGCACCGATTGCGCGATGGTGTACCTGCACGGCTTCAGTGCCAGTCAGGGCGAGGGGGCGCCGACCCATCGCTGGCTGGCGCGCAGCTTCGGCTGCAACCTCTATCTACCGCGGTTGCCCGGTCACGGGCTGAACGCCGACGATGCGCTGAAGGGCGTAACTGCCCAGCGCCTGCTGGATGCGTCCGCTGAGGCGCTGGCGGTGGGGCGAGTGTTGGGGCGCCGTGTGGTGCTGATCGGCAGCTCGATGGGCGGCGCACTGGCGGTGCAGATTGCGGCCGAACACCCGAACCAGGTGCAGGCGTTGCTGCTGTGGTCGCCCTTCGTGCGAGAGCGTGATGACCAACTGGAACCGCTGTTGTGGCCATGGGGCCAGCAACTGCTGCTGTGGATCCGTAACGGCGGCGATCCGATCCTGCGCCATGCACAGAACAGCGTCTATTGGGCTAACGCTATCCATGTCGACGGCTACCGCGCATTGGTGGCGCTGAGTCGGGGCGGTATGCGACCGGCGGTTTTTGCGAAAATTCATGTGCCGGTGTTCGTGGGCTATTACTACCGCGATCGGCAGCACCAGGATCCGAGTGTGTCGGTGGCGGCAATACATGAGATGTTTGGGCAGCTGGGCACGCCGCCGGCATTGCGTGAGCTGTTGGATTTCCCGGAGGCAGACGCCCACGTCATCGCCTCGCCACTGCGCTCAAAATCGGCGCCGCAGGTGTTTGCGGCCAGTTGCCGGTTTCTGGCAACGCGGGTCGGATTGACGCACGCATCCGGCGCACCGGACTGCATCGCTGCCTGGGATGACTATGCTGCGCAGGACGCAAAACGCTAAGGATGACGGCTGCGCGGCCGCAGTCATCGACTGAGGGAGCTATAGATCGCGCAGGTTTAGTCGGCGCAGTTTGGGGGCCCTCCAGGCCGTGGTCGCGACCACGGCAAGGGTGATGCAGCCGCCCAGCACAACGGCCGGCACCAGGCCAATTAGCCGCGCCATCGTGCCGTCGTAGAAGGCGCCCAGTTCGTTGGATGAGCCGACAAAAATGCCGTTAATCGAGGACACTCGTCCGCGCATCTCGTCAGGGGTCGCCAACTGCAGGATAGTCTGTCGAAGCACCATCGAGACGCCGTCGCAAAGGCCATAGACCAGCAAAATCACTGCCGATAGCCAAAAATGGCGTGACAGCCCGAAGGCGATCGTGCACAGCCCGAATCCCGCCACTGCCCATAGCAGCACGCGTCCGCCATTGCGCTGCAACGGATGTCGTGCCAGCCACAGCCCCGCCAACACCGAGCCCAGCGCCGGTGCGCCGCGCAGGATGCCGAGTCCCTCCGGGCCGTAATGCAGGATGTCGTGGATGAAGGCTGGTAGCATCGACAGCGCACCGCCGAGCAGAACCGAGAACATGTCCAGGGCCATCGCACTGAGCATGATCGGGTTGGAGAACACGAAGCGCGCGCCTTCGGCGATGCTGCGGAAGATCGGCGCACGTGTCGCGGCCGGCGCTGCCTCTTCGACCCGCATCGCCAGCAATGACATTGCCGAGGCCAACGCAATTAGGCCCGCTACTGCATAGGCCAGTGCGTTACCGCCGACGCCAACCAGTACGCCGCCCAGCGCCGGACCGACTACCATCCCGGCCTGGAACACTACACTGCCCAAGCTGGCGCCGCGCCCGTAGGCCGTGCGTGGCAAGGTGCGTGCGAACAGTGTGTTGTAAACCGGAGTCAAGAACGAGCGGACTATGCCGGTCAATGCGATTGCCGCATAGATCGACCACACCGCGTGGACAGAAATCCAGCTCCTCGCGACCACCAACAAGACCGTTGCAGTGGCCGCCAGTCCAAGTGCGGCGGTGATTCCTAACCGCCGCCGTGATAGATGGTCGACCAAGTAGCCTGCAAATGGGGCCACGCAAAAAAACGGCAGGATCTCAGCCAGGCCGATCACGCCCAGTGAGAATGGATTGCCGGTGATCTGATAGATATGCCAGCCGACGGTAACCGCAACGATCTGATAGGACAGCATCGCGCAGATGCGATAGGCCAGCAACAGCGTGAAGCCGGGATACGCGAGCAGGCCGCGAAGGCCGGGGCCTGTCTCACGCAATCCACTCACTTGGATTGGGCCAGGGCGGTGTCACGGATGAAGCTGAGCATGGCGGCCACGCCGTTACTGCGGGTCGGAGATAGATGCCGCGACAGGCCAATGTCGTTGATGTAGGTTGGATCAGTGGCAAGGATCTCCGCAGCGCTGCGGCCGGAGTACACACGCAGCGCAAGAAAGATCAGTCCAGAGACTATCGCCGAGTCACTGATCGCGGAGAACACCAGTCGCTCGGCATTACCCTCCGGCACAATCCACACCAGCGACTGGCAGCCGTGCAGACGATGCTGCTCAGTCTTCCAGGCCTCGGGAAAGACGGGCAGCTTGCGGCCGAGGTCGATCAGGTACTGGTAGCGCTCGGACCAATCGCCGAAGAATGAGAACTCCTCAGCGATTGCTAGCTGGGCCTCAGCCGCGGTGGGTTCGCGCGGGAAGGGAAAGTGGGTCACAGGAGGGTCTCTAAAAGATGGAGCGATGGCGTAGGAGCGCGCCTCGTGCACTAGGGCCGTGATGGCGAGTCGCCTCGCGCGCAGGGCGCGCGCCCATGACACCGATCAGCCACGTTTCCAGCGCACGCCTTGCGGCGTGTCTTCCAGAATTATGCCTTCGTTGGCCAGTTCGGCGCGGATCGCGTCGGCGCGAGCAAAGTCACGCGCCTGCTTGGCCGCAGTGCGTGACTCAATCAGGGCCTGGATGCGGGCATCGTCATCGGCAGAAGCCCCCCGGTTGAACCAGGCTTCCGGTGTCTGCTGAAGCAAGCCCAGCGCAAGTCCGGCGCCGAGCAGGTCGGCCTTCAGCGCGAGCCGGTTGCCGGGATCGTCGCATCGCCGCGCTTCGGCGGCGATGCGGGCCAGTTCGGCCAGCGCCTGCGGCGTGTTGAGGTCATCATCGAGCGCGTCCTCAATGGCCTGCGGGATTGAGGGGGCGACCTCGATTGAGGCCAGGTCCCGTAACGTGCCGTATAGCCGGTCCAATGTATTGCGCGACTGCTCGATCAGTGCATCGGACCAGTCCAGCGGCTGGCGATAGTGAGCGGATAGCAGTGCATAGCGCAGTGCTTCAGGCGGATGCTGGCGCACTAGGTCGTGGATGCGCTCAATGTTGCCAACCGACTTGCTCATCTTGGCGCCGCCGAAGTTGAGCATGCCGTTGTGCAGCCAGAATCGCGCAAAGGTCGCGCCACCGTGAGCGCATTCGCTCTGCGCAATCTCGTTCTCGTGGTGCGGGAACTGCAGATCGATGCCGCCGGCGTGGATGTCGATGGTTGGGCCCAGGTGGGCAGCGGCCATCGCCGAACATTCAATATGCCAGCCCGGGCGGCCGCGTCCCCAAGGCGAGTCCCAGCCCGGCAACTCGGCTGAAGAGGGTTTCCACAGCACGAAGTCGCCTGGATCCTGTTTATAGGGCGCGACCTCGACGCGCGCACCGGCCAGCATCTCCTCCGGATCGCGACCGGACAGCTTGCCGTACCGGTCGAAGCTGGCGACCGAGAACAGTACGTGCTCCTGGGCGGCATAGGCATGGCCCGCTTCGATCAGACGCTCGATCATCGCCACGATTTGCGGGATGTGGGCGGTTGCCTGCGGCTCGATATCCGGTGGCGTCACGCCAAGCGCGGCCATGTCCCGGCGGTAGGCGGCAGCAAAGTGATCGCTGATCGCTGAGATCGGGACTCCTTGCTCACATGCGGCCGCGTTGATCTTGTCGTCCACGTCGGTAATGTTGCGGGCGTAGCGTAAGGCGCCATAGCGTCGGCGCAGCAGCGCGGCCAAAACGCCAAACACCACGGGTCCGCGGGCGTTGCCGATGTGGACATAGTTGTAGACCGTAGGCCCACACACGTACATCGTGGGGCTGGCAGGATCGAGCGGTGCGAACGGTTCGACCCGCCGCGTCAGGTTGTTGTGCAGGCGCAGGCTCATTGGCATCGGGGGTGGAAGAGCTTGTTAATTCTACGCGGAACCTAACGTTGGCGCTGAGCGCAGGGTGGCCGCTGCGGATGGGGGTCTGTGAAGCGTCACCAAGGGGAGGCAATATCGGGTAGCGTTCAGCCCCCGGCCGGGGGCGTATCCCTAGACTCGGGAAAATACCCTCATCTGCCTGCTTGGTGCTGATGCGTTCCTCCCTTTTGATGTGTGCGACCTGCCTGCTGGCCTGCTTGCCGCTATGTGTCTGGGCGCAGGCTGATCAGCAGACCGGAGATGGCCGGGTAGTAGTGATCGAGAATGTCAAACTCGATTACGCCCAGGTACTTAACGTCGAACCTGTTTATCAAACGCTGCGTGCGAGTCGTACCGAGGAGCAGTGCGATCCGGATCCAGCCGCGAGCGCGAGCGCGAGCGAGCAGACCAAGACGTCGGAGGCTGAGGAAGGGCGATTTTCGCGAATGGTAGATTCCGTCAAGGATCTCTTCAGCAAGCGCTCGTCGTCCGCCGATGCCACCCCGGCCCCTCCGCCTACCAGTACCCGGCGCAATTGCCGCATCGTTGAAGTACCACGTGAGTTCCGCAGGCCAATCGCCTACGACGTGGACTACGTTTACAAGGGCACCAAGTACCGCTCACGGCTGCCAGACGACCCCGGTAATCGGCTGCGGGTGCGGGTCTCGGTAACGCCCTATATCCCTGATGCGATCCTGGCTCCGGCACGCTGAGCATTCGTGGTGAATAGCTTTAGCGCACAGGGGCTTTACAGCGAGACCATCGGCGCATGCGCCCGCGATACAAGAACGCTTGCGTGCGGGCGCCATGCATGCGAGGATCTGCCGCATATGAAGCCGAACGCCCACAACCACGACACCAGCGCTGCCCGGATGGCCTCCGGCATGACCTCGCGTGCGCGCCGACCGGAACCCCACATTTTCGCTGGGTAACCGGAGCGTCGTGCTGTCCGTTCGGAAAACCCAGCCCCAGGCTGGGTTTTTTCGTTTTCGGGGTTGCAGTTGTAATGAAAACAGGTCCGCGCACGAGCGACGTTGATAGCCGCTGCGAATGGCCTACAAGGAACACCCGCGCA
>Cebus_capucinus_imitator_PRJNA485217_SSR047__coassemble_1279_pt1 | contig 17596 bp, 19 predicted proteins | sample Cebus_capucinus_imitator_PRJNA485217_SSR047__metabat2_high_PE_004 | metagenome-assembled genome bin Cebus_capucinus_imitator_PRJNA485217_SSR047
CATATTGGAAAACTTTTAGGGTCGGAAAATGTGCTATAATAAACAAGACAGCCACCAGCAGCCGGCCCTCCGATTGCAGTTGCCGTAGCCGCTCCAGATGCGCCGGCCGCGCCACCTTGCGCCCTTCCAGCGCCCGCTCAGCGTCATGCCCTTCGATCACATACCACATTGATTGCCTCGATTCGACTTGAACCCAGGATTCATTTTAGATGCGCGACCGCTAGACACCACCCCTTGCCACGCATTACTCTTGGATCCACTGCATGCGGCTGGATACAGGCGGCCCGTCGGCGCCCGGCCCCGCCCGCCCCGACGACCGATTCGCCCGATACCGGATCGCCGCGTTATACGACCTCTCAGAAGCTGTTACGCCGTCGCTCCCGTACCGGGCTCGCCGTGCTGGTTTGTGGTGTGGGATCGCGCCATCCCGGCGCGACAGGGATTGCAACAAAAGAACAGAAGGCTGCGCCGGACAAGTTCTGCGGCGGCCGCACAACGCAACACCAATTCGAACTGATGACCTCCGAACTCGCGTCTGCCGCGACCGCCCCGACATCGCCGTCCGCTCCGCAGCAGCAGGAAATGCCGCTGGCGGTGGTGCATGGGCAGCCGTTGCTACAGATCCCGCAGGATCTGTATATCCCGCCGGACGCACTGGAAGTCATCCTCGATGCTTTTGAAGGCCCGCTCGACCTACTGCTGTACCTGATCCGCCGTCAGAATCTGGACATCCTCGATATCCCGGTCGCCGAAATCACCCGCCAGTATGTGGACTACATCAATGTGATGCGGGAGCTGAGGTTCGAGCTTGCCGCCGAATATCTGGTGATGGCCGCGATCCTGGCTGAGATCAAGTCGCGAATGCTGCTGCCGCGTCCGCCTACCACTGAGGGTGAAGAAGAAGACCCGCGCGCTGAATTGGTGCGCCGACTGCAGGAGTACGAACGCTTCAAGCAGGCGGCCGAGGACATTGATGCCCTGCCCCGCCAGGACCGCGACACTACTCCGGCGCAAGCCCATGTGCCGGACCGTGCCGCGATCAAGTTACCGCCCCCGGTCGACCTCAAGGAGATGCTGTTGGCGTTGTATGACGTGCTCAAGCGCGCCGAATTGTTCACCGGCCACGCGATCAAGCGTGAGGCGCTGAGCGTGCGCCAGCGCATGGGCGATGTGCTGAGCCGGCTAGGCGATGGTCGGTTCTATCGGTTTGAGACGCTATTCGCCGCGGAGGAAGGCAAGCTTGGCGTGCTGGTCACTTTCCTGGCACTGCTGGAGCTGGCCAAGGAACAATTGCTGGACATTGTCCAGGAGGCACCTTTGGCACCGATCTACGTCAAGTCACTCGCATTGAACAATACGAACGAGCCCCTGCAGTTCTCGAGCGAATTCGACGACAGCAGACGTGAAGGCAATACCGAATCCGCCGACGAGCCCACCTGAGCAAGCCGACGCATGGATCAAACGCTGATCACCCGTATCATCGAAGCTGCGTTACTGGCCAGTCAGCAGCCACTGACGCTGGCTCAGTTGAATGAGCTGTTCCCCGAGGACGAGCCAGCGCCGCCTGGCAGCGTGGCGCGTGCGTTGCAGCTGCTGCGAGAGGGCTGTGCAGAGCGCGGGGTGGAACTGGTCGAGGTCGCCTCCGGCTTCCGCTTTCAAGTCAAGGCCGATGTGCACGGCTGGGTTGCGCGGCTGTGGACCGAGCGCAAGACGCGCTACACTCGCGCCACGCTGGAGACCCTGGCGTTGATTGCCTACCGCCAGCCGATTACCCGCGGCGAGATTGAGCAGGTCCGCGGAGTGACGGTCAGCAGCAATATCATTCAGGCGCTGGAGGAACGCGAGTGGATCCGTGTGGTCGGCCACCGCGACGTACCTGGCAGGCCAACGCTGTTTGGTACAACCAAGGGATTTCTGGATTATTTCGGGCTCAAGAGCCTGGACCAGCTGCCCCCCTTATCGGAATTAAAGGACATCGGCGAGCTAGATCCGCAGCTACCGCTTGATACCAATGGTCAGCCAGCGGCTCCACTGCCGGCCAGCGCGGCAGCAGCGGGGCTGGCAGCGCAAGCCGTGCCGGGTGCCAGCGGGCAGGTTTCCATGGCGCAGGCCGACGCGCGACTCACCGAAGACAATCCGGATGGTTCCGGACCTGTCGTTACCGTACAACCTGACAATGACGCGCCGGAACCGACACCCGACGCATCTGCACCCGAAGCCGCGCCGGGCGAGCGCGCGGTAGACCCGAACGAAGACGAAGACAACGCCGTCGCGACGACGACCGTGGCTGTTGACGAAGCCGATCCAGAACCAGAGGCCGCCCCGGAACGGGCCGACCGGAGCCAGAATCATGAGTGACACCCCCCGTAAGCTTTCCTTGAACACGCTTTCGCTCAAGCGCGAAGGTGTTCCAGAACAATCCCGTCTCGAAGAGCGCCTGCATAAAGTGCTGGCTCAGGCCGGCCTAGGCTCGCGCCGCGCGCTTGAACAGCGCATTGCTGACGGCCTGGTCAAGGTCAACGGTGATATCGCGCAGACCGGCATGTCGATCAAGAGCGGTGACCGGATCGAGCTGGATGGCCGCAGCTTCGTGGCCAGCGCACTGACCGAGCCGGCACGCGTACTTATTTATAACAAGCCCGAAGGCGAAGTGACGACTCGCGAGGATCCGGAAGGCCGCCCGACCATCTTCGAAGCGCTGCCGACATTAAAGGGCGCGCGCTGGATCGCGATCGGTCGCCTGGACATCAACACCACCGGCTTGCTGCTGCTGACCACCGACGGTGAACTCGCCAACGCGATGATGCATCCGTCCTACGAGGTCGAGCGCGAGTACGTGGTGCGCGTGCGCGCCCCTGAAGGCGAAGACAAGGTACCGGACAACCTGATCGACCGCCTCGCTCGCGGCGTGGCATTGGAGGATGGCCCAGCCAAGTTCGAGCAGATCGAGCGCATTGGCGGCACCGATTCGCATGATTGGTTTCGGGTAGTCGTCAAGGAAGGCCGTAACCGTGAGGTGCGCCGGCTGTGGGAATCACAGGGCTGCCAGGTCAGCCGACTCAAGCGCACCCGATACGGCAATGTCGCCTTGCCACGCGAACTGCTGCGCGGCCACTCGGTGGAGCTACCGGTCGCGCAGGTCGATGCATTACGCGCCGAATTGAAGCTGGAACAAGGCGCGCCGTCTGCACTGACCCTACAGCCAGTGATTGGTCAACGACGCGCGGCCAAGTCCACTGTGCACGTTGGCGGTGGCCGCAGCGCTGGTGCTTATATCAATGGTCACAACACCGCCGACGAGGGCCGCGAGCTGCGTCGCTTCGACAACGTGCGCGAGGATCGCGGCCGTGGCCGCGGTAAGGGCGGCGGCTTCAAGGGTGGCCTGACCGTAACCGGTGAAGCGGCGGCCAAGCAATCGCAGAAACCATTTAAGCAGCGCAAGAACAAGGGTGACCGCGCACTGCCTGAGGGTAACCCAGCCGCGTTCCGCAGCTGGTACGTACCGGAAGGCGTCAGCACCGGCCCAAGCGGCCACCGCAATGCGGGGCCCGGTGGTCAGGGGCAAGGCCGCCCGTATAGCAAGCCCAAAGGTCCAGGCGCTGGCGGGCGCCCGGCGAGCCAGGGCCGTGGCGGTACCGGCGCCAGTCAGGGCCAAGGTCAGCGCAAGCACCCCTACGGGCATCCAGGCAATGCGCCAAGCTTCCCGTCCGACCACGCCACTCCCGGCGCCAGTCCGTACGGCTCGGCTCGTCCTGCGAGCGGCCGTCCCGCGGGCAATCGGGGGCCGGGAGGGCCGCGTGGCGGCAATCGACCGGGTGGTGGGCGCGGCCCGGGCGGCAACACAGGCCCTCGCCGCAGCGGTCCGCGCGGCGCCTAAGTGAGCTAAAACGAAAAACGCCCCTGACCGGGGCGTTTTTCTTTTCTACCCTGGAGAGCAGGCCACCGCAGCCTCCTTGAAACGCGTCGAGCCTGCGGGGGCGGTTTTATCGGAACACCCCGTCGTGCGCATGACGCCTCCCTACGCTGTACAAGCCCTCTTCCACGCGCGATACGCGATACGCTGCTCAGCGCCGCGAAATCACAAACTTGCCAAAGCCAATACCCAGGTCCCAGCCTTCGCCAGTGCCGGCCAGCGCCAGCGAGATGTCGCCTTTGGTCACCACCTGCGCGTTGCTCGACTTGGACGCACCGGCATGCACTTCGGCACCGCCGTAAGTCCCAAGCAGGTCATTAAGGCTATAGGCACCGGTAAACTTGCCCTTACCATCGACGATTTTGGACTTGCCTACGGTCAGGCCGCCCCCCTTCGCCACGATCTTCACCGGAATGCTGGCGCCGTTATCGCAGGTGATGGTACCGGTGCCGCTGGCAGTCTTGTAGAACATCGACCAGCCGGATAGGTTGAAGCGCAGCTCACAATCGATGTTGCCGGCCGCCCGCGCCTGCGGCGCCAGCGACGCAGCGGCCAGCAGCGCAATTAGGCTTAAAGTCTTGGTCATGACGAGCATCCCAGTGTGAATAGGTCGTGAGGTTAGCAGTGAGACCGTCACCGTTATGGCAACATCACCAGAGCCGTCTCACATCCGTTCAGCTGGCGCCTTCCCCGCTCGCATCGCACACGCGGTAGCATTTCCAACCAATGAACCGCCTCGCCTTAGTGCTGCTCGCTGCACTCACCCTACCCACTGCCGCCATCGCGGACGATGCCATACCGGTGCAGGGCTATAGCGTTGTACATGCCTATCCGCATGACCCTACTGCATACACCGAAGGCTTGTTCTACCAAGACGGCTATCTGTATGAGAGTACTGGCGAGGTTGGTCACTCCAGCATTCGCAAGCTCGATCTGACTAGCGGACGGATACTGCAGAAATCGGTACTGCCGCCGCCCTACTATGGCGAAGGCATTACTGCCTGGCATGGGCGCCTTATCCAGCTTACCTGGCGCGACCAGCAGGGTTTCGTTTACAACCTGTCCACGCTCAGGCCGACAGGCCGCTTTACCTATGCCGGCGAGGGCTGGGCACTCACCCATGACGCTCACGTGCTGTATATGAGCGATGGCAGCGCCACGATCCGCCGGCTCGACCCCAACAGTCTTGAGGAGATCGGTTCAATCCAAGTGACCGCAGATGGAAAACCGCTGCGCAACCTCAACGAACTGGAATGGGTGAATGGCGAGCTTCTCGCTAATGTCTGGCTGACTGACCGTATCGCTCGCATTGACCCGACCAGTGGCCGGGTGGTGGGTTGGATCGACTTGACCGGACTCGCCCCGCCGCCGGAGACCCTGGCCGACCCAAACAATGATGTACTCAACGGCATCGCCTACGACGCCAAGCACGACCGCCTGTTCGTCACCGGCAAGCGTTGGCCCAAGCTATATCAAATCCGGCTACTGCCCGCGCGCCTCCCATAGCAAGCCACCGGCGCGCAAGGCGCGCCTCTAAGTAGACAGATGTGACGGGGTCAGTTCAAATGCGTCGGCGTCGAGCATGGCCGGAAAGCGCTGACGATGTTCGGCCAAGGCCGCCGCTGAGATCGTCGTGGTCGCCACTTGCTCGCGCTCGCGGATCTCCAGCTGCGCCTGACCAAGCGCATCGATCACCGCACTGTCACCTGCATAGTGCAGCTGGTTACCGTCCCTTCCAACCCGATTGACCGCCACGACATAGCACAGGTTTTCGATCGCACGTGCGCGCAGTAAGGTTTTCCATGCATGGGCACGCACAGAGGGCCAGTTGGCGACGAAGATCTGCAAATCAAAGTCGAGCTGGCCCGGACGCTCCACATTGAATCGATTGCGGCAGAACACTGGAAAACGCAAGTCATAGCAGACCTGAGGATTGATACGCCAGCCCTTCCAGTCGACGCTGAGCCGCTCTCGCCCGGCTGAATAACGATGGTGCTCGTTGGCGTAGCGGAACAAATGGCGCTTGTCGTAATGGACTAATGCGCCATCCGGTGTCGCAAACAGCAGACGATTGAATACCCCCTCGCTGGTTCGCAGCTGAACGCTGCCGGTGACTGCGGCGCCTAGTCGGGCCGCCTGCTCGCGGATCCAGCTCACCGTCGGTCCCTCCATGCTTTCGGCGCGCTCAATGGCATCGTTGGAGAATCCGCTGGTGAACGTCTCGGGGAGCACAACCAAATCGGTCGCACCGACCAGCGACGCTAGCAACGCGGCATAGTAGTCACGATTGGCAGCCGGATCGTGCCAACGGGTGTCACCTTGGACGAGCGAAATGCGTAGGTCGTGCATAGTCGGACTTCGGGATCTGGGAAACTCAGCTGGAGCGTAACCGCTTTAGCTAGCGCGATGAATAAACACGATTCAAATCGCGCGCAGTCGCTCGATTGCCGCGTCCAGCGTCGCTTCATTTTTAGCAAAACATAGCCGCACCAGCCGCTGTCCGACCGGCGGCGTTTCGTAAAACGGCGACAACGGGATTGCGGCCACGCCTTTCTCGACCGTCAGCCACTTCACAAAGTCGGTGTCCGGCAGGTCGCTGACCGCTGAATAGTCGACCAACTGAAAGTAGCCACCCAGCACCGGCAACGGCCGCAAACGGGTACTCAATAGCTGCGCGTGGAAGCGATCCCGCTTGGCCTGGTAGAACGCACCGAGCTGCTGGTCATGCTCAGGCTCGTCACGAATCATTGCGGCAAAGGCATGTTGGGCCGGTGCAAAAGTCGCAAAGGTGTTGTATTGGTGGACTTTACGAAACTCAACGCTCAACGCCGGCGGTGCGATCGCATAACCGATCTTCCAACCCGTGCAGTGGTAAGTCTTGCCGAAGCTGGACACCACGAAGGCGCGCGCGCGCAACTCCGGCCAACGCAGCACCGACTCGTGGCGACGCCCGTCAAACACGATGTGCTCATACACTTCGTCAGAGATCAGCGCGATGTCGGTGTCACGCAGCAACTCTGTCAAGACGCGCATGTCATCGGCGGTAAGCATCGCACCGGATGGATTATGCGGGGTATTAATGATCAGTAGCCGGGTCCTGGGCGTGATCGCCGCGCGCACCCGCTGCCAATCTGGCGCAAAGCTCTGCGGGTTCAGCGGGACGTGCACGGCGCGCGCACCAGCCAGTGCGATGGCCGGTTCGTAACAGTCGTACGCCGGGTCAAGCACGATCACCTCCTCGCCCGGACGCACCACCGCATGGATTGCGTTGAATATCGCCTCCGTTGCGCCGCTGGTCACCGTGATCTCGCTGTCAGCGTCAACGCGGGCGTCATAGCACCGCTGCGCTTTGTCGGCGATCGCCTGGCGCAGCGGCACCACACCGGTCATCGGCGGATATTGGTTGTGGCCGGCACGCATCGCCGCGTTCAGCTCATCGACCAGTCGCTGCGGTACCGCGAAATCCGGGAAGCCCTGACCCAGGTTGACCGCGTTGTGTTCGGCCGCCAGCTGAGACATCACTGTAAAAATGGTCGTGCCCACCGTGGGCAGCTTGGTGGCAGGAGTCATGGAAGCACCATGGCCAAATGAAGGGATGCCGGAGTTTACGCAAAACCGTTACGTCCTGCGGCCCCTTTCCGACATACCGCGATTTTCACCCGAGCCTGAACGACCTGATCGAAACGGCCTTCTATCCGAGCTCGGATCGATGCGGCAGGCCCGCTCCAACCCCGAGTGCCGGTTACAATATCCGCCGCCCTACCCGGCGCCACCGTTCCCGTCCGATGACCGATTCGTTGTACTCCGCGCCGCCCCTGCTCGCCGCGCATGCGCTGGCCTTCGCCCGCAACGAGGAGCCGGTATTCGGGCCCATCGACTTCCACGTAAACGCAGGCGAGGCTCTGCTGATTCAGGGCGGCAATGGCGCTGGCAAAACCACGCTGCTGCGCTTACTGGCGGGCCTGCTGCATGCCGAATCCGGGCGTATCGAGATCGACGGCCGTACGGCCAGGCGTCGTGAGCGTACCCGCTTCATCGCGTATTTGGGCCATCTACCCGGACTGAAAGCCGACCTGACCACATTGGAAAATTTGCACTTTTTGTGCGGGCTGCACGGCCGCCGTGCCCGGCAAATGCCAGGCAGTGCGCTGGCAATCGTCGGGTTGGCGGGCTACGAGGCTACGCCTGTGCGGCAGCTATCGGCCGGTCAGAGAAAACGCCTGGCGCTAGCGCGACTGTGGCTGTCGCCTGCCCCACTGTGGCTGCTTGACGAACCCTATGCCAATCTCGATTTGGACGGTATCACCCTGGTCAATCGGATGATCTCCGCGCATCTGCGTGGCGGTGGCGGTGCGCTGGTGACCACTCACGGCGCATATGCCGCGCCGCCAGTACGCACTCGCATGCTGGTGTTGGGAGAGGCGGCATGAGCATCCCATCGCCCCAGCCATCGCTGTTACAAGCCTCACGCGCCTTAGTGCTACGCGATCTGCGGCTGTTGTGGCGCCGTCGTAGCGATGCGCTACAACCGATATTGTTCGCGTTACTGGTCGTGGTGCTCTTCGCGCTCGGTCTGGGTACCCGCCCAGCGCTGTTGGCACAGGCTGCACCCGCGACGCTGTGGCTGGCGGTATTGCTCGCCGGACTACTCTCGCTGGACTCGCTTTTCCGCAGCGACGTGGAAGACGGCTCAATGGAGCAATGGCTGCTCACCCCGGTGCCGTTAACCTGGTTGATTCTGATCCGGGTGCTGCTGCACTGGGCCACCAGCGCGCTGCCGTTGATCGTGGTGACCCCGTTGCTTGGCGAACTGCTGCGGCTGCCGCATATCCAATTGCCAATACTGCTGGTGTCGCTGGCGTTGGGTACCCCATTGCTGAGTCTACTCGGCGCGGTCGTCGCCGCGCTCACAGTGACGATGAAACGCTCTGGTATGCTCGTCGCGCTGTTGGCACTGCCACTATACGTCCCAGTGCTGGTATTCGGGGCCGGCAGCGTTACCGCCAGCGCGCAGGGTCAGGATCCGACCGGCGCACTGCTGTTGATGGGTGCCGGACTGATCGCAGGACTGGCACTGGCGCCGCTGACCGCCGCGGCAGCCATGCGTATTTCACTGAGTTGAATCCATGCCCCTAGCCTCCGCCATCGCATGAAACCTTTGGTTCGCTGGTTTCACCAACTCGGCTCGCCGGCGGTGTTCGATCGCTTTGCCCGACGCTGGGCCCCCTGGTGCTACGCCGCTGCATTCGTGCTGTTCGTGCTCGGGCTGTGGCAAGCCCTGTTCGTGGTCCCAGCCGACTACCAGCAAGGCGACAGTTTTCGCATCCTTTACATCCATGTCCCTAGCGCCTGGATGAGCTTGTTCGTATTCGCGGTGATGGCGCTGTACGCGGCAATCGCGCTGATCTGGCGGATCAAGCTGTGCGAGATCTTGGCAATGGCCTGCGCACCAATCGGTGCCGCCTTTACCGTAATAACGCTGCTCACCGGCAGTCTATGGGGCAAACCCATGTGGGGGGCCTGGTGGGACTGGGACCCACGCCTGACCACCGAACTGATTTTGCTGTTCTTGTATTTAGGCGTGATCGGCCTGTATCAGGCGATTGAGGACCGCCGCACCGCGGCTCGCGCGGCGGGACTACTGGCGATCGTCGGAGTCACATTACTACCGGTGATCCGCTACTCCGTGGTGTGGTGGAACTCGCTGCATCAGGGGCAGACGATCCGCTTTTTCGGTGGTTCGAGTATGGATCCGAGCATGATGGCTCCCCTGTGGCCGATGCTGCTGGCGACCAAACTGTGGTTCATCGGCTCGCTTCTGGCACGGGCTCGCGCCGACAACCTACGGCGTGAAGCGGGTAAGGACTGGGTGGCCAAGCTGGTCAAGGAGCGCGCATGAGTTATCTCCCTTATATCGTCGCCGCCTATACGGTGTTTGCGCTGGTGTTGGCTTGGGATTGGCTGGCCGCACGTCGTCAGCTGCGCAACGCGCTACGCCAGGCGCAAGCCCACCGTGGACGTCCGCTCCGCACACAGGCCGCCCCCAGCGATACCGAGCTGGCGCGATGAATCCGGCCCGACGCAGGCGCCTGCTATGGGTGCTGGCGCTGGTGTCGGTTTGCGCAGTAGTGACGACGCTGGTGGCATTGGCTTTACAGCACAACGTTTCTTATCTGTACACCCCGTCTGAAGTCCTGCGTGGACAAGCCGGTGCGCATGCCCGTTTCCGGTTGGGTGGCATGGTCGAAAAGGGCTCCTTCCGACGCGAACCAGGATCTTTACAAGCTCACTTCCGGATCACTGATGGCGACGCCCACCTATCAGTCAGCTACGACAAGATCTTGCCTGACCTGTTCCGTGAGGGCCAGGCGGTAATCGCCATGGGGCGCATGCGCGATGGCGTGTTCATCGCCGAAGAGGTGCTAGCCAAACACGATGAGACTTATATGCCTAAGGAAGTCGCTGACAAGATGAGTCAGGCACATCGCAGGCACAGGGTACCGATGATGTCGGCCGAGGCGAAGCGCTAGTGACGCACGCGAACCGCAGCTGCGCTGCCATTATCACGCCGAGACCGTCCGTGCATGCGGATGGGGGGCGCCCACCGGCCCGATTGAAGCGCGAGGAATATCGCGCACCTGGCCTAGGCGTCCGATAGATGCTGCCCGAACTTGGCAATGTGCTGCTGATTCTGGCACTGCTGGTCACGTTGCTGCAGGCAGTACTACCGCTGGCCGGCGCCCAGTGGGGCAACCGGGTATGGATGGCGGTTGCCCGACCGGCGGCGTTCGTACACCTGGCACTGCTCGTCGGTGCGTTCGCCGTGCTGACTCACGCCTTCGTAACTCAGGATTTCTCCGTGCGCTATGTCGCCGAGAACTCCAATTCGCTCCTGCCACTGGCCTACCGCTATTCCGCGGTATGGGGCGCGCACGAGGGCTCACTGCTGCTGTGGGCGTTGATGCTGGCACTGTGGACGACGGCCGTTGCGCTGACCTCACGCCGACTCCCCGAACAGGTAATGGCGCGTGTCATCGGGACACTGGCGATAATCAGCCTGGGTTTCCTCGCGTTTTTGCTGTTCACCTCCACCCCCTTTGCACGGCTACTGCCCGCTCCCGTCGAGGGCGGTGACCTGAACCCACTGCTGCAGGATCCCGGATTGATCGTGCATCCACCGATGCTCTATGCCGGTTACGTCGGGTTTTCGGTGCCGTTCGCGTTTGCAATCGCCGCACTACTGGAGGGCCGGATCGACAGCCAGTGGCTACGCTGGGTGCGGCCATGGACCAACCTTGCCTGGGCGCTACTCACACTCGGCATTGCATTGGGGAGTTGGTGGGCCTACTACGAACTGGGCTGGGGTGGCTGGTGGTTCTGGGACCCGGTTGAAAATGCCAGCTTCATGCCGTGGTTGGTCGGCACCGCGTTGTTACACTCGCAGGCAGTTACCGAGAAGCGCGGCAGCTTTGGCGGCTGGACCCTACTGTTGGCGATCGCCGCGTTCTCGCTATCGCTGCTTGGCACGTTTCTGGTGCGTTCCGGCGTATTGACCAGCGTTCATGCGTTTGCCGCCGATCCCTCACGCGGTCTGTTCGTGTTGGCCTTCCTATTGCTGGTAGTTGGCAGCTCATTGCTGCTGTACGCGCTGCGCGCCGCGCACCTGGATAACCCGGCCGCCCCCGAACGCCAACGATGTGCCGGCTGCTCACGCGAGACCCTGTTGCTGTGTAACAACCTGTTGCTGACCTGCGCCTGCGCCATGGTACTGCTCGGCACCCTGTATCCAATGTTGGCTGACGCACTGAACCTGGGCAAGCTGTCGGTTGGTCCTCCTTACTTCAGTACGCTGTTTTGGGTGATGATGGCCCCTCTGGTGGCGCTGCTGCCATTGGGCCCACTGACCCGCTGGCAGCGCGAGCAGGCTTCACAGCTGATGGCCTTACTAATGCCGTGGGCGATACTGGCGCTGGGTGCTGCAACGCTGACATGGCTGGCCGCGCCACAGGGCCGACTCAAAGCCGCCTTGGGCATACTCGGTGCGAGCTGGGTGCTGCTGGGCACGTTGCGCTTCGTCACCAGTCGCTGGCGCGTGCAGGGCCGGCGCTTCACGGCCGAAATGCTTGGCATGTGCTTGGCTCACGCTGGCGTGGCCGTGTTCCTGGCCGGCGCTCTGCTGGTGGAATCGCTGAGTGTGCACCGCGAGGTTGCACTCGCACCGGGACAGTCTCTGCCGCTAGGCAGTTATCAACTGCATTTTGATCGACTTGAGCAGCAAAGTGGCCCCAATTACTTAGCCGACCGGGCACAGATCAGTCTGCTGCGTGCGAAGCGGCGGGTCGCCATTTTGTACCCGGAAAAACGCCGCTACGCCAGTGGGGGTCAAACCCTGACCGAAGTCGGTATCCATCCAGCCCTGCTCGGGGATGTCTATGTTGCACTCGGCGAACCACTGGGCAACGATACCTGGGCGGTGCGTGCCCAGCTCAAGCCGTTCGTACGTTGGATCTGGCTGGGCGCCTTGTTGATGGCACTGGGTGGTTTTGTCACCGCCGTTGACCGCCGCTTTCGCTGTGCCCCGGAGCGGCGCTGATGTCTGGTAAGTGTCCCCTTGGCCAACAGGACCGCCCACTCACTCAAGCCACGACGGACGGCGCTCACGTGGACTGCATCATTGCCTTCGCACCTTGGAGTTTAGGTGGCTTAGCAAAAATGGCGCCACTCTCCTTTTTCACCGCCAATAGCCAATGCTTTTCAGGAAAAACGACATGACACGCCCTAGTCCTCGCCGCCTACCTATCTCCGCGATCGTCGCCGGCGCGCTGTTGTTTATCGCGCTGGCGGCGCTGTTGGTGTATGCGGTTAAGCACTCCGGCGACAGCGACCGTGATGCTTTGCCCTCGCCCCTCATCGGTAAGCACGCCCCCGATTTCGAGCTGCCGCTGCTGCATGACCCATCGATGCGGGTGCATGCCCGCGATCTGATCGGCGCTCCCTACGTGCTCAACGTCTGGGGCAGCTGGTGCCCGGCCTGCCGGGTCGAGCATCCGGTGCTCAGCCGCTTCGCGTTGAGCAAGCGGGTGCGGGTGATCGGCTACAACTGGAAGGACGATCGTCAAGATGCACTGCACTGGCTGGAACAGCTCGGCAACCCCTTCTTGCTGGTGCTGTACGACCCGGAGGGCCGCACCGCGATCGACTGGGGCGTAGCCGCCGCACCGGAAACTTTTTTGGTGGACGGCAACGGCATCGTGCGTTGGAAGTACAGCGGCGCGCTCACCGACAAGGTGATCAATACGCAGTTATTGCCGGCACTGGAAAAGGCCGAACGTAGTGCAGCACCTCCTCCGGCGGCCCCGCCCGCACCATGAACCACGCAGGCCGTTTGGGCCGGGCTTTCGGCAACGCCGCAGAGCAGCGCGCCGGGCTATACGCTATGAAAACCCTCTGGCTGTTGCTAGCGGTGCTCGCGGTGCCAACCCTGGCGGCCCCGCTGGGCGATCCCTCACCCTTGCACTATCGAAGCGCCGCCGAGGAGACCCGCTTTCAGGCCCTGACCACGGAGCTGCGCTGCGTGCAGTGCCAGAATCAGTCGCTAGCCGATTCCAACGCGCAGATCGCCCATGATCTGCGCCGCGAGGTACTTGAGCTAATGCAGCAGGGGCGCAGCGACCAACAGATCAAACAGTTCCTGGTTGCACGTTACGGCGAGTTCGTGCTGTATCGTCCACGACTTGAACGACGCACCTGGCTGCTATGGTTCGGCCCGCTGGCGCTGTTGCTGGTCGGTGCGCTGCTGGTATGGCGTAAAGTCTGCCGCCATCGCGATGCGCCGGTGCCGTTCGCTGGCGACGAGCAGGAATGGTGATCGCGCTATTTATCAGCCTCGCAGGCCTGCTCGCGCTGCTAACACTGGGTACGGCCCTACGGCCACTGTGGCGCCCATCGCGGAATAGCGTGCTGGCTGCGATGGTGCTGCTGAGCCTGGCTACGCTCGCGCTGTATCGCCTGGTCGGTACCCCCGCCGCCCTACACGCCGTTGCCCAGACTCGGGCCGAGCCGCACACCCTGGATGAGGCCATTGCACAGCTGCGCGACGCGTTGCGCCGCAACCCTGACCAAGTAGAGGGCTGGCTGCTGCTTGGACGCTCCCTGGCGAGCCAGCACCAAGTGACCGAAGCGCGCGACGCCTTCTCGCATGCACTCGAACTGGCACCAGACCAACCTGATGTACTAGTCGCCGCGGCACAGTCGCGAATGCTGGCGGCCCCCGGTCAGCCTGCGGACGCAACTGCGGTAGCTCAGCTTGAACGCGCGCTGGTGCTGCAACCTACTCATCAACGTGCACGCTGGTTCCTCGGGGTCGCACAGCGCCAGGCCGGCCAGCCGGCCCAGGCCGCGCGCACGTGGCAACCGCTTTTGTCGGAGGTAGACGCCGGTACGCGTGCCAGCCTGCTGGAACAGATCAACCTGGCGCGCCATGACGCAGGGCAAGCACCGCTGAATGCCACAGCGCCCACAGCGGCAACTCTGACGGTCAAGGTCGCGCTCGATCCAAGGTTGATGGCGCGGGTCAGCCGCACAGCCAGTGTATTCGTGATTGCGCGAACTCCCACCGCCTCGCCGATGCCGGTCGCGGTGAAGAAGCTCTCCGTGCAAGCGCTGCCACTTACAGTGACACTCGACGACGGCGATAACCCCATGCCGACCCGCACACTATCATCGTCAAGTGAGATCGAGCTGATCGCACGGCTTTCGACCAACGGCGATGCACTGCCTCAGGACGGGGGTCTGGAAAGCGCGCCGGTGCGGGTGAAGCTGCCGGCCAGCACGCCGGTGAAGCTACTGATCCGGCCGCATACAGGGGCGGATTCTCTTTAAATAGTCCCGAGCAGGTGAGCCCCGCTCTACAATCGCCGGATGACTGAATTCATTCCACCCGCAAGCCTGTTCCACGCACTGCCCTCACCTTTTCCGATGAAGCGCGGTGGTCAGCTGCATGGCGCACGCGTGGCCTACGAGACCTGGGGCGAACTTAATCCAGCGCGCAGCAATGCAATCTTGATCGTCACCGGGCTATCACCGAGCGCGCATGCCGCACGCACCCCCGGCAATCCGGAAAACGGCTGGTGGGAGGCCATGCTTGGCCCCGGCAAACCGATCGATACCGAGCGCTGGTTCGTGGTTTGCGTGAACTCGCTGGGTTCCTGCAAGGGTTCAACCGGACCGGCTTCGTCCGATCCTGCTACCGGCCAGCCCTATCGGCTCAGCTTCCCAGAGCTTTCGATCGAGGACGTCGCCGACGCCGCTACCTCAGTGGTGCGCGCGCTCGGTATCGAGCAGCTTGCCTGTTTGATCGGCAACTCGATGGGCGGCATGACCTCGCTGGCACTGCTGCTGCGTCATCCTGGCGTCGCCCGCACCCACATCAATATATCCGGTAGTGCGCAAGCGCTGCCCTTCTCGATTGCGATCCGCTCGTTGCAGCGCGAGGCGATCCGACTGGATCCAAACTGGAACGGCGGCGACTATAACGAGGACCACTACCCAGAAAGCGGCATGCGCATGGCACGCAAGCTTGGCGTGATCACCTACCGCTCAGCACTCGAGTGGGACGGCCGTTTTGGTCGCGTGCGATTGGACTCGGATCAGACCGATGAGGATCCGTTTGGTCTGGAGTTTCAGGTCGAAAGTTATTTGGAAGGCCACGCGCGCCGGTTCGTGCGCATCTTTGATCCAAACTGCTATCTGTATCTGAGCCGCTCAATGGACTGGTTTGACCTGGCCGAGCATGCCGGTGACGACGCGCTGGGCGGCTTGGCGAAAATCCACATTGAGCGAGCACTTGCGATCGGCGCCAACACCGACATCCTGTTTCCGGTGCAGCAACAAGAACAAATCGCCGAAGGCCTGCGCCGCGGCGGTGCCGATGCCCAGTTCCTCGGACTGGACTCGCCACAGGGGCACGACGCCTTCCTGGTCGATTTCGCGCGTTTCGGTCCGGCGGTGCGAAGCTTTTTAGACGCGCTGTGAAACACGGCGCTGCGCGGATCAGCCGCCGATCTGCACCAACCGATCCACCCTAATTTGTGAATCCATCGCCCCCCCGTTCTCAGCAGAAGGTGCCTGCGAGCTGGCCGCAACACAGGCCGGAGAAAGCGCCTACTCGGCCAGTAATCGTTCACGCCGCTCGCGCATCACCTGCATGAGCTCGTTTGCCGAAAACCGGGATCCGAAACTGAAGTTGATCGGCGTACGCATCCGCGTAGCCACCGGCACGCCATCGATGGATTCGGGACTGAAGCGCTGTGTGCTCAATCACTGACGCACGGCAACCTCAAACGGATGTCGTGCCCATGCCCTAACTGGCGCCTCGAACTCCAGCTTCTCCACGAGCGCCTTGCCATTGGGCAGTACCCGATATTGCGCCTGTATATGGGCGGAGATGCCCAGCATGGACAAGCAATGCCGGCAACTCAGTCGCTCGGCAGCAACCGACCGTCCTGCATCCGATAGTATCGATGTACTACACCCGGTGGCAATTCGTCGTGGCTGATCATTATCAGCGTGCGCTCCCCTAGCGCCTGCGCCACGTCAAGCAGCAGCGCATGCGCGGTGTCGACATCGAGCCCCTCGGTCGGTTCGTCTAGCAGCAACAACGGCGCATCGCGCAACAACGCGCGGGCCAGCGCCAGGCGACGTGACTGTCCCGCCGACATTGTGGTGCCGTTTTCACCGACCCAGGTGTCCAGGCCTTCCTGACGCTGCGCCCAGTCGTGCAGCCGCACTTGTTCGAGCACGCGCCACATCGCCGCCGCATCCGCTTGCGGATCGCCAATGGCCAAGTTGTCGCGCAGGCTGCCGGCAAACACCGGTGCATTCTGCGGAAGCCAGGCGACACGGCGGTGCCAGTCGGCCTGGGCCATCGCACGCAGATCCACGTCACCATAGCTCACCTGTCCGGCAAGCGGATCCCAAAGTCGCAGTAACAATGAGGACAACGTGGTCTTGCCACAACCGCTATCGCCGCCAATCGCGATGCGTTCCCCCGGCGCCACGACCAGGTCCAGTTTTTGCAGCAGCATGCGTTCGCTGCTTGGCCAGGCAAAGTCCACCTGCTCGAAACGCAATTGACCACGCACCGGAGGCACGATAGGCACGGCTGGATCGACGACACCGGCTGGTTGCTCCACGATCGCCTCCAGCCGATGGGCGGCGACCCGCCCTGACTGAAGCGCCTGCCAAGCCAGGCCCGCGCCGGCCCAGACGTCCAACAACGCCAGCATCAAGAATACCAGCGCAGCGGCCACCGCCGGCGCGATCGCGCCGCGTTCAGCAGCCGATAGCGCCAGCCACAACATCGCCACCAGGCCACCGCCGCCGCAGATCAGGTGCAACGCATTGCCGGCGACCAGGTGGCGGCGCTGTTGGCGATCACCGTCCGCAACGTGTACGGCGGCGCGCTCAACCCGCGCCGTCCAACCGGCCTGGGCTTGAATCGCGCGCAGGTCTGCCGCTCCCTCCAATCCTTCGAAGGCCAATGCGCGCAGTTCGGTGCGCTGCGTAGCACGCGTATGTTCGCGTGCACGCGCGCCGCGAGCGACTTGCCAGGGCACCAGCGCACCGACCGCCAGCCCCGTCACGGCCACCAGCGCCGCCGCGGGAAGATACATCACCGCCGCC
>Cebus_capucinus_imitator_PRJNA485217_SSR047__coassemble_1281_pt1 | contig 17381 bp, 13 predicted proteins | sample Cebus_capucinus_imitator_PRJNA485217_SSR047__metabat2_high_PE_004 | metagenome-assembled genome bin Cebus_capucinus_imitator_PRJNA485217_SSR047
CCTCCCAACGTCGGCGGCTGGGTAAGTCCGAGGTGTTGACGTAAAGCGTGCCTGGGCGCAATCCGTCGCTACTGGGCGGCATATAGGAGGCGGCCGACGCGGTCTGCGCGCGGTACGCCTCCACGGGTTTGATCTCGAACTTCGCTTTTGGCACCAGCGAGAACAGCCTGGGCGCTGCGGCCTCTACCCGCGACTGCAGCCCGCGGTAATAGTCCAGTAGCTCGGCTTCGCTATGGAATGCCAGACGTCGGTTGTCCTGAATCGACTGGATGAACTTTTGCATCGACCCACGCGCATGGGTCTGCTTCATCACGTCCTGAATTTGTGCTTGAACGCGCGCGACCTCCGCTAGCCCCAATTGATAGATCTGCTCGGGTGTGATGTCAGTGGAGGTGGTGCTCTGGCGCACATCAAATGCGTACCACTCCGCACCGTTGGGCAGCGCGCCGCGGCCGGCGGTATCGCGACATGCGGGTAAGTATTCGGTGGCGATGAAACCGCGTAGCGCGCGGTAGGCTGGCATGATCCTATAGTCAATCATGCGCTTGTACTCGGCGGTGATGCGCGCCTTGTCCTTAGGCGAGAAGGTCTCAGGCATGTTGCGCACAGGCGCCCAGAAAATACTCTGCTCAGCGGTCGGCTTGATCAAGGCATCTAGCTGCGGTAGCACCTTCTCCATCAGCACCTTCGGCTGCACCACGCCGGCCTTGATGCCCGCGCGCATGTTGGCGATTGCCTGCTCGAACAATTCGGGAATGCTTAACGAGCGGTGTGACCAGTTGTCATAGTCCTTCACCGTGTTAAATGGTTGCGCACCGGTTCCTGAGCCCAGTATCGCCATCACATTGGCGACGTTGTAGTACTGGTTGATCGGCAGCATCCAGCTCGGGAACTGCTCGGCGGCTAAGGCATTGCGGGCATCGCGAACCAGAATCTCGTAGCTGAGCAGATCCTGGCCGGACAATCCATCCGGCCCTATCGCTTCGACCTTGTCCAACCATTCGGTGGCGAACTCGTGCGACTGTTGACGGAACGCGGCTGACAGGAAGTTAGGGAGCTGGTCGTTGTAGCGAGTGTCACCTTGCAGCGTCGCCTGCAGCGGATTGAGCCTCAGTGATGCGTCCCAGTACTGTTCGTACAAGGTGTTGAGCTGGGCTGCTTTATCGACTTTGGGCAGGACATGCTTGGGCTTGGTTTTTCTGGCTTTGGAGCGTGCCTGCTGCGTGGTTTGCGTTTTAGTGCTCTTTTTCTTGGCCGCGTCAGCCGGCGCGGCCAGCGACAGACTCAGTGCGGTCGCAACGGCAAGCGAAAGCAAGCGGGAAAGCGGGAACGGCATAGGGGACTTCCAACAACGAGCCAGCCGGGGAGCTTGCCCGATCCGGCCGGCCACGGCCAGCGATCCAGATCATGGATAAAGATGCAGGTTCATGGCGAGGTTAGCCACACGCAGTAGAGTTTTGCAGTCGGCTACAGGCACAGCGTGCAGTAGCGCACACTCAATTGATGTTTTTTAGGCCGCCGCTTCCTCGCGCAGCTGCCGTGCGCGTGCGTGGCCCAGATAACGCTCGATGCTGCGGCGCATCATATAGAGAAGCGGGATCAGTAGCACTGCAAACAGCATCTTGTACACGTAGTTGACCGTACTCACTGCCAGGAACAATGACAGCGGCCAGTGCTGCGGGCCAATGACGAACGCAATCCAGATAACTACGAAGCTGTCGATCAGCTGGGATACCGCAGTCGAGCCGGTCGCACGCAGCCAAACATGCCGCTCGCCGGTGGCACGGCGTATCCGATGGAACACCGCCACGTCGATTAGTTGGCCGACCAGAAAGGCGAACAACGACCCGGCGATCGTCCACATGCCCTGGCCGAACACCGCAGCGAATGCAGCCTGATAGTCCGGCACGCCCTGGGCCTGCGCGGCGTGCACCCACCAGCCGGCCGGTGCCAGGTGGATCGCCGCGAACGCAAAGGCAAAGCCGTAGCCAATGAGTCCGATCGCGATCCAGGAGATGAAACGCACCCCGCGGCTGCCGAAGAATTCGTTGATTGTGTCCGTCAGGATGAACACGATCGGCCACAGCAACGTGCCGGCGGTGAAGCTGAGTGACCCGCTTTGACCAAATAGATTCCAGTTCAGCGGCGCGATGCCGAAGGTGTCCTCAAGGGCGAAGATCTTGACGCCGATAAATTCAGCCAGCACTGCGTTGGTACAAAAAAACGCAGCCAGTGCAATAAACAGGCGGACGGCGCGGTCGTCGAGCGTGCGCTCAGCCCGCATTTACTGAGTGGTCCGCCGTGCGCAGTATTGCCGCGCGTTCACTCGTGGACTCACCCGCGCGGGTGAAGGGAACCGTCTCTGGCGAGACCGCGCCACCGGAGATGATGAAGCTCATCGCCTGGTCCACGCTCCAGTCGGTTGGCGTGAGCAACTCGACCGGCACGATCTCTAGATAGCCTGAGGTCGGATTGGGCGTGGTCGGCACATACACCGCAGCCAGTTCGCGGCCGGTACCGTGCTCCCGGATCACTCGCGTTACCAGCCCCACCGATTTCATGTCTCGATGCGGGAAGTCGATCAACACGACGCGCTGGGTGCTGCCGGGTTGGGTTTGCAGGATATCCAATAGTTTGCGCGCGCTGTCGTAAACGACACTGGCCAGTGGGATCCGCTTCATCACCGCCTCAAACCAGCGCAGTAGACGCTGACCGATTACCCGGCGACTGAGATAGCCCACCAGCGCGATCGCCAGCAGCGTAGCCAGTAGCGCGATGGTGTTCTGTACCCACACCGCCTTGACCCAGTCCAGCGAGCCAGGAAATGAGGCGGCAATGCGCTCAGATAACGGCACCACCCAAGGACTGCTGATGCCCGACAACAGCACAAAGACGAACTTGACCACCACCCACGTCAGCCAGACCGGTAACAGCGTAAGCAGACCGGTCAGGAAAACACGTTGCAGGGAGGGGCGAGGGGGGGAGGCGGCATCGAGCGACATTCGCGCATTGTAATGGAGCGAATGCCGCGATGCAGCGGGTTCAGGGCCTCCGGATGGAGGGGATAAACCCGGTCTGTCGGCTTGTCCGCCGGTCAAGGCGTTTAGGGTGATGCCACAGGCTGCGGCTCGGGAGGCATGAGGCCGAGCAGGCCCGGCACCATGCAGGAAGCGCAGCGGACGATGTGCTACGCGCCCCGCTTGCGTCGCAGCGGCGTCACCTTGGAGGTCGCCGGTTCACGCCGCTGAGTGACCGGGGCTGCCGAGTAACTTGCAATGAAATCACGCACTTGCGGATACACAATATCGCGCCAGCGCCGACCGCTGAAAATGCCGTAATGGCCGGCGCCCTCCACGACCAGATGCTTGCGATCGGCCGCGTCGATCCCCGTGCACAGAGCGTGCGCGGCCTCGGTCTGGCCGAGACCGGCGATGTCGTCGAGCTCGCCTTCGATACTCAGCAGCGCAGTGTCGCGGATCGTCGAAGGCTTGACCAGCTGGCCGCCCACCTTCCACTTCCCTCGTGGCAGCATGAACTCCTGGAACACCACTCGGATCGTGTCCAGGTAATAGCGCGCGGGCATGTCGAGTACCGCGTTGTATTCGTCGTAGAAGCGGCGGTGCGCTTGCGCATCCTCCAGGTCGCCCTTGACCAGGTCGGTGTAAAAGTCCCAGTGCGAGGTCAGATGCCGGTTAGGGTTCATCGACAGAAACCCGACATGCTGTAAGAAGCCCGGGTACACCTGTCGGCCGTGACCCGGATACGGATACGGCACCGTGTGAATGACGTTGTTCTCGAACCACTCGATCGGATTGCGGGTGGCGAGATTATTGACGGCGGTGGGGCTGCGGCGTGCGTCGATCGGCCCGCCCATCATCACCAGCGAAGCCGGTGTGCGTTCGCCCTGTGCCGCCATCAGCGAGACCGCCGCCAGCACCGGCACTGTCGGCTGACATACGCTCATCACGTGTAGCCGTGGTTGATGCTCACCGATGTGGCGGATGAATTCCTGCACGTAGTGGATATAGTCCTCAAGACTGAAATCGCCGCGCTCGACGGGCACCATGCGCGCGTCGACCCAGTCGGTCACGTAGACCTTATGGTCGCGCAGCAGGGTGCGCACGGTGTCGCGCAGGAGCGTGGCATGGTGGCCTGACAGGGGAGCCACCACCAGCACTGCCGGCTGTTGTTTCATCCGCGCCATCAATGTCGGATCGTCGCTGAAGCGCTTGAAGCGCAGCAACCTGCAGAACGGCTTGACCAATACTTCGCGTTCGATGATAGGCAGGCTGTGGCCATCAACCTCGACGTCGTCCAGCGCCCAAGCCGGTTTTTCGTAGTCTTTGGTAAGACGGTGCAGCAGCTCGTTGCTGGCGGCCAGGCGTTCGGCGCCGGGTAGGGTGGCCCACAGGCTATCCGGACGGGAGAACATTTTGGCGTTGGCCTGGGCCTGGTGGACCCAAGGCGCGAGCAGAGTGCGGGTCAGCTCATGCAGTTGGTAAAGCACGTCACCCATCCTTTCGACGGTTGCTGCCGTGCAGCATATCCGAATTGGCGCATTTGCACCTTAATGGGGATGTGGGGCGTAGAGGCTCGCCCGGCGCGTTAAGGCCGCAGAAAGCCGCCCTTCGCGCGCGCGGCGTGCTTCTACAAATTAGAGTTTTTCCATTGCGCTGCTGTGGTCGGCCAGCGCCGGCGACAGCCAGCAGTGCGAGCCCAGTGCGCTGAACCCGGCCGCCTCGAAGCGGCGCCGATACCAACGCGCCGGACGTGCCTGGAACCCGACGTGGTCGCCCTCGAAATCGTCCTCGGCCGTGAACAGTTCCAGGAAGGCGACACCGCCACACAGCTCGGCCAAACCCGTCAGCCCCTGTACCAGTTCGCGGCTGGGCAGGTAATGCAGCACGTCTGAGCAAATCAGCAGGTCCACTGGTGCACACGGCCGTAACCAGGCGAAGTCGCCGAATCGGGCCAGGTGCAGACCGCGGCTGCGGCCGTAGCGGCGTACCGCGTACTCGCTGCTATCGAAGCCGAGGTAGCGCACGCCCGGGCGAAGCGCGCGCAGTGGCGCGCGCCAGGCGCCTTCGCCGCAGCCTATGTCGAGTACGCTGCGAATCGGGCGTTCCAGGTAGTGCTCAGCTTGCGCCACGGCCAGGGCGACCTTGCGCCGCAAGCGTGCGCGATCATGCAGCCCGGCCGTGCGGTACCAATGCTGGAAATAGTCGTGGTCGTAGCGCTTGTCCATCGTATTGGCTGTTTCGCCTGGCAGGATCGGTGAAAATGCGCGCCATCCTACACGCGAGCATGTCGAGCCAGCCGATGAACCTATATCTGTGGATCAAGACTTTTCACCTGCTGTTCGTGATCGCCTGGATGGCGTCGGTGTTTTATCTGCCGCGCATCTTGGTCAATATCGCCGAGGTCGAGGGGCACGCGCAGGTGCAGGCGCGACTGGAGCTGATGGGGCGGCGGCTATATCGCTTTGGCCACATCATGTTCGGACTGGCGGTGTTGTTTGGTGCGGTGCTGTGGCTGGGTTACCGTGTCATCCCGGACTTTCCGACGATGGTCGCGCCGGGCACCGGTTGGCTACATGCCAAGCTTGCGCTGGTGGTGCTGATCCTGGCGTATTTCGTGCTCAGCGGACGCTGGCTCAAAGGCGTAGCGCAGGGGCGCGCGCTGCCAAACGGACGCTGGCTGCGGCTATTCAACGAGCTGCCGGTGCTGGCATTGCTAGCGATCATTTGGCTGGTGCTGTTCAAGCCATTCTAAAAATACGGGCAGCTTCAGCACGATTCGGGTTCCATCTGGAGGGACTGGAGGGAACCCGAATCCAACAGGTTATGCCACTTCGTAGGCGCCGTAACCGCGCAGCCGCTCGTAGCGTTGCTCCAACAGGCGCTCGACCGGAAGCTCTTCCAGTGCGTCCAGTTCGTTAAGCAGCACGGCTTTTAGACGTTTGGCCATCTGCGCTGGGTTACGGTGGGCGCCGCCGGTGGGTTCGCGTACCACCTTGTCGACCAGACCCAGGCTCTTCAGTCGGGGGGCGGTAAGACCGAGCTGTTCGGCGGCCTCTTTAGCCTTGCTGGCGTCCTTCCAGAGAATCGATGCACAGCCCTCTGGGCTGATCGTCGAATAGACACTGTATTCGAGCATCACGGTGCGATCACCAACGCCCAGCGCCAATGCGCCGCCGGAGCCGCCTTCGCCGATTACCGTGCAGATGATCGGCACCTTGAGTTCGGCCATTTCGATCAAGTTGCGCGCAATCGCCTCGGATTGACCGCGCTCCTCGGCATCGATACCCGGCCAGGCTCCTGCGGTATCGATGAAGGTCAGCAACGGGAGTCGGAAGCGTTCGGCAAGCTTCATCAGCCGCAATGCTTTGCGGTATCCCTCCGGCCTTGGCGAGCCGAAATTACGTCGGATCTTTTCCTTGGTATCGCGCCCTTTTTGATGGCCGATCACCACCACTGGCCGCCCATTAATTCGCGCCAGGCCGCCCACGATCGCTTTATCGTCGGCAAAGGCGCGATCGCCGGCCAGCTCTTGGAACTCATCGCAGATCACCCGAAGGTAGTCCAGCGTATAGGGGCGCGACGGATGTCGGGCCAGTTGCAATACCTGCCATGAGCTCAGATTGCGAAAGATCTGTGCAGTGCGCAGGCGCAGTTTGCCTTGCAGGGTGCGGACCTCCGTGTCGACGTTGACGGCCGGTCCGGTGCTGGCGTTGCGCAGCTCCTGGATTTTGGCCTCCAGGTCGGCGATGGGTTGCTCAAAGTCGAGGTAGTTCGGATTCATGGGACGCCGTGAGGAACCAAAGGGGCGAAGTGTAGCCGAATGCCCTGTGCAGGCCCGTACGCCTCGGTGCGGTCCTGGCCGGGGCTGTTCAGGCTGCTCGTGACAATAACAAAACCCCGGCTCGCGCCGGGGTTTTGTTGCAGCGCATGTTGATCGGAGTGCCTGTCAGTTGCGCTGGGCAGCATGGCTGCCGCTGTCGGTTTGTGCATAAACCAAACGCGTACCACCGTCACGCTCGCTCGCCGCAGGCTCAAACGAGCCCAGATAAGCGGTGTAGACGCTGCGTAGCTCCCTGGCATGTTGACCGAATAAGGGAGACAAGCTAGGCACCCCAGTGTCCTCAAGCGAGGTCAGGTAGGTTGGCGAAGGCATGGTGGGGTTGATGACGTAAGCAAACGTGCTAGGGCCGTCGACCACCTGCTGGTAATAATTCACAAAGTCCCGTGCGGCGAAGATCTTGGCATCGGCTAGCGTCGCTTCTGAGTTCAAAGGGCGGTCCGGCACTGCATCGTGCACTCCAGCTTGCCAGCTACGGGCAATGATCGGCTCATTGCTGACCCGGTAAGGCCCTTCGTAAAGCGTGCCATTCAACTTGGCGCCCGGTTGACCATCGTCGAAACGACTGACGACCGGCTCATGCGAACTGGAGGTTGTGCTGGCAATGACGTAGTCGCTGCGCGTAGGGTTGATGAGACCCCCTTGATCTCGCGAAGACACCAGGAAGTGGATGTCACCCAATGCCTGAGACTGCAGCGTATGTGCTCCTGGGGCCAGCTGCAATGCAACCGAGCCAGCCGCCGGCACGCGATAATTGGTGCCGTCGACGTTCACAGACACGGCGGCCGCCGTCGGGTTATCGATGTCGAAGGTCTTGGGAGCTGCGCTGCAAGCCGCCAGCAGCGCAGCAAATAGCGGTGCGACGTAAAGGGCTTTCATAGGGGGAGTCCTTGGCCGACATGTATCCGATAATGTCAGTCTGCAACGAAAGGGATGTACGGAACCTTTACGCGTTCATGTAAGCTGAATGGGCTCGGTCGGGTGGGGGGGAACTCAACTCTGCGCCCAGGGCGGGTTGTATTTGACCTTGACAGCGCGCACAGCCGGGTCCGCGCGCAAGGTCTCGATTAACTGAGGGTCCACCCGCACCGAGCCGTTCCCATTCATGTCCAGCATACCGGCGACGCCTCCCTTCGGCGAGCGCAACAGCAAGTCCAATCGCAGCGGGGTGAGCCCCGGACGATGACGAGCCAGGACAGTGTCTATGCGCTGCCAGCTCTGGCGGTCGCGTAGATCCAGGCGCAGCAGCAAGCGCTGAGCATGTTGCGCGCAGACCTGTTCGTAGTCCCAGCACTGACGGATGCGCAAGCTGTAGCCGCCGTTGAACTCGTCTTCACGCAGTCCGCCGCGGACGATCAAAATGCGGTCTCGCGTCAGCAGGTCGCCAAATTCGGCCATCGCGTCGGAAAATACCGAGCACTCGACCCGGCCACGACCGTCTTCCAACTGCACGAACATCTGGCTCTCGCCTTTGCGGCGCACGCCCACTACCTGGCCGGCTAAAACAGCATTGACCTCGGGGCGCCAGGCGCGCTTTTCACCATCACCACCACCGCCACGCTGTTGTGAGGTAACCATCCGCTCTAGCGCGCTCAAGTCGCAGCCGACCAGTTCCTTCAGTTCTTCTCGGTAGGGGTCAAACGGGTGGCCACTGAGATACAGGCCGAGCGTGTCACGCTCTCCATTCAGTAATTGGCCGAGCGGCCACTCGTCGCTTTGCGGGAGCTCAAGGTGGATGGCGGGCGCGCTGGGATCGGGGCCGCCAAAGAGCGAGTTCTGGCCAGACTCGCGCTCCTTGGCCATCTGCTCGGTCGCTTTGAGCACTTCCGGCAGCTGTAGCATCAAAGAAGCGCGGTTCTTGCCCAAACCATCCATCGCGCCCGCGTTGATCATTGCTTCGAGCGTGCGGCGATTGAGGCGGGCGCTACCAACCCGGGTACAGAAGTCCAGCAGTGAACGATATTCGCCGCCGCGCTGACGTTCCTCCACGACGGTTTCGCAAGCGCCCTGGCCGACCCCTTTGATTGCACCGATTCCGTAACGGATGGTCTGCGCGTCACCGGCCTCGAACATGTAGGCCGAATCGTTGACCCGCGGGGGCAGCACCGTCAGGCCCAGGTTGCGAACCTCGTCGAGGAAGCCGACGACCTTATCGGTGTTATCCATGTCCGAGGACAGCGTGGCGGCCATAAATTCGGCAGGATAATGGCGCTTGAGCCAGGCGGTTTGATAGCTGACCAGCGCGTAAGCTGCCGCGTGCGACTTGTTGAAGCCGTAGCCGGCGAACTTCTCCATCAGATCGAATATTTCGTCGGCCTTGGGGCCGTTCACGCCGCCTTTGGCCGCGCCCTCGCGAAAGATTTCCCGGTGCTTGGCCATTTCAGCCGGCACCTTCTTGCCCATCGCTCGGCGCAGCAGGTCGGCGCCGCCCAGCGAGTAGCCACCGACAATCTGCGCCATCTGCATGACCTGCTCCTGATACACCATGATGCCGTAGGTGTCTTTCAGGATCGACTCGGTGCGCGGATCCGGGTAGATAATTTCCTCCTGTCCATGCTTGCGCGCATTGAAGGAGGGGATCAGGTCCATCGGGCCTGGGCGGTACAGCGACACCAGCGCGATCAGGTCCTCGAACCGGTCGGGACGCGCGTCTTTGAGCAGCCGGCGCATGCCGGAGGATTCGAACTGGAACACCGCGCCGGTATTGCCGGAAGCGAAGATGTCCTTATAAGTTGATACATCGTCCAGCGGGATGGTGGCGATGTCGATCGGCGGTATTCCGGCTCGCGCGTGCCGCGCGTTGATCGCTTTGACCGCCCAGTCGATGATCGTCAGTGTGCGCAGACCAAGAAAGTCAAACTTGACCAGACCGACTTCTTCGACATCGTTTTTGTCGAACTGGGTAACCGGGTTCTTGCCACGACCGCCCTCGTCGTGTTCGGCAAACAGCGGGCAAAATTCGGTCAACGGCTCGGGTGCGATCACCACGCCGCCAGCGTGCTTGCCGGCGTTACGGGTCAGGTCCTCAAGCTGCCGCGCGAGGTTCATCAAGTCGCGTACGTCGTCTTCGACCTGGTATCGGGCGATCAGCTCCGGCGAAGCCATCTCCGAGTCCTTGCCTTCGCCCATCGCGTCTTTCAGCGTGATGCCGAGGATGTTCGGAATCAGCTTGGCGACGCCGTCAACCAGTCCGTAGGGGAAGCCGAGCACGCGTCCGGCGTCGCGCACCACTGCCTTAGCCGCCATGGTGCCATAGGTGATGATCTGGCTAACCCGCTCGCGTCCGTACTTGCGCGCGACGTAGTCGATCACCTCGTCGCGCCGGTCCATGCAGAAGTCGATGTCAAAATCGGGCATCGACACGCGTTCGGGGTTGAGGAAGCGCTCGAACAGCAGGTTGTATGGCAGCGGGTCCAGATCGGTGATCTTCAGTGCCCAGGCTACCAGGGAGCCAGCGCCAGAGCCGCGGCCTGGACCGATTGGGATGCCGTGGTTCTTGCCCCACTGGATGAAGTCAGCCACGATCAGGAAGTAGCCGGGAAAGCCCATCTTGATAATGGTGTCGAGCTCAAATTCGAGCCGTTCGAAGTAATCCTCGCGGGTCTTGCCGGCGGCAAGTGGATTTGTCTGCAGACGGTCACTCAGGCCCTCGCGCGACTGCTTGCGGATCCAAGTGTCCAGGGTCTCCTCGTCGGGGACCGGGTATTGGGGCAGGAAGTAGGTGCCCAGCCGCATTTCGTTGTTGCAGCGCTTGGCCAGTTCCAGTGTGTTGTCGATCGCATCGGGCACATCGGCAAACAACGCGCACATCTGCTCGGCCGATTTCAGATACTGCTCAGGGCTGTAGTCGCGCGGTCGCTTGGGATCATCGAGAACACGTCCGGACGCGATGCATACCCGCGCCTCATGCGCGTCGAAATCCTTCTCATGGAGAAAGCGCACATCATTGCTGGCGATTACCGGCAATCCCCGAGTGCCGGCGGCGTGAAGTGCGAAGCGGTTGAACGGCTCTTCGCCGTCGCGGCCAGTCCGGGTCAGCTCTAGGTGCAGTCCGTCGCCAAATACCCGTTGCCAGTCCGCCAGGCTCTGCTCCGCTAGGTCGTACCGGCCTTCGGCGAACAGACGTCCTGCCAGACTCTCGCGTCCGGCCAGGGCAAACAGGTTATCGTGGTGCTCTGCGACCCAGTCCGGATGTACCGCCACACCGCCCTCAGGACGGTGGCCCTCTAACCAGGCGCGCGAAATCAGCCGTGACAGGCTGAGATAGCCCTCTCGATCTCGGCACAGCAAGGTCAGCCGCCACGGCGCCTGATCAGGGGTCGCCACCATCAGATCAGCCCCGGCGACCGACTTGATGCCCACGCTTTCGGCGGCCTTGTAGAGCTTCACCAGTGCGAACATGTTGTTCAGGTCGGTGACTGCCAGCGCAGGCAGGTCCAATTCGACCGCGCGGCTGAGCAGATTAGCCTGTTTAGCCTTGGCCGGATGGGCGTAGTCGGGTTTCTCGGGCACGCGGATGGTGGAATCCGCCATCGAGAATTCGGTGTGGACGTGAAGATGGACGAAGCGAGACGTGGTCATGCCGGATCACTGCAGTGACCGATCAGGGTAGTGCCGGGGGAGCGAGGGGACAAGGCCTTGACAGGCAGGGTGCGCATGCAAAAGCGTCCAACGTGCCGAAGTCGGCGGTGCAAACTTTGGACCCTGTCAGAAGCAGGTTTATGCCCTGGCCTGTATGGGCGGGCCGCCTTGCGTTGGGGGCTTCAGAAGGTGCGTAGCGGGACTTCGTAGCAGCGCGCCCTACGCGCAAGAGGGACATCGAGCTGGTGTTCGCGTGCAAATACGCTCCTACGGCAGCAACGGCTCTCGTGTCGAGGTGATATCCGCTGGCGCAACGCCGATCAAGCAATCTCGGACCGGCGCGAAGCTGCGCCGGTGTTCCGGACAGGGGCCGTGAGTGCGCAGCGCATTCAGATGCATCGGAGTGCCGTAGCCCTTGTGCAGATCGAAGCGGTACTCAGGATGGCGCTGATGCAGCGCGAGCATATAGCGATCGCGAGTGACCTTGGCGAGGATTGAGGCGGCCATGATCGTGCGATCTCGCGCATCTCCACCCACCAACGCTTCGCCGGGGCAGGGCAAGCCCTTGGGCACCCGGTTGCCATCGATGCGGGCGAAGTTGGCCGCGTGCGCCACGGCTTCAACCGCGCGACGCATGCCGAGCATCATCGCCTGGTAGATGTTGATGCGGTCGATTTCACTGGCGTCGATCAGCACCACATGCCAGGCGAGTGCGCGCTCAATGATGCGGTCGTAGAGCAGTTCGCGGCGTTTGGGGGGAAGCTGCTTGGAGTCATCAAGTCCGTTAATGCGTGGCCGGGCCGGATCGAACACCACGGCAGCTACCGCCACTGGACCTGCCAGCGGACCGCGACCGGCTTCGTCGACCCCAGCGTAACGCGACCGGACCTCGGGTGCTGGCGTAGGCGACGCCGCAAACAGCGGGAGCGAGTCCGCTGACCCGCTCATGCTCGAGCGTTCGACTGGTGCGTGTGGATCAGCTCGATCACCGCTTCAGCTGCGCGCGCCGAAGCATCGCGGCGCAGCTGCGTATGCAAGTATTGATACTTGGGCTGGAGCTGTGCCACTTCGTCGGGCCGCTCATACCAGTGCAGGACCGCGGCGGCCAGATTCTCCGACGTGCAGTCCTCCTGGATCAGCTCCTGCGCAAGATCTTCGCCAGCCAAGATATTGGGTAGCGCAAAACGCTGTACCTTGAGCAACTTCAGCGCTCGTGCAATACGCGCGGTGAGGGGAGCGACCCGGTAGCCAACGACCATCGGGCGCTTGACCAGCATCGCCTCTAGAGTAGCGGTGCCGGAGGCCAGCAGCACGACGTCGGCGGCCACCATCGCGGTACGCGCCTGACCATCAAGCAGATGCACACACGTGGCCGGTAATGCCGAGCGTGACAGTTGGGCAGCCAACAGTGATCTGCAGTCCGGGTTAGCCGCCGGCACTAGCAGTTGCAGCCCGGTGAGATGTTCGGCTACCTGGCGGGCGGCTTCTAGAAAAACCTCACCGAGACGGCCGATCTCGCCGAGGCGGCTGCCAGGCAGGACGGCCAGCACGGGACCCGATGCTGAAAGACCCAGCGCGGCCCTTGCCGCGTCGCGGTCAAGCCGTTCAGGGATGGCGTCGGCCATGGGATGGCCGACGAACCGGGCGTCCACGCCATGTCGATGGTAGATCGCCGGTTCCATCGGGAACAGACACAGCACGCGATCGGCACTGGCGCCGATCTTCTCGGCACGCTTCTCTTTCCACGCCCACACCGAGGGACTGACATAGTGCACAGTGCGTACACCGCGCCGCTTGAGCCAGCGCTCCACCGGTAGATTAAAATCGGGAGCATCAATGCCGATGAATACGTCCGGCCGCCACGCCAGTGCGCGCTTGCAGAAGCTATGGCGCAGTTTTAGCAGACGTGGCAGATGTCGTAATACCTCAATCAGCCCCATCAGCGACAGTTCGCTGGCGTCAAACCAAGTCTGGCAACCGGCGCTGCGCATTGCCTCGCCGCCGATGCCGGCGAACTCGGCCGTCGGATGACGTGCGCGCAGTGCCGCGATCAAGTCGGCACCCAACAGATCGCCGGACGTCTCACCGGCGAGCAATGCAATGCGCATAGGGCGCGAGCCGAGATCTGGGGCGTGGTGGAGGCCAGGTGTATGGGGTGCCAGGGTGTGGTCTCGGTGGGGTGCCGGTTCCGATACCTGGGGTTGCTTGTTCATCGCAGCAAGGGACGTTCTGCGGCTTCGATGAACTCGAGCAGCTCGCGGATGTCCCCACTGTCGCGTGCCTGTTCAGCCAATTCCTGCTTCGCCTCGGCGAGTGGCAGCCCAGCCATGTACAAGGTGCGATAGGCGCGCTTGATCGCGGTGATACGTTCAGGCGAGAACCCGCGCCGCTTAAGACCCTCGCTATTGATGCCACGCGGACGTCCCAGCGGCCCTTCTGAGTCCACGGCGGCCATGACGAACGGTGGGATGTCGCCGTTGGACTTCACGCCCATGCCGAGGAAAGCATGGGCACCGATACGACAAAATTGATGGGCACCCGCAAAACCGCTGATGATGACCCAATCGCCGACAGTCACATGTCCGGCCAGTGTGGTGTTATTAGAAAACACACAATGACTGCCAACATGGCAGTCGTGGGCGACGTGGGTATAGGCCAGCAGCCAGTTGTCATCGCCGACGGTGGTGATGCCGCCTCCGTTTTCAGTGCCGCGATTGATGGTGACGAATTCGCGGATCAGATTATTGTCGCCGATCACCAGTTGGGTGGGCGATGCCGCAAATTTCTTGTCCTGCGGCTCGCCGCCGATTGCAGCATGGCCGATCAGGCGGTTATTGCGCCCGATCCTGGTGGGGCCATGAACACTGCAGTGTGGGCCGATTACAGTGCCTTCGCCTATCTCCACGTCCGCGCCGATAAGGCTGAAGGCACCGACATGCACACCAGGCGCGAGTCTGGCAGCAGGATCGACGACCGCAGTGGGGTGGATCAAGGGGGCATGCTCGCTCATCATCTCTCTCTCTCTATCGACTGCGGTCAGGCCGTGGGGTTGGCGCCAGCACATAGAATGTCGGCACAGGCCACTACGTCGCCGTCGACCTTGGCCTCGCCGGTGTACCAACCCATGTTGCGAATCAGGCGCTTCATCTGCACTTCCAGAATCAGCACGTCGCCGGGCACCACCTGTTTGTTGAAGCGCGCATTGTCGACTTTGACCATGTAGAACAACTTCGAATGTGCGTCGCGCCCCAGTCCAAGCTGCGTCATGATGCCGCCGGCTTGCGCCAGCGCCTCAATGATCAGCACGCCCGGCATCACTGGACGGCCCGGAAAGTGTCCTTGGAAGAATGGTTCGTTGATGCTCACATTCTTTTGCGCAACGATCCGCCGTGTCGTCTGGTCTAGTTCAAGCACTTTGTCGACCAGTAGGAACGGGTAGCGATGTGGCAGGAGCTCCTGGATGTGGGTAACGTCGATTGGCAACTGCAGCGTATCGTTCATGCTTTCTCCTTGCCCACAGTCAGGATGCGCCGGGCAAGGGCATCGAGCTGTTTGAAGCGCGCGGCGTTCTTACGCCACGTACGGTTGTCGGTCAATGGGGTGCCGGACGAGTACTCACCCGGCTCGTGGATGGAGTTGCGCACCACCGACTTACCGGTGATGACGACCTTGTCGCAGATTTCAAGATGACCGACGACGCCGACGTTGCCGCCCAGCAGACAGTAGCGGCCGATTTTGGCGCTGCCGGCGATGCCGGTACAGCCCGCGATGGCGGTGTGCGCGCCGATGTGGCAGTTGTGTGCGATTTGCACCAGATTGTCGATGCGCACATCCTCATCAAGCACGGTGTCCTCCAGGGCACCACGGTCGATGCAGCTGTTGGCACCGATCTCGCAGTCGTCGCCGACCACCACGCCTCCAAGCTGAGGAACTTTGATCCAGCGGCCGGCGTCCATAGCCAGGCCGAAGCCGTCGGCACCCAGCACGGCGCCCGGGTGCACGCGAACGCGCTTGCCGAGCCGTACGCGCGTGACCAGCGTGACGCGCGCAATCAGCTCAGTACGCTCGCCGAGCACGCAGTCTTCGCCGATCACGCTTCCGGGACCGACGATGCAGCCGTCACCAATCACGCTACGTGCGCCAATGCTGACAAACGCGGCGATGTGCGCGGTCGGCGAGACGGTCGCGCTCGGATCGATATGGGCGGTTGGATGGATGCCGGCGTCGCGTGCCGGTGGCACGTCGAACAGCGCGCTAATCTTGGCGAAGGCGGTGTAGGGATCTTGAGCGATCAAGCCGGTTCCGGCAGCGGCTTGGATATCGTCGGCACGCAGTACCACTACGCCGGCGCGGCTGTTAGCCAGCTGGGCGCGATAGCGAGGATTGGCTAGGAAGCTGAGCTGATCGGGGCCGGCATGGGCCAGCGTGGCGACCCCGCGGATGATCACGCCACCATCGCCATGCACTTGCAAGCCGAAGCGTTCAGCGATGTCCTGAGCGGTATAAGAAAGATGAGTGTTCACGTCAGGATTCTACCGTGCGTCGTAAAGGCGGTCATACAGTGCCCGGGCGGCAAAGAGCTGCCGGGTAACGGCCAATGACGAAGCCACGTATTGGAGAGACGCCCCCTTGTAGAAGGGGGCGCCGAAAGTAGAGGGGAGGGGCGGCTAAGTCGGTTATCAACCCGGCCCCATGCAGCGGGAGCCGGGTCCGCCAGGGCATCCCTGGCGCGGCGGTCAGTTCGTCAGAACTGTCCGCCGAAGGTGAACTGCAGCCGCTCGATCTCGTCGCCGTCTTCCTTCTTGATCGGGATGGCATAGCTGATCGAGATCGGGCCGACCGGAGCCCGCCACAGTAGTGCAATACCGGTCGAGACACGCAGTTCGTCGGCCTTGAAGTTGTCCCAGCCGTCGTAGACGTTGCCGTAATCGACGAAGGCCGACACGCGCGCGGACGGGCTGTCGAACAGCTTCGGGAAGTACATCTCGAACGACCCGACTGTCTTGACCGAGCCACCCAGCGGCTGGCCTTTGCTGTAGTAATAGGTTGCCTCCGAACGCGGACCGAGAGTGTTGTCTTCGAAACCGCGCACCGAGTTGGTGCCGCCGGCGTAGAAGTTTTCGAAGAACGGCAGCCCGGTAGCTTCTACACGTCGGATCAGATTGGACCCGTCGCAGGCGGCGGCGGTGTAGCTGGAACTGGTGACGGTGCCGCAGATGTCACGCTCGTAAGACTTGCCATAGCTGTCGCCGTAGCCCAGGTCCAGACGGGTGTTCAGTACCAGCGATGGCATGATCGGCCAGTACTTGGAGAACGAATAAGTCAGTTTATAGAACTCGACGGTTGAGCCTGGCAACGCAATTTCGGCGCCGAGCCGCTGATAGGTGCCGCGGGTTGGCATGAAATAATCGTTGCGAGTGTCGTGCGCCCAGCCCAACTCGGTCCGCCAGGTGTGGAAGGTATGCTGGCCGACCGCGTCGATGTAGTTGATGATCGCTTGTGGCGTATAGCCGGGGTAGGTGGTGATCTGGTTGCTGTCGACGCCAAACGACACCGAAAATGAGTCGTTCTCGGTGATCGGTATACCAAACACCATCTGTGCCGAGCCACGTTTGCTGTTGTACTGCGCCGCGTTGTAGTTGGAGTAGTCCAACTTCTGCCACGTCAGGTTGTAGCCGAGCGAAACACCATCGTCGGTGAAGTACGGATTGGTGTAGGAGAACGAATATTTGTCCAGGTAGCTACTGCGAGACGCTTCTACCGAGACGCGGTTGCCACCGCCCAGGAAGTTGTTCTGCGACAACTGGACTGAGGTAGTCACGCCATAGGTCTGCGAGTAACCCAGACCGACCTGGAAACTGCCCGAAGTGGTCTCTTTAACGTTGAAGACGACATCGACCTGGTCGTTGCTGCCCGGCACTGCTGGCGTCTCGACGGTGACG
>Cebus_capucinus_imitator_PRJNA485217_SSR047__coassemble_1282_pt1 | contig 17368 bp, 19 predicted proteins | sample Cebus_capucinus_imitator_PRJNA485217_SSR047__metabat2_high_PE_004 | metagenome-assembled genome bin Cebus_capucinus_imitator_PRJNA485217_SSR047
GGCGCCAGGTCGCGCCGCGATTGAGTCTGGACACGCCGAGCATATCGCTACGCGATTACCCGCAGCCGGCCACCGGCCAGGACTTTGCCAGCGCCGAAGCCGACGTGGAATGGCTCAAGGCGATGGTTAGTGCACTACGCCGCGTGCGCAGCGAGCTCAACGTCGCCCCGTCGCGGCAGGTCACACTACTGCTACAGGGCGGCGCCGAGGCCGACCGCATCCGGGTCCCACGCTTTGCCCCACAGCTGTGCTTCCTGCTGCGGCTGGAACGCATCGACTGGCTGGCGCTTGAGGCCGCTACCCCTCCGGCCGCCGCCGCCATCGTCGGCGAACTCAGACTGCTGGTGCCGCTGGAAGGGCTGGTCGATCTGGACGCCGAACGCGCGCGACTGGACAAGGAGCTTGCGCGGGTTAGTGCCGAGAAGGACAAGAGCGAGGCCAAACTGGCCAAGTTCACCGACAAGGTACCGGCAGCGGTGGTCGAACAGGAGCGTCAACGCCTGGCCGACTGGAGCGCCCAGCTTGACGGTCTACGCGAGCAGCGCGCCAAGCTTTGAATCGGCTGGACACGCGGATTCCCCCGCCCCTCGTGATGGTGTTGTGCGGCGCCCTCGCCTGGGGCGCCGCACAGCTCATCCCTGCCGGCCGCCTGACCCATCCCGCCGCGCCACTGACGGGAGGCCTCCTGGTAGCGGTGGGTATTGCGCTCAATGGATTACCTAAGCGCGACTTCCGGCACGCCGGCACCACCGTCAATCCGCTGCGTCCGCAGGCCGCGACTCGACTGGTCGTAACGGGACTCCATCGGTTCTCGCGCAACCCGATGTACCTGGGCCATGCGGTCATCCTGCTCGGCGTCGCGCTCCTGTTGGAGCACCTCGCTGCCCTGGTCGCCGTACCCGCCTACATGGCCTACGTCACACGCTTTCAGATTCGTCCCGAAGAGCGCGCGCTACGCGCACGTTTCGGCGCTTTCTACCTGGACTACTGCAACCGCGTGCGACGCTGGCTATAGCCTGACCCCGCTAGCACAATCCGTGCACCACGCTCAGGAAAATGCGTCGAAGCTCAGCTCCATCGCCATTACCAGAGCATCTTCGCGCCCGTTGTGAGCCGGGTAATAACGCGGCCGGCGACCGATCTCGTTGAAACCCTCGGACTGATACAACGCGATCGCCCCTGTATTGGAGGGGCGTACCTCAAGAAATACCCGCTGCGCCCCACGATCGCGGACCAGCACAACCAGCGCGCGTAACAGCTGACGGCCATATCCGCGCGATTGACACGCTGGATCGATGCAGATGTTGAGTACATGCGCCTCGTCGGCAGCGATGCTGACCATGCCGTAGCCGATCATCTGCTGACCCTGTTCAACGACCAGGCCGGGATAACCCGCCTGCAGGCAATCACGGAAAATGCCACGGGTCCAAGGAAACGGATAACCCCGGCGCTCGATCTCCATCACCTGGTCAAGATCGCGCTCGCGCATCACCCGCAACGCTAACGGCGCCGGCACATTCACCGCACTCATGGCAAGGGCCGCCGACGCAATGCGCGCAACTGCGGCCACAACGCCCGCTTGGCGGCCGGATCGGCGCGCAAAGCATCCAGCGGCCAGGACGCCATCAGTTTCTGCGTCTGTGGGTCACTGGGATTACAGCCTGAGGCGCGCAGCAGCGCAATCTGCAACCGGTCCGGCAGCCCCGCACGCGCTCGCCGAACCGGTGACACGGCCGCCTGATCGGTCGCAGTCGCGGCGGGCGCCCGCGGCGCGGCACGGCGCGGCGTCATTGGCGCAGTGGGACGGGACGGCCGGGAAGGCTCAACCGCGGACGCGCGCCCCACCGCCACCACTTCCGCCACCGGCACGTCGACGACGGCGGTCCGGTCCAGATAGACGATATGCCCCATCGCCTGCAACCACGACAGCTGCAGATCGGACCACACCGGTTCGGCCGAGGCGGCGCTCATGACGCTTCCGGTACCTTGCGCATGCGTCGCCACAGCCACAGCAATGGGCCTGACAGCGCGTAAAGAATGCCAACGGCGAACAGCGTGCGCGGCAGATCGATCACCAAAATCGCCAACGCGACTGGCACCAGCGCCAGCGCCAGGAACGGAATACGGTCGCCCCGCGGGGCCGACGCGCCTCCCTTGAAGCTCCAGAACCGGATCCGGCTGACCATCAGCAGCGCCGAGACGATTGTCACGCCCAGTGCCAGATATCGCAGCTCCTCACCGCTCCAGCCCAGGCTGCCGTCGGCAAACGCCCAGACGAAGGACATCATCAACCCGGCCGCAGCCGGACTCGCCAATCCGATGAACCAGCGCTTATCAACCACCCCGACCTGAGTGTTGAAACGGGCCAACCGCAACGCCGCACACGCTGCATACAAGAACGCCGCCGCCCAGCCGACACGCCCCATGACACTGCCGTCAAACTTCAACGCCGCCAATGACCAGTGGTACATCACCAACGCCGGTGCCATACCGAAGCTGACCAGGTCGGCCAGCGAGTCATACTGCACGCCAAATTCACTACTAGTGCCCGTCAAACGGGCCACGCGGCCATCCAGCCCATCCATCAGCGCCGCCACAAACACGGCCGTGCTGGCATGCACGAAGTCACCGTTGGCCGCGGAGATGATCGCGTAAAAACCCGAAAACAGGCCAGCGGTGGTAAACAAGTTCGGCAACAAGTAGATCGTGCGCGAACGCGGGGCGGGTCTCATTTTTTCCATCGGCGCAGTTTAGAGGGTGTTACGCGCTTTTTCATGGATGCCGCAGTTCAGAGACGGCCACGCCCGTTGTCGGACCAGCACCGCCCCCCGGTGACGGCCAGGTCAGAGCGGGGGCCAACGCTCCCACGGAAGGTCTGATAAACGCCCTCTGCGTGCCCGCCCGCTAAAAGTGCCCCGCCGACCGATTCCCTGACACGGTCGGGCGGCGGCGGCGCCGACGCGCTGACGCGGGCCGGCGGGAAGCCCCCCACACACACGGGCGTATGAACCTCCGATCAAGCCCGCGCGGGAGGTCGACTGCTGCACACCGACGACACCGGCTGAGTGTCACCACGCACGTAGTCGAACCCCATTCCCGCCCGGGGCAAGGCAGAATAGGCGATTCCGGCCTGATCTAGCAGAACCCCGATGCGCCTTTCCCAGTTTCACCTGCACACCACCAAGGAAACCCCCGCCGACGCCGAATTGGTCAGCCATCGGTTGATGCTGCGGGCAGGCATGATCCGCAAGCTCGCCTCCGGCCTGTATGTCTGGTCACCGCTGGGTCTGCGGGTACTGCGTAAGGTCGAGGCCATCGTGCGCGAGGAAATGGACCGCGCTGGCGCGCTGGAGCTGCAGATCCCGACGCTGCAACCGCAAGAGCTGTGGGAGGCCAGCGGCCGCTGGGACAAGTTTGGCGACCTGCTATTGAAGATCAAGGACCGCAAGGACCAGGGCTATTGCTACAGCCCGACCGCTGAGGAGGCGGTGACCGAATTCGTGCGTCAAGAACTAGGCAGCTACAAGCAGCTGCCGGTGACCTTTTATCAAATCCAAACCAAGTTCCGCGATGAAATTCGTCCGCGTTTTGGGGTCATGCGTGCACGCGAGTTTTTGATGAAGGATGCCTATTCCTTCCATCTCGCCGATGCCGACCTGGTGCGCGAGTACGAAAATATGAAAGCAACCTACATCCGCATCTTCACCCGACTGGGCCTGGATTTCCGAATGGTGCAGGCTGATTCCGGGGCAATCGGAGGCGATGCCTCGCAAGAGTTTCACGTCATCGCCGACTCCGGCGAGGACGCGCTGGTGTTCTCCACCGGCTCGGATTATGCGGCGAACATGGAAGCGGCCATCGCAGCGGCGCCCGCCGCGCGTCCCGCCGCCACCGAATCGCTGCGCAAGGTCGAGACCCCGACCCAAAAGACCTGTGAAGAAGTGGCTGACCTGCTCGGCATCGCCCTGCAGCGCACGGCCAAGTCGATCGCCCTGACCACCATCGAGGGCGAGTTCGTACTGGCGCTGGTGCGCGGCGACCACGAGATCAATGAAATCAAGCTCGGCAAAGTCGCGGGTTTAGACGGGTACCGGATGGCAAACGAGAGCGAGATAGCCGATCACCTCGGCAGCGAGCCCGGCTTCCTCGGCCCGCTCAACACCGTTCGACCGATCCGCATAATCGCCGACCGTGAGGTCGCCGCCTTGGCCGATTTTGTCGTTGGCGCCAACGTGCCAGGCTTTCACCTGGCGGGCGTCAACTGGGGGCGCGATCTGCCCGAACCGGAGATCGCGGACATCCGCAACGTACGCGAGGGTGACCGCGCCGCAGACGGCGGCGAACTACGAATCGCGCGCGGTATTGAAGTCGGTCACGTGTTCCAGCTCGGCCGCCAGTATGCACAAGCGCTGCAGGCCACTGTGCTTGACGAAAATGGCAAGGCACAGGTGCTCACCATGGGCTGTTATGGCATCGGCATCTCACGCATCGTTGCCGCAGCGATTGAGCAAAATCACGACGACGCAGGCATCGTCTGGCCCGAGCCGATGGCACCCTGGCGAGTGGCCGTGTGCGTAATCAATCCCAAGCGCGACGCGGCCGTGGCCGACGCGGCACAAGCACTGTTGGCAGAGTTGAACGCCGCCGGCGTAGAAGGCGTGCTGGACGATCGCGGCCTGCGTCCCGGCGCGATGTTCGCAGATATAGAATTGATCGGCATCCCGCACCGGGTGGTGGTGTCCGAACGCGGCTTGGCCGCAGGCACCTATGAATATCGATCGCGACGTGCCGGCGAGGCGGAAAATCTCGACAAGCCAGCCCTGCTCGCGCGTATATCCAGCTGATCCGCACGACCGCCCCATGGATATTAAGAAAAGGTTATTGATTCCCGACGTTCATGTGAAGAATCGAGCGCCTGGCCAACTCAATATCCTGCAATTTGTATTAAATGTAATTCGTTATTAAGATGGCGCGGGTTGCCAAAGAGTGGCCTCTTTTCCATTAGATTCTGGAGCAGTGATGTCGATCGATCTCAGTGGCCTGTCGGCCAAGCAGTTGGGCGCGCTTATCAAGAACGCAAAGAAACAGCAGTCGATCGTCGCCAAGCGCACGCCGATCGCCAAGGTTCGTGCACAGCTGACCAAACTTGCCAAGGCAGAAGGTTATTCCATCGATGAACTGTTCGGCGCGCCGGCCGGGCGCACCGGCAGCAAGCGCGGGCCCAAGCCCGGACCTAAACCCGGACGCAAGCTCGGCAAAGTCGCACCGAAGTACCGCAACCCTGCTGATACCAAGCAGACTTGGACGGGTCGTGGCAAGCGGCCGCGTTGGCTGACTGAACTGACCGCCAAAGGCAAGAAGATCGAGGAATTCCTGATTGCCAAGGCCGCACCCGCGACCAAGCGTGCAGCCGCTAAGAAAACGAAGTAGTTATTCAGGAATATATACACAAATACGCCGGCAGCAATGCCGGCGTATTTGATTGCGCACAGACTCTATCTCATTGGTCTGAGATGCCACCGTGCTGACAGCGGCATTCACATCGGCAAGACCCGACAACACATGACTGCGATTAAACCACAGGCCTTTCCGTGCCTGCAGATATCCCGCAGGCAGCGGCCGTCACTCAATGCCGTGGTCAGAGATTTTTCCGCGCAGGCACCAACAGATTGCCAAACAGCAGTCCTGCCACCAGCGCCATAACAATATTGGTGACCGTCAGCAGCGCCGCTTGTCCGACGCCCACGTTTTGCTGCTGCGCAAAATTCAGCAATCCACGCAGACTGGTGCTGCCCGGCACCAGCATGATGATCCCGGGCAAGCGGATCAACGCGCCGGGTTTATGCATCAGCCGCCCAAACACATTGCCGGCCGCAGTCAGTGTCATCGCCGACAGGAATACGCCGGCCGGCCCCCCCCAGGCCTGGCCGCCGAAGCGCGCAATCACATAGCTGGTAATCGCCGAGGCCATTACCCACGGATAGTCACGACGGTGCGGCTTGAACAACACGGCAAACGCATACGCGGCCACCAGTAAGCTGGCCCATTCCATCCAGTGTGCCTGCGCCCGCGACGCGCGAATCTGTGGCTCAAGCCCTAGCCACTGTGCCAGCGTCACCGCAATCACCGCGCCCACGGTCAGCTTGAGCACCGTAGTGATCGCACCGGCCAGCCGCGCAATCCCGGACACCCAGTGCTGACTGGTCAGCTCGTTGACCGCATTGGTCAGCGACATGCCAGGCAATAGCACCACCAACGAGGCAATAATCACCGTATTGAGGTTGAGCGCGCCGATCCAGGAAGCCACCAGGGTCGCGACGAAACCCGCCAACAGGGCCGCCAACGCCTCGCCCGCCTCGCGGGTAGCCGGCCGACGATCGGTATATCGGCTGAGCAAACCAATCAGCAACCCGATCACCCCGGCGGTGGCCATGTCCAGCCAGGGCAGTTTCCACAGCCCGGCCACACCGCCTGCGGCCAGACCATAGGCCACAATCTGCAACGTCTGGCTGCGCCGGCTTGTTTCTCGATCGAGTCGGCGCAGCGCAGTATGTCCCTGGGCAATGCTCATTCGTCCGTGCGCCACGCTGTCAGCGATGTAGTCGGCCGCGCTCAATTTGTATAGGTCGTTCTGGCCCGGAGCCAGCCGCACCATCCGGGTGATATCGGACGAGCCGATCGCTTTGGTCGGGTCGCTAAAGCTCAGGATGAGCCCGGTCGGGTTTGACCAGGGCTCGCAATCCAACTCTAGCTGACGCGACAACGCAATCACTGCGGCTTCCAGCCGCTGAGCGGTGGTGCCGTAGGAATGCAGGCGCCCAGCGATCTCGGTCACGAAGGCCACGCGCTGCGCGTAAGCCGCTCGGGGGGACGGGGGGACGGGGGCAACAACGGACATGTGCGAGCCGGGAGAGGGCAAAGCGCCGGACCTAGGCCGGCGATACCACCAGTGTATGCCGGCGCCCACGCTTCGGGATCGGGGTCAAGTCCGACACTCCTTCGCCGCTCACGCTGCACACGGTATGCTCACAGCCAAGGAAACGCCCATGATCCCAGCCCAACCTCCCCACATCGATCAGGATACGCAGGATCCGGCGCAGATACGGCTGACCGGCAGCTGGGTACTGTCCACCGCATTTGCAGCCGCCAAGCTGCTGGAACAAGTCAACCCGGGAGTACACCGGGTAGACGCCAGCGGCATCGCACAGCTCGACTCGGCCGGTGTTCTGCAACTGCTGCGCTTTACCGCGCAGCGCGGACTCGACGAGGAAGCGATCGACTTCCGCAACGAGCACCGCGCCCTGGTCGATACCATTGAAGAGATCCAGGACGAGCGTCCGCGCGCCAAGCGCGACCTCGGCTTTGCCGCCGCACTGGAACGGCTGGGCGTCACTGTCACTACCACCGGCAAGGACATCGTCACGCTGGCCAGCTTTCTCGGCGAGAATCTGACCAAGCTCGGGCGGCTGCTGCGACAACCACGTCGATTCCGGCTGACTTCGACCGTCTACCACATGGAGCAGGTTGGCCTGGACGCAGTACCGCTGGTGGTGCTGTTGTCCTATTTGGTCGGCGCGGTGATCGCTTTCCTCGGCTCGACGATCCTGCGCGACTTCGGCGCGGAGATCTATGTGGTCGAGCTAGTGTCGGTGGCGACCTTGCGCGAACTGGCCGTACTGATGACGGCGATCGTCGTGGCCGGGCGCACCGCCAGTTCCTTCACCGCCCAGATTGGTGCGATGAAGGCACGCGAGGAGATCGACGCGATCCAGACCCTGGGGCTGGACCCGGTCGACCTGCTGGTACTGCCGAGGGTGGTCGCACTGGTGCTGATGCTGCCGCTGCTGACCTTCATCGCCATGATTGCCGGACTGGCTGGCGGTGTGACCGTCGGTGCATTTGACCTGGGCATCCCCCCCCAAATGTACTTGGCGCGAATGCATGAAACGATGCAGCTCAGGCACTTCCTAATCGGGATGTCCAAGGCGCCGATCTTCGCGGTCGTCATTGGCCTGATCGGCTGTCTGGAGGGGCTCAAGGTGAGTGGCACTGCGCAATCGGTCGGCGAGCGCACCACTTCTAGCGTAGTGCAGACCATTTCGCTGGTGATCATCATCGATGCAATCGCCGCGCTTTGGTTCATGAATATGGGTTGGTAACGATGGTGGCCTCAGACTCCAACCCGAATCCGCATACCCGTTCGGCCGGCGCCGCCTCAGCGGCCGGCCAGCGCGATGAATACACGCCGGGCGCCGCCGGCAACGGCCCAGCAATCCACATAAACGGCCTGGTCAACCGCTTCGGAGCGCAGACCGTCCACGATGGGCTGAACCTAGAGGTGCGCCGCGGTGAGATTCTCGGTGTGGTCGGTGGCTCAGGAACCGGCAAGTCGGTGCTGATGCGCTCAATCCTCGGCCTGCGCGAACCGGATGCCGGGCAGGTCCAGGTACTCGGCGTCGATGCGCTATCGAAAGCACCACACGTCCGCCGCCATATCACCCGCAACACCGGCGTCCTGTTCCAGGATGGAGCGCTGTTCTCATCGATGACGGTCGGCGAGAATGTGCAGGTGCCCTTGAAGGAGCACCACGGCGAATTCCCCGAACTCTGGTACTACGAGCTGGCATTGCTGAAGGTGAAGCTGGCCGGACTGCCGGCCGACGCGCTCGACAAGCTGCCCTCGCAGCTATCTGGCGGTATGCGCAAGCGCGCAGGATTGGCGCGGGCACTGGCGCTGGACCCACCGCTGTTGTTCCTCGACGAACCCACCGCCGGCCTGGACCCGATCGGCGCAGCCGCTTTCGACCAACTGATCCTGACTCTGCAACAGGCGCTGGGGCTGACCGTATTTCTGATCACCCACGATCTGGATACGCTGTACACGATCTGCGACCGTGTCGCGGTACTGGCCGACCGCAAAGTCATCGCCACCGCACCGCTCTCTGAGATCGAAACACTCGACCATCCCTGGATCCAGGCATATTTCCATGGCCCGCGCGCGCGCGCCGCGCGTGACAGCCAGAAAACAGCAGGCGACACGCCGCAGCGTCCGCAGCGCCGCCTCGATCTCGCCTCTCCTGCCTCCGCCCCCTCTTCCCCTTCGCTTCCGGCCACCCAATGGAAACCAAAGCCAACTACGTCCTGATCGGCGCATTCACCCTGGTGGCCGGTTTTGCCCTGCTGCTGTTCGGGCTGTGGGCGGCAAAATATTCGTCCGATCGCACCTGGCAGAACTACCGGGTGGTGTTCCGCGAGGCCGTCACCGGCCTGTCGGTAGGAAGCCCGGTGCAGTACAACGGCATCGCAGTCGGCTCAATCACCCAGCTGAGCCTGGCGCCCAACGACCCACGCCAGGTGGTGGCGAGCGTCCGCTTGAACTCCACTACGCCGATCAAGACCGACACCCGCGCCAAGCTGGCGATCAGCAGCTTGACCGGCCCTTCGATCATTCAGCTCAGCGGTGGCACCCCACAGGCGCCGGAGCTGACCACCGTCGACAAAAGCGATGCACCGATCATCCTGACTACTCCGTCAGCGCTACAGAACATCACCGACACCGCCAACCGCATCGTCGAGCGACTGGACCAGGTGCTGAGCGACCGCAACGTCGCGGCGATCTCCAACACGCTGCATAACCTGGAGACGATGAGCGGCTCGATCGCCGACCGCCATCAGGGCATGCAGGCGCTACTGATCAGTGCCCGCGACGCCGCACGCAAGCTCGACACCACACTCGACACTGCCAACGGCACCCTCAAGCGGCTCGATCAAAACCTGGTGCAGCAGTTACCGCCGATCCTGGACAAACTAGACACCACGCTGACCAAGCTGGACTCAGCGGCCGGCAACGCCGACGGCATCCTGGGCGAGAACCGTGCCGCGATCAGCAGCTTTGCCAACGACGGCCTGGCTCAGCTCGGCCCCACCCTGACCGAGCTGCGCGGGCTGGTCCGCGACCTGCGCCGGGTCAGCGACCGCCTCGAGAACAACCCCGCGCGCTACCTGCTTGGCCGCGACGCCCCGAAGGAGTTCGACCCGAAATGAAGCTGATGACGCTGTTCCGCCCCTGGCTGCTGAGTCTGTCATTAGGCACGCTCGCCGGCTGTTCTTTACTGGCCGGCGGCAGCAAGGCACCGGTGACGCTATATGCGCCTGACGTGCGCATAGCACCCGACCCGGCGTGGCCGCATGTCACCTGGCAGCTGGCGATCGCCAAGCCCAGCGCGGCATCCGTGGTCGACAGCCCGCGCATCAACGTGCGGCCCCGTCCGGATGAGCTGGAGGTCTATCGCGGCGTCAGCTGGGCGCAACCGTCCACCGATCTTCTAGAAAGCACCCTGGTGCGCGCGTTCGAGGATTCCGGTCGGATCACTGGCGTGGCACGCGTGGGCGATGGCATTCGCGCCGACTACAAACTGAGCATTGACCTGCGACGGTTTGAATCCGATTACGCCGGCCGCAACACCCCGTCGGCGACGATTGAGCTCAACGCTAAGCTGCTGCATAGCGGCGACCAGCGGATCGTAGCCTCACGCACCCTGCTGGTGGCCGAACCGGCGAGCTCAAGCAACACCGCCGCCGTCGCCGCAGCGTTTGAAACCGCGCTGGGCAAGGTCAGCCGCGAACTGGTTGGCTGGACCCTGGTGAGTGGCCAGCGAGACGCACAGTCGCACCCATGACGCCGTAGGCGCTTGCCTGTACACAACGGGCTGGCGCCCGAATCCGCTCCCGCCTCTTACACATCCAGGCACGGGTCTCCGGAAAAGAGACCCGTTCACTACACAGCGCGCGGCTATGACACCGTTTCAACTCGGCGAAAAGTCAGATTGATCCGCTCCCCGACCGGCCGCGCGGTACGCGGCAGCGCGTGTTGATACAACGCCTGGGTGCCGCCAGCCATCAGTAGCAGATCACCGTGCCCCAGTTCCAGGGTCTGGCGCAGCGTGCGCTCGCGGCGGTGCCGGAACATAAAGCGCCGGCTCGCCCCAAGACTCAGTGAAGCGATCAACGGCACGGGGCCCAGTTCGCGCTCATCGTCGCTGTGCCAGCCCATCGCATCGTGTCCATTGCGATAGCAGTTAGCCAGCACGCTGTTGAACGGCGCGCCGGTCTGCGCCTGCAAGCGCTCGCGCAGCGCGCGCAACGGCGCCAACCACGGTCGCGGCTCAAACCGGGCGCCAGAATAGCGGTAGCTCGCATCCGCATCACCGATCCAGCTACTGAGCCGCGGCGAATCAACCTCGCGCCCAAACAGCCGGATTCGGTGCACCTCCCAATCGATCTCTGCACGCAATGACACGAATAAGGCATCCGCCTGCGCACCTGACAACCAGCCGCGCAGCCAGGTGACCTCGGCACCCGGTAGGTCAATCCGCATAGACAAAGATTTTGCGCACGTACGTGTGGGGCGCGTGAAAACAATCCTGCACATTAGCATCCGCATTCAAGAAGCGCTGCGCGCAGATTGGACGCCCCTGGCCCAGTGGATCCAGGACCCTGGCGCGCCATTGCGACGGCTCACTGTCGCCGCCCGCAACATACGTAGACGTACGGAATTTGCCCGGCCCGCCGCAAACCCTGAAAATGGCTACAGCCATCGAGCCAAAGGAAGTGCAGCACATGTCGGTAGCGGAAGACGGCGCAGTCGCGTCCGAGATCATTGAGCGTGACGTAATGGAGTACGACGTCGTCACCGTGGGCGCAGGCCCGGCGGGCCTGGCGTTCGCTATCCGACTCAAGCAACTCAATCCAGCGCTGTCGGTCTGCGTGATCGAAAAGGCCAGTACCGTCGGCGCACAGATCCTGTCCGGCGCGGTCATCGAGCCGGGCCCGCTCGATACCCTGCTACCTGGCTGGCGCGATGCCCCACCGCCGATCTGCGTGCCCGCCACCGAAGACGAATTCTGGTACTTGAGTAAGACCGGCGGCCGCCGTTTTCCGATCGTCCCGCCCGGGATGCGCAACCATGGCAATTACATCGTCAGCCTCGGTGCAATGTGCGCCTGGTTAGCGCCGCAGGCCGAGGCCCTGGGCGTGGAGATCTACCCTGGCTTCGCCGCCGCCGAGACCTTGCATGACGACACCGGCACCGTGATCGGCGTGCGCATCGGCGACATGGGCGTGGCCAAGGATGGCACACACAAACCCGGCTTCACCGCCGGCATCGACATCCATGCCAAGGTCACGGTGCTCGCCGAGGGCGCACGCGGGCATTTGACCAAGCGTCTGGTCAAGCGCTTCGGGCTGGATGCCGACAGCGATCCGCAGAGTTATTCGATCGGCATCAAGGAACTGTGGCAGGTGCCCGAGGGCCGGGTCAGTCCCGGCAAGATTGTCCATACTCTGGGGTGGCCCGCCGACACCCGTACCTACGGCGGCAGCTTTCTGTATCACCTGACCGATAACCGCATCGCGCTCGGTTATGTTAGCGGCCTGGATTACCACGACCCCGAGTACCGGCCCTGGGAAGCCTTTCAGCAATGGAAGAATCACCCACTTATCAAACCCCTGCTGGACAGCGGCAACATACTCTCGGCCGGCGCGCGCGCGATTGTCAGCGGCGGCTGGCAATCGTTGCCCAAGGTCGAGATGCCCGGCGCGCTATTGATCGGCGACGGTGCTGGCCTGCTCAACGTGCCCAAGATCAAGGGCACCCACCAGGCGATCCGCAGCGGTATGCTCGCGGCTGAGCATCTGGTCACCGCGAACCTGGCGCCACACGGCTTCGACGCCAAGTTACGCGACTCCGCAGCTATGGCCGAGCTCAAACAGGTCCGTAACATCAAGCCAGGCTTTAAGAAGGGCCTTTGGTTCGGCCTGCTCAATGGCGCTTGGGAGACTGCGGTCAAAGGGGCTTCACCGTGGACGCTGAAGAACCGCGCGGACTGGTCGTCGCTGGACAAAATCGGTGCACACGAGCAACCCAAGCGCGACTATCTGCAACGCGAGCTGGCTCCGCGTGACCGGTTGCAGGCCGTCTACTTTGCAGCCACCGAGCACGACGAGGACCAGCCGGTGCACCTGCGCGTACACGACACCTCAATCTGCGTGACCCGCTGCGCCACCGAGTACAACAATCCCTGCACCCGGTTCTGCCCGGCTTCGGTCTACGAGATCGTCAGCGACGCCGCCGCCCCGACCGGCAAACGCTTACAGATCAACGCAGCCAACTGTGTGCACTGCAAGACGTGCGACATCAAGGACCCTTACCAGATCATCGACTGGGTCACCCCAGAAGGGGGAGCGGGGCCCAATTACCAGAACCTGTGAAGACACCGATGGATCGCCGCGAGTGCGACTGAACGCACGTATCCGCACTATTGGGAAGACCGCTGACCGCTCAAGGCTGCTGGCCGCGTGATCGAAGCACATGGTGGGAACTTATCCCCGCGTGTCGGCGTTATGCCGCCCCTCTTTTATCCCGCCCACTTCGACGAGTTCGCGGACGACCTGGCCAAACCATGACCGCGATATCGCACCACGGCTAATAACCTGCCGTGAAGCGATACCGAGATGGGATGTGGTGGGCCATAGCCATAGCCATAGCCATAGCGTGAAATCGTCTTACACCGGCTACGAACAGCAGGACTGGCGTCGCCACCTGCTCGACGCATTATTCGGTTGTCCACGCGGCATCGCCCACCATCTAGGTCTGTCTCTAAGCAATAGCCAACGGGGCAAGTTATATCCAGCGAGCCACTCACTCGGTTCAGGATGGGCGCATATCTGGTTGAGCACCCACTCGCTTTGTCGCGCGCTCGGCCCACGACCGCATATTGCGATCGAGCCGGGGCGCCATCTGGATTGCCCGACGGGCTCGGTGTTCTGGACGCGCGCGGACGCGTTGCAGGCGCTGAATGCGCTGAGACTTGGTGTAGTGAGAACGTCCCTGAAGAACGGAGCCAGACCGAGGACACAGTGCAGCCTGTCATGGAGCGATTGTTTGTCGCGGCAGTACGCGTGGGCGATCAAGTCGCGCAAAGACAGATCGCTTTGGTTGGAAGGATCACATATCGGGACGAGTGGACTGGAGATAGACACAGCCGGATCCTGCGCCACGACGTGCTGTGGGAAACGCGGCTGACCACACCACAGCCCCAATTCACTGACTTTGGGAAAGGGACTTTGACGACGCCGATAGCATGTTGCCAAAAGCCGGAACTAGACACCGAATAACTGCATGTACTCGCACAGTTACACGACAGCGCGATCACCTTCATCGACGATACCTGCGTAGCCATGGGCGACGCTATCGAGGTCGTGGCGTTCGATCACCAGCACGTCCGACGCCCTCTGCATTGCCTGGGCGTCGGATTGAGGACAGCCCCCCTGGCTGTCTCCGCCAAGCGTGGACGGATGCCTTCGCCGGTCGCGGCAGAGTCAAACCCCGTCGGGACCTTAGTGCCTGCGTATAAGCACTCCGGTGTGGGCCTGCAATTCCTCGAACTCCACGCCCGGCGCGATTTCCACCAATTTTAACCCGTCCGCCGTCACGTCCAATACTGCCAGATCGGTGATGATCCGGTCGACCACGCCGACTCCGGTCAACGGCAACGTGCAGGCCGGCAGGATTTTGTGCTCACCGTTCTTCGCGGTGTGCTCCATCAGCGCCACCACACGCTTGACGCCGGCCACCAAATCCATGGCGCCGCCCATGCCTTTGACCATCTTACCGGGCACCATCCAGTTGGCGATATCGCCCCCGGCGGTGACCTGCATCGCACCGAGAATGGCCAAATCGATGTGACCACCACGGATCATCGCGAACGATTCGTGGCTACCGAAATAGCTCGCCCCCGGCCGTGCCGTCACCGTCTGCTTGCCGGCATTAATCAGGTCGGCGTCGATCTCGTCCTCATCCGGAAACGGACCAATACCGAGCAGGCCATTTTCTGATTGCAGCCACACGTCCACGTCATCCGGGATATGGTTGGCCACCAGCGTTGGCAGACCAATACCAAGATTGACGTACATGCCATCGGCCAATTCGCGTGCGGCGCGCGCGGCCATTTGATCTCGCGTCCAGGCCATCAGCGCTGCTCCTTACTACGTAGGGTACGGTGCTCAATCCGTTTTTCCGGTGTTGCGTTGACCACGATCCGGTCGACATAAATGCCTGGCAAGTGCACTTGATCAGGATCGATCGCACCGACCTCCACCAGTTGTTCAACCTCGGCAATACAGATCGCGCCGGCCATCGCGCAGGCCGGGTTGAAATTGCGCGCCGTTTTGCGGAACACCAAGTTGCCGGCGCCGTCTGCTTTCCAGGCTTTGATCAGCGCCACATCCGGCTTAAGTGCGGTCTCCAATACATAGTGTTTACCTTCAAATTCGCGCACCTCCTTGCCCTCGGCGACCAGAGTGCCGTAGCCGGTGGATGTATAAAACGCGGGTATCCCCGCGCCACCAGCGCGCAAGCGCTCGGCCAAGGTGCCTTGCGGATTGAACTCCAGCTCCAGCTCCCCGGAGAGATACTGGCGTTCGAATTCTTTGTTATCGCCCACGTAAGAGGAGATCATTTTGCGGATCTGCCGAGTGGCCAGCAGCTGTCCCAGCCCAAAACCGTCCACACCGGCATTGTTGGCGATAACCGTCAACCCGCTAACGCCGGAATCACGCAGCGCGGCGATCAGCGCCTCAGGAATACCGCAAAGTCCAAACCCGCCGACCGCCAGCGTTTGTTGGTCGGCGACCACGTCGGCAAGCGCCGATCTCGCATCGGGCCAGTACTTGCCCTGCTTTGCTGAAACACCAGACTTACTCATCCACGCCCTCACCACGTTGATGTCTGAGCGCCATTGTACGGGCGGGCTGGCTGACTGACGCCTGTCATCGTGCACCCGGAGCCCAAGCCAACCGATGTCAGGATGCGGCCGAATCGCTAAACTCGTCATTCTTTCCCAGGAATGACTCTCAATGACCCTGCCCGCCTTCAAGGCCTACGACATCCGCGGTCGCGTACCTGACGAATTGAACGAGGACTTGGCCCGCCGCATCGGCGTGGCGCTGGCGGCACAACTCAATGAGGGGCCGGTGGTGTTGGGTCACGACGTACGTCTGGCCAGCCCATCGCTGCAGGAAGCGCTGTCAGCCGGGCTGCGCTCGGTGGGCCGCGAAGTCATCGACATCGGCTTGTGCGGTACTGAAGAAGTCTACTTTCAGACCGACCACCTTGGTGCGGCCGGTGGGGTGATGGTCACCGCCAGCCACAACCCGATGGACTACAACGGCATGAAACTGGTACGTGAACAGGCCCGGCCGATCAGCTCGGACACCGGTTTGTTCGCGATCCGCGACGCGGTCGCTGCGGATACCTCAACCGCCGCAGCGCCAACCGCCGCCGAGCATAGCCGCACCGACAAGTCGGCCTACATCCAACACCTGTTGAGCTATATCGATATCACGGCGCTAAAGCCGCTCAAGTTGGTCGTCAATGCCGGCAACGGTGGTGCCGGGTTGATCGTAGATCTGCTGGCACCGCACCTGCCGTTGGAGTTCGTGCGTGTATTCCATGAGCCGGACGGACACTTCCCCAACGGCATTCCCAATCCGTTGCTGCCCGAGAACCGCGACGCCACTGCGCAGGCGGTCAAGCAGCACAGTGCTGATTTCGGCATTGCCTGGGACGGCGATTTCGATCGCTGCTTCTTCTTCGACCACGAGGGTCGCTTCATCGAGGGCTACTACCTGGTTGGACTGCTGGCGCAAGCCATCCTCGCCAAGCACCCGGGCGGCAAGGTCGTGCACGACCCGCGTCTGACCTGGAATACCGTCGAACAGGTCGAGGCCGCCGGCGGCGTGCCCGTGTTGTGTAAGAGTGGGCATGCTTTCATCAAGGAGAAAATGCGCGCCGAAGACGCGGTCTACGGCGGCGAGATGAGCGCGCACCATTACTTCCGCGAGTTTGCCTATGCCGACTCGGGGATGATTCCATGGCTGCTGATCGCCGAGCTGGTCAGCCAGTCGGGCAAGCCGCTGGGAGAGCTGGTCGCCGAGCGCATCGCGCGGTTCCCGTGCAGTGGCGAGATCAACTTCAAGGTGGCCGATGCCAAAGCCGCTGTGGCACGGGTGATGGATCATTTTGCCAGCCTGTCGCCGACGCTGGACTACACCGACGGCGTCAGCGCCGACTTTGGCGACTGGCGTTTCAACCTGCGCAGCTCCAACACCGAGCCGCTGCTGCGGCTCAATGTCGAAGCTCGCGGCGATGCAGTGTTGATGCAAGCACGCACCCAGCAAATTTCCGATCTCATCAATGCCTGACTGAATAAGCACGCTCTCATGACCGATATTCAACCCGTCATCCTCTCCGGTGGCTCCGGCACGCGGCTATGGCCGCTCTCGCGCGAAACCTATCCCAAGCAGTTCC
>Cebus_capucinus_imitator_PRJNA485217_SSR047__coassemble_1283_pt1 | contig 17309 bp, 16 predicted proteins | sample Cebus_capucinus_imitator_PRJNA485217_SSR047__metabat2_high_PE_004 | metagenome-assembled genome bin Cebus_capucinus_imitator_PRJNA485217_SSR047
ATCATCACGATGTCCGAATCGAGCACTTTTTGGATACGCATGCTCTCCTCCGGCCCCAAAAACACCCGTGAACCGTCGGTGGGCGCAGAAAAGGTGACGCCTTCTTCGGTGATCTTGCGCCGATGTGCCAGAGAAAACACCTGAAAACCACCCGAATCGGTCAGGATTGGCCCATTCCAGCGACTGAAGCCGTGCAAACCGCCATGATCGCCGATGACGTCCAGGCCCGGCCGCAAGTACAAATGGAAAGTGTTGCCTAGGATGATTTCTGCGCCCAGCTCGCGCAGCTGTTCAGGCAGCACCCCTTTGACCGAACCATAGGTCCCAACCGGCATGAACGCGGGGGTTTGCACGGTCCCTCGCGGGAAGGTCAACTGGCCACGGCGAGCATGGCCATCGGTGCTGTGGAGCTGAAACTGAAGTCGGGACATTAGGGGCTAGGATTGGGCAGTTGAGAAATGGACAAGGCAAAACGCACGGACGACGACAACGGCAGCGCAACGCTCAAGACGCCCCACCCTGCACTCCACGCTCCCGGCCCCATAACAACATGGCATCGCCGTAGCTGAAGAACCGGTAGCACTGCTCGACCGCCTGCCGGTAAGCCTCGAAAATCCGCGTCCGCCCGGCAAATGCCGACACCATCATCAGCAGTGTGCTCTCTGGCAGATGAAAGTTGGTCACCATCGCATCGACACTGGTGATCTGATAGCCGGGCAGGATGAAGATCTGGGTCTCGCCGGCAAATGGCTGCAGCTCGCCGTCGCGCAGTGCGCTTTCCAACGAACGCACCACGGTCGTACCGACCGCGATTACCCGACCTCCACGCGCACGAGTACGACGGACCTGCTCAACCAGCGCCGCTCCAACATTCAGCCATTCACGGTGCATCACGTGCTGATCCAGCGACTCCACCCGCACCGGCTGGAAGGTACCCGCCCCCACATGCAAGGTGATATGGCCGAACTCGACACCGCGCTCGCGCAATCGCCCCAGCAACGTCTCGTCGAAATGCAACCCCGCCGTCGGTGCCGCCACCGCCCCGATCGCCTTGGCGAATACGGTCTGGTAGCGCTCGCGGTCATCAGCACCCGGCTCGCGATGGATATACGGCGGCAGCGGCAGCCGACCGGCGTGTAGCAACCATTGCTCCAGCGGTTCGGACACCTCAAAGCGCAGCAGGTAGAACTCGCCATCACGTCCCAACACCTCGGCCTGGCCACTGGCATCAAGCGTGATCCAACTCCCCGCCTTGGGCGACTTGCTGGCACCGATCTGCACCCGCGCCTGCTGCCCGCCCAGCAGACGTTCGATCAGGATCTCGACGCGGCCGCCACTGGCCTTATGACCAAATAACCGTGCGGGGATCACTCGAGTGTCGTTGAAGATCAACAGGTCACCCGGCTGCAACAAATCCGGCAGATCACGCACCTGACGGTCCTGCAATGCGTCCGGCGCCGGCGGTACCACCAGCAGCCGGCTGGCGGAGCGCTCAGCAAGCGGCGCTTGGGCGATCAGCGCCTCGGGCAGCTCATAGCGGAAATCGGATTTCTTCAAGGCGGTAACATCGACGACACAGGACCGTGCATTGTAGCTTCGAGGCGCCGATGCAGGGCTGGGTACCTTACCCCGCCGGGGCCCGAGTGCCGCTGCGGACCGAAAGCGCCCCTCGGTCCCGGGGCGCTAGCGCCGGAACTTGGTCGACAGGACCACCGCCGACGTGGTGCGCTCCACCCCATCCACCGCGCCGATGCGATCGGTCAGCTCATCCATCTCCACGACATTGGATACCCGGCCCAGCGCCACGAGGTCATACGGCCCACTAACTGAGTGCAACTCGCGGACCTGAGCGATTGCCCGCAGCGCCTTGACCACCTGCGGCATTTGCTTGGGCAATACGGTAATCATGATGTGCGCCCGGATATACCCCTGCTCCACCGCGTCGTGGACACGCACCGTGTAGCCGCTGATCGTGCCCTGCCGCTCAAGCTTATCGATCCGGCTCTGCACGGTAGTGCGCGACACGCCAAGTCGGCGCGCGATCTGTGCAGTGGAGGCACGCGCATTCTCACGCAGCAGCGCAAGCAGCGCCTCATCGGCAACCGTGAGCTTCATTTCGCCGAATTCCTTCGTCTAAGCGACGCAACAGGCCTGGATTATGCACAGATCACCGCTATTAAACGACGATCATCCGCGGCTATGTTGAGTCCAAGCCACGACCCGGAGAGCCGCATGCCCCTGATCGACACCCTCGCCCCGTTGCGTGCCCATGCCGGCCGCCGCCTTACCGACGGCCTGGACGATGCCACCATCACCCGACTGGCTGCGACGCATCCACTGCTGGAGCAAGCGCTGGCTGCTGCAGCGGTCGAGTACGCGCGCGTGAAAGACGCATTTGCTGAGCTGTTGGACCTGGACGAGCGGGCCCAAATCGAGGCGGTCCAGGGCGGCCTGATCAATTTTTACGCTGACGACTGCGTCAGCCCGTACATTGCGCTCACCGCGCGCGGCCCCTGGGTGGTGACATTGAAAGGCGCCGTGCTTTATGACGCTGGCGGCTACGGCATGCTCGGCTTCGGCCACACCCCCGAACCGGTGGTGGAGGCGATGACGCGCCCGCAGGTCATGGCCAACGTGATGACCCCTCATCTCTCACAGCGACGCCTGGACCTGGCACTGCGACAAGAGATCGGCCATACCCGCAGCGGCTGCCCGTTCGCGCGCTTCATGTGCCTAAACTCAGGGTCCGAAGCGGTTGGCCTGGCCACACGCATCATCGACACCCATGCCAAGTTGCAGACCGACCCGGGTGGTCGCCATGCCGGAGCGTCGATCCGACGACTGGTGGTGCGCGGCAGCTTTCACGGTCGTACCGACCGTCCCGGCCTGTACTCGCATTCCAGTCGCAAGACGTATCAGCAATACCTGGCCAGTTACCGTGGCGAGGACTCGCTGATCGCAATCGCACCCTACGACGTAGACGCGCTGCGCCGCGCCTTCCTCGACGCTGAGCGCAGTGGGCAGTTTATCGAGGCCGTATTGCTGGAACCGGTGATGGGAGAAGGCGATCCGGGACGTGCATTACCCCCAGCGTTCTATGCGGCCGCGCGCGAGCTGACCCGTGCCCACGGCAGCCTGCTATTGGTCGATTCGATCCAGGCAGGACTGCGTGCACACGGCGTGCTGTCGGTGGTCGACTATCCGGACTTTGAGGCGTTGGATGCACCGGATATGGAGAGCTACTCCAAGGCGCTCAATGCCGCGCAGTATCCGCTCTCGGTGCTGGCGCTAAGCGAGGCGACGGCACACATTTACCGCAAGGGCACCTATGGCAACACCATGACCAGCAATGCCCGTGCGCTGGACGTGGCCTGCGCCACGCTAGGTATGCTGACCCCGCAGATACGTTCCAATATTCGCGAGCGAGGTGCGGCAGCGCTGCGCAAACTTGAGCAGCTCAAAGCAGAGCTCGGCGGATTGATAACCCAGGTGCAGGGCACCGGCCTGCTGTTCTCTTGCGAACTGGCGCCGCAGTTCAAGTGCTACGGCGCCGACTCAACCGAACAATGGCTACGCCAGCACGGGGTCAACGTCATTCATGGCGGCGAAAATTCACTACGCTTCACGCCACATTTTGAAATCGACGACGAGGAACTGGACCTGCTAGTGAGCCTGGTCGGTCGCGCACTGCGCGAAGGCCCACGCCAGCAACAAGCCGACGCGGCGTAGGACCGCGCCTTGCGCGCGGAGGGCGCCGCCCGGTAGCCCCCCTTTTTTAGGGGCGTGCCGCTTTCGCCCTGCTTCAGCACGAATGCAGTCTGCTCTTCGGCGAACTTCAACTGTTTCATGTCGCTTTGTAAGGCAATTTCGTCGCAAGCAACTGCATTTGGGAACGGCAGGCGCGTTCGAGGAAAATCCCCATTAACGTGGCTTCCGCAACGCCAGGACCGACAAAAAGCACACCATGATTGCGCAGAAGCAATGTCGAGGCGGCCCCCAGCGCATGCGCCAGACGTTCACCGAGGGCTGGCGTGTCGATCAGTCCAATACGTGTCCTCGAAGTGTGGCACGGCTGCCCCTAGGTAGGCCGCCTCATTGATGACGGCTTCCAATTCGATATCTAACGCAGAAAACGCCGTCGCGAAGAACGGATGGCTATGGCCGACTACCTGGATATCTGCGCGCGCGCAGGACCTCGGTATGGATAGGCCATTTCTTGTGGATGCTTCCTGTATCGGCCAGGCGCTGCCCATCAAAATCTAGCAGTACGAAATCATCTGGACCGACCACCTCGCACAGAGCGATCCCGAGCGCATCATCCAGACTCCGCGACCATCAGGAGCGCGCAGTACACGACACCCTGCAGCCAACTCGTTCAGTTCCTCATACGGAATGTTATTCATAACCTTTACTCACTGGGATGAAAGGATGCTGCGGACACTGACCGCAGCGCAGCGAAACATTGCGATGGGCGTCAGGCTCATTACGCAATCACCAGTAGTGCGCAATAGCTCGTACAACATGAACGAGTCGCGCAAGAATGCCTGAGGCAACTCCGATCGCCCTGGAGGCCCACACGGACAACATTACCGGCACGATCTGGAATAGTGGCGCGCGCTTTGCCTGCATTAAGTATGCAAAATGAGCTGTGGCGTTAGCCATGTGAAAGATGCCGCTTGATGTCTTCCAGACACTCTAAGCAGCACCTGACGCACAGAAAAGTGCAATGATTTGAATATATATTTGCATTTAACGCCATCCATCGTATGGAACATACGGGATGTCAACCTACGATCTCAACCTGCTAATTGCGCTACACATCCTGCTGTCGGAAGGCAGTGTATCGGCAGCCGCGCGCCGCCTGCATCTAAGTAATTCGGCAATGAGCCGAACCTTGAGTCGAATCCGTGACGCTTTCGGCGATCCCATCCTGATCAGAGCTGGACGATCGCTGGTGCCGACACCGCGTGCACTGGAACTCAAGGAGCGGCTGCGTCCGCTGCTCGACCAAGCCGAAGCTTTGCGACGTCAAGCATCTGCGCCGGACTTGAGGCAATTGGACCGGGAGTTCACAATCCGAGCCAACGAGGGATTCATCATCGAGCACGGCACAACGTTACTGAACGCGATCGCAAACGAGGCGCCGAACGTACTGTTGCACTTCGCCGTGAAAGCAAAAAAAGACGCCAAGGCTCTACGCGAAGGCCGCATTGATCTCGACATAGACGTTCTAGGTCATAGCAGTCCAGAAATCCGTTGCCAGACCTTGCTGCGAGATCGATTCGTCGGTGTAACCGCTCCCCCCCCCCCACGAACTGTCGTCGGGGGGACTGGTGATGGCCGAGCGATACGCTACCCAACGACATATCGGCGTTTCACGGCGTGGCATAGCGGAGGGCCCCATCGACGATGCCCTCCGCACGATCAGTTTAGCGCGTAACGTGGTTGTTATCGTTCCAAGTTTTCCCAATGAATTTGCGCTCGCGCGAGGCACGGCGTATATCGCCAACGTCCCCGAGCGCCAAACTATGGCGGCACGGGTCGGCTTATTCACCTTCGCATTGCCATTTACGACAGCAACCGTCATCGTCTCAATGATGTCGCATCCACGATCCGATACAGACCCTGCACATCGTTGGCTCCGCGCTCGCGTTCCAGAGGTATGCAGTAGCTGGACATATTGAGTTATTAATGGACGGCTACCGATGAGTTTTCTTTTCGGCCGTATAGAATGAATATTGAGACTGTACTGCATAACGCTGCTGCGCTCAGCCAATAGCCCGGCGCGGCCTTATCATGCGTCGCGTGAATCAACGCGGTCGAAATTACCGGCGTGAACCCTCCAAAGATAGCCGTTGCAAGACTATAGGCAAGTGAGAATCCGGCTACACGAACGTTGGCAGGCATGACTTCTGCCAAAGCCGGAATCATCGCACCGTTGTACAGACCAAACAAAAACGAAAGCCAGAGCAGCACTATCAACATTCGCTCAAAGCTGGGTGCATCCGCCAACACCCACAGCCCGGGATAAGCTGTCAAGATCACGAGCACCGCCATGCAGAGCAACACTGGCTTTCGCCCAAGTCGATCAGAAATAGCCCCGCCCAAGGGTAACCAAATAAAATTGGAAACACCGACGCACGCCGTCACGAGTAGGCTGTCGGCGGTGCTCAGTTTAAGCTCAACCCTGCCAAATGTAGGCGCATAGACTGTAATCATATAAAACGTTGCGGTAGTCGTTGCGACCAACAACGCTCCCGCCAAAACAATTAACCAGTTACGCGCTACCGAAGAGAACACCTCGCGCATATCGGGCTGCTGGGTTCGTGCCTTGAACGCATGGGTCTCTTCAAGCTTTTGACGCAGCAGAAAGACAAGTGGAACAATCATGCACCCCACCAGGAATGGCACCCTCCAACCCCATGCAGCGATTGTATCAGCCGCCATCCAGCGATCCAGCACAAAACCCAGTACTGCCGCGACAACGATTGCGATTTGCTGACTGGCTGATTGCCAGCTTGTGTAAAACCCCCTGTGCCCAGGTGTGGCCATCTCGGAAAGATAGACCGACACACCACCTAATTCTGCTCCGGCCGAAAAACCTTGCAGCAGCCGTCCAATAAGGACCAGCAGGGGTGCCAGTGCTCCAATACTTGCGTAACTAGGAACAAAAGCAATCAGTATCGTTCCGCTTGCCATTAGCCCAAGCGTGACAAGCAACCCTTTGCGACGCCCCACGTTATCGATGTAGGCGCCGAGAATAATCGCACCAAGCGGCCGCATCAAAAAACCTGCTCCGAATACAGCGAACGTTAACGTCAGCGACGCGAATGCGCTTTGAGCGGGAAAAAAAACTGCTGCTATCCGATTTGCGTAAAATCCAAATAAGAAAAAGTCAAATTGTTCCAAAAAATTGCCGGCTGTCACACGGAAGACCATGCCCGCTTTAAATCGTGCGGATGTAAGCGCCACGTTTACCTTTGTTGCAGGTTGCTGCATTCAGCTGTCTCCAGTGATTTGTAAAGCCGCGTTGGCTTCGCGGCGCCATGGCAAGGGCGCTATGATGGCGGCGTCGGCAGATCATGTTAATTGTTCATTTTCAATGGATTGATGCGTTAGAGTTATCAATCCTTAAACGAACTTCGAGCGCGCGGCAGCGCGTGAGGATGATCCACATGACACTCAATTTCGATCTCGGAGACCTGCAGGCGTTTCGGGCAGTAGCCGATCAGAGCAGCTTTCGCAAGGCAGCCGAAATACTTCATATTTCTCAGCCTGCATTAAGTCGGCGGATTGAAAAAATCGAACAAGCACTCGGCGTGAAACTTCTTGATCGAACGACACGCAGGGTCAATTTGACTGCGGTCGGACATGAATTTTCACGCAAAGCAGAGCAGGTACTCGACCACCTTAAAAACGCTGTGCTCGATGTTCGTGATTTTTCGTCTAACCGCACTGGCAACGTCACGATTGCCTGCGTCCCGTCTGCTGTTAGTTATTTTCTGCCACAAGTCATTGCCCGCTACCATGAGCGTTACCCCGGCATCCGGATTAAGGTGTTCGATACTAATGCGCATGATGCGCTGGCCGCAGTGGTCAATGGCCAAGCAGATTTCGGACTCAATTTCATGGGAAGCCAAGAACCAGGTATCGAGTTCAGGCTGCTGCTACAAGAACGTTTTGTCGCGGCTTGTCGGCATGATCATCCACTGGCGGGAAAACGCCGCGTATCCTGGAACGAGCTTGCACGGCATGATTGCGTCACGGTCGACAGGAACTCGGGCAACCGGCTTTTGCTTGATCAGGCGCTTGCCGGCCTGTCGGTAAGGCCGCAGTGGGTCTGTGAAACCCGCCATGTCACAACCATGCTGGGCCTCGTTGAGGCAGGGCTGGGTGTAGCCGCAGTGCCTTCGCTGGCCATGACCTTCAGAGAACATCCTTTGCTGACCCGTGTGCCGTTGACCGATCCGGTGGTTATCAGGCGCCTCGGTCTGATCAAACGTGATGACCAATCCTTATCACCAGCGGCAAAGCAACTTTATCAGCTCGTTATCGAAATGAGGCCCAAACGTGGGACTCGTTCTGCCTGATCGGCAGGGGTTCCGTAAACCCGGACGTTGTCGGATTGTGGAATTATGATCTCCTCACTGATCACGCGCTGGCATGGGGTTAGCTATCGCCTCCGTCGCGATGACGCAAAGCGGCTCTGACGCCCGAAATATCCGCTGCATCCACCGGAACGCCACGAGCGGCGCAGGATGATCAATGTCTGCGCCACTGGCTGGGCCAAATCGGCGGCCCCGGGTCTGTCGAACCCTCTCGGTCATTGATCGATTGCCGACATATTTCATCCTCCCGGGTACGTGTCCTCGCAACGGCCATGGCTGGCGAGTCATACCTACGCTGCGGCACACTGTGTCCATCCCCATCTGCGAAACCCTCATGAAGATCGTCGAAGTTCTGCACCCCCTCGTGAAGCACAAAGTCGGCCTGCTGCGTGATGCCGAACTGAGCACTAAGGGTTTTCGCGAGCTGGTCACCGAGCTGGGCACGCTACTGGCGTACGAGGCTACCGCCGATCTAGAGACCGAGCCACATACCCAACAGGGCTGGGCCGGACCGGTACAGGTGCAGCGTATTGCCGGAGCCAAGATCACCCTAGTGCCGATTCTGCGCGCTGGCTTGGGCATGCTGCCGGGCGTGCTGGCGCTGATCCCGGCCGCCCGAGTCAGCGTGGTTGGCCTGCAACGCGACGAGCAAACCCTGCAACCGGTGCCCTACTTCGAGCGTCTGACCGGCCGCCTGACCGAACGCGATGCGCTGATTCTGGACCCGATGCTGGCGACCGGCGGCACGTTGATTGCCACGATCGACATGCTTAAGCGCGCTGGCGCACGGCGCATCAAGGGTATATTCCTGGTCGCCGCCCCCGAGGGCCTGGACGCCGTAGCCGCGGTGCATCCGGACGTAGAGATCTACACCGCAGCGATTGATGCACAGCTCAACGAGCGGGGCTACATCCTGCCCGGGCTGGGTGATGCCGGCGACCGCATCTTCGGTACCCGGGTCGAATAAACGCAATCGACCAAGTGACCACGTCACTGCCCCCGTGCTGACCGTGTCAATACTTGGATCGCGGCGCTGACGTAGACCAACGGCGCGTTCCAGTTGATCGCCACCTCGTTGCTAGCATAGCTGCAGGCATCATCAAGATAGGAACGCGCTGGCAGTGACGAGGGGTAGGTCACCTTGCAGCTGGCGCGGTCCTGTTGGCCCGGCTGCGGGCCACCCACCAGCCAGCCCGGCACCGGCTCGGTGATGCCATCGGCTTCGGAAACACGATGATGGATATGCAGCGGGGGGCGCAGGCCGAGCCCGGTCACGAACGAGCGTCCCAGCGGATTGCGCCCCAGTACGTAGTCAAGCTGGGACTGGGCCGCGTCCAGATACTCGCGGCGGCCGTCGAGTCGATAACCCTGCAGCAGCATCATCGCCTGATTCAGTGCGATCGCATTGCTGCCCCAGCGAAAGTCGTGCTCGGTCATCGTGATCCGCCAGGGCGAGTCGCGCCACTGCCGAGCCAGAGTCTGGGCCAGCCCATCGATCTGCTGCACGACGCGGGCACGGTCAGCCACTGTGGGCAGCCGGTCGCGATGCTGCGCCAGGGTCATCCAAGCCAGTCCGCCGACGTTCCCCCACGATGGCACGCTGGCCAGCACCTTGCGCGCGATCATCGCGTCGTAGAAGCTCCGCTCACCGGTGGCGACGTAGAGTTCGGCGGCCGCCCAAGCAAACTCGTCGTCCAGCACATCGTCGTCGTAGCTGCCAGTATGCACATCCGCCGGCTGCCGGTAGATCACGTCCGGATGCGCGCGCGCCCAATCCCACGCATGCCGCGCGGCGGCCAGCATCCGCACGGATTGCCCGGGGTATTGCCGTGCAAACGGCGCGTAGATCCGGCTCGCTGCCGCCATCACCGCAGCAAAGTCCAGCGTGGCGGCGGTACTCTTCATGACCACGTAGCGCGGCGCATGCGCCTGCTCGGGCATCACATTCCCTTCGAATTGAAGCTCGGTAAGCTTGTGATAAACCCCGCCATCGGCCGGATCCTGCATGGCCAGCAGCCACTGCAAGTTCCACCAGGCTTCTTGCAGCACGTCCGGCGCACCATGTGCCTGATCGGGGATGTTGACTCTGAGCGCGCGGAAAAATTGTGGGTAGTGCTCGTAGGCCGCCAGTAGCGTGTAGGTCGCGATACCGGAATTGACCACGTATTTATTGTAATCGCCAGCGTCGTACCAGCCCCTCGGTGCGGAGATCGTACTGCCGGCTGGACGCGCCGCCGAGGCCGCCGAAGCGTGCACAAATACCGTAGTATCTGGATGGCCAGCCGCACGCGCAAAGCATCCTGCATAACGGGCCGGTAGGTCAGTACTGGCGCGGTTGAAGTAGTAGGCCTTTAGGGCAAGCTTGACTACCGGGCGATAGGCGTCGGCCGCTACCACAAAGACATCTGACAGCGGCAGTCCATCCACGCGCAGCCGGTAGCGACCGGGCGCGGTCAGTGCACTAAAGTTGGCTAAGCGCACAGCCTGGCCCGCTGGCGGCCAATCCCGCGCCGGCGCCAGCGGCCCGTGCAAAACGACGTGTCCACGCGCGTCCTCAATGCTGAATTGCAAGACGGGAGACGTGCTCTCCGCCGCCGCACGTACCACCGCAAACTTGTTTGCACCGGGCAAAAAACCGAGCTGATTGAGCACGATCGCGGGCGCGTCTGGAACCACCGCAACCGCCGCAGCCGCAGCCGCAGCCGCAGCCGCGCTAATAGGCGTGAAGCCAAACGCAAGCAGGCAGGCGACAAATCGGCTCATGTAAAAAATAATTGCCGCCACGGGCGGCCGGAAAGTCCGCTCTCGATCAGCACAACGCGGCAGCGCGAGTGCGCGCTGTTCGAGCGGTAAGCAAGCGCACGGGTCTATCTCTTGATGGGGTAGGTGAGGACCCGCCGCGACCCGCACGGCACTTAAGTACATGCGCTAGGCCGCTAACGAACGGGCGCGCAGTTCCTCAACCTCATGTGCGGTCGCAAAGCGCCCTTTGCCATCACGCACGACCTGCGCCAGCGCGCACTCCGGGTCATGAGTAAAAAACAAATGCACGCCACGGGCGAGCTTGTCCTCTAGGAATGCGCGCTTCTCGTCAACCAGCAGTTCGGCATTGCGGTCGTACCCCATCGTAATAGGCAGGTGCATCCACGAGCGCCCCGGAATCAGGTCCGCGCAAAATGCCACCCCGCCCTGCGGCCGCCCCTGCCCTTGCTCGGCTCCGACGATCTCTGCGAGCATCAATCCTGGGGTATGACCGTCGCTAAAGCTGAAACGCACCGATTCGCCCAGCGCGCGCGAATACGGCCCAGCGACAATCTCCAACCGCCCGCTCGCCTGTAGCAGTGCCGGCAGTTCGGGAATGAAACTGGCACGATCACGCGGATGCGGATGCTGTGCGCGCTCCCAGTGCGTCGCACCCACGAGGAAGGCAGCGTTGGGAAACAGCAGCTCCGGCGTCCGACCTTCAGCCCAGGGCGCGAGCAGACCACCGGCATGGTCGAAATGCAGGTGGCTGAGTACCACCACGTCGATATCCTCGTGCTCAAAGCCCGCCTCGCGCAGAGATTCAATCAATACGTGACGATCCTCCTGGATGCCGTAGCGCTCACGCAGCCGAGGCTCAAAGAACGCGCCCACCCCCGTCTCGAACAACACCGTCTTGCCGGCTAGCGGGCTAGCCAACAGAGCGCGGCACGCCAGGTCGACACGGTTGGACTCGTCCGGCACCGCCCATTGCTCCCACAACGCGCGCGGCGCGTTGCCGAACATCGCACCACCGTCTAACTTTTGGGTATTACCCCGTATCGACCAAAGTTTCATTCGTGAAGTATCGATGAACTGGCGTTAAGGATTCGCAAGCCGCACTGCCTACATGAATAGCGGCCTAGGGGGCTGGTGCATCCAGCTGGACCTCAGCCGCACCCACCTCGTTGCGAGGATCACTGCCGCCGGACAGTGTGTTATTGCGGCGGTCCCATTGAACCGTCTGCATATTGCCCCAGACATGGCTAGAACCGCGGCCGCCAGCGGCACTGTCACCCGGCAATTTGAGGGTATGTCCCATCGCCTGCAGCTCTTTCACCGTAGCGTCATCGAAAGCACCCGTCTCGGCCTCGATGACGTCCGGCAACCATTGGTGATGGTAGCGCGGCAGCGCGACGACCTGTTGCGGGCTGAGCCCATCGTCATAGCCCAACACGCCTAGCAGCACCATCGTAATGATCCGACTGCCACCCGGAGTACCAAGTACGATCGTGCGATCGGCACTGCGCATGAAGGTCGGGGTCATCGAGCTAAGCGGGCGCTTGCCCGGCTTGGGAGCATTGGCCTCATAGCCCATCACACCAAAGGCATTCGGGGTGCCCGGCTTGAGTGCGAAGTCGTCCATCTCATCGTTGAGCAGCACGCCGGTGCCCTTGGGGATCAGCCCGGACCCATACAACAGGTTCACTGTCTGGGTGGCACCGACCAGGTTGCCCTGATCGTCGATGATCGAAAAGTGCGTGGTCTCGTCGTCTTCCAGAGGGGTCGGCTTACCCGACAACAGGTCGCTCGGCGTAGCCTTCTCCGGATTAATCGTCGAGCGCAGACCCACCGCATAGTCCTTACTCAGCAATATCCGCTGCGGGACCTTGGTGAAGTCTGGGTCTCCCAGAAAGAAAGTGCGGTCGCGGTAGGCACGACGCATCGCTTCAACCACCAGATGGGTGCGATGGGCCGCGTCCATCGTCTTTAGATCGTAGCCTTCCAGGATCTGCAGCATCGATGCCAGCGCGATGCCGCCGGAAGACGGCGGCGGCGCAGTAGTGATCTTCCAGCCTCTGTAGTCAAACTGGATCGGCGTGCGCAGCTTAACCCGGTACGCCGCGAGCTCCGCCGCGTTCCAGTGGCCGCCAGCCTGGTTGACGCCGGCAATCAGCCGACGCGCGATCTCACCTTTGTAGAAGCCGTCAAAGCCCTTCTCTCCTAGCAAGGTCAACGTGCGCGCCAACTCGGGCTGCTTGAACACATCGCCTTCGGCGATCGGCTTGCCGCCGCGCAAGTACACCTCGCGCGTCCCCGGATATCGATCCATCACGTCGCGCCGCTCGGCGTAACCACGCGCCATGCGCGCATACACCGGAAAGCCCTCGCGAGCGATCCGGATCGCTGGCGCGAGCGACTGTTTCAGCGGCAGCTTGCCGTGCTGGGTCGCCAACTCCACCAGCGCCGCCGGCAGCCCAGGAATACCCGCCGACCAAGGACCATTGACCGACTTGTTGGGATCGAGCTTGCCGTCTTTGTCGAGGAACTGCTCGGGCGTGGCTGATTCCGGCGCGACCTCGCGCGCATCTAGCATCAAGTCCTGCCCGCTAGCCGCATCGTGCAGCAGGAAAAACCCGCCGCCCCCCAGGCCAGAACTGATCGGCTCAACCACGCTCAGCGTCGAGGACACTGCCACTGCCGCGTCGAAGGCGTTACCGCCCTCACGTAGGATCTGCAGGCCGGCCTCGGTCGCAAGCCGGTGACCACTGGCCACCGCCGCGCCCGGCGGGTGCGTGATGGGCACGGGGGTAGATGACGTGCTCGGGGCGGAATCGGCCCAGACGGAAGGCGAAAGCGATAAGCCCAGCAACAGGGCGTGGCGGATGAACGTTCTCATAAGCTGGGGGGCTCCTGGTCGTACAGTTCGGGGAACTCGCACTTGAGCCGCGCCAGCTTGGCGAGTAGTTGCGGCTCGGTCTCGGGGATGTCTGGATCGGGGTCGATACATTCGACCGGGCACACCACCACGCACTGCGCCTCGTCGAAGTGGCCGACACACTCGGTGCATCGCGAAGGGTCGATCACGTAGATCGTCTCGCCCATCGAGATGGCATGGTTCGGGCATGCCGGCTCGCAGACGTCGCAGTTGACGCAGAGCTCGTTGATCTTAAGGGACATTTCAGGGAATCAGGCACCAATCCCGCCATCTTAAAGGGATTGACCTGCACGATGCCGGCAAAAGGCGGAATGCACACACGCAAATGGGAGGGGCTTGCGCCCTTCCCATAGCCGGTCGGCGTGTTCATAAGAACACGCCGGCCTTGCATCACTTTGCTTCGACGAACACGTACTCGGCACCGGTCGGTTGGACGATCGCCTGCACGCGGGCATTGTCACCCTGGTCACCGATGAACAGTACGCGCACGCCCTTCATCGAGTTGGCTTGCACGTCCTTGAAGGCGGCCTCGATCAGCTCGGCCATCTTGGCTGAAGCCGAGGAACCAAACGCCAACATGTTGCCCGGCTGCACGCCGCGGCTCAGCGCGGTCTTCACGCTCTCCAGCTGACGATCATAGCTGCCCTGAAACTCGGTGTCCGATTCCGGCGGGAGGTAATACAGAAACGGGCTATTGCTGACTGAACCCATGTTCTGGCCAACCACTGTTTGTAGATACTGCTTCCAGCCAGCGTTGTCATCCTTGGCCGGTGCCTTGGGTACCTGCACCTCGGCAACAGGTGCTGGCGCCTCTTCCTTTTTGCAGGCCGCTAGAGCTAGCGTGGTCATCGTCGCGAGCAGCAGAGCACGCAGGGTGGTTTTCATTGAACGCATCTCCTTATCGAGAAACATGGATGGTGTGTTGGGGATCAAGCCTGGCCCCGGGCTTCACGGACCTGGCGCAGCGCTTCAACGACCGAGGCCGGCACAAAGCCGGAGACGTCGCCGCCGAGCCGGGCGATCTCGCGTACCAGCGAGGACGAAATGAAACTGTGCTGCTCAGCCGGGGTCAGGAATAATGTCTCAACCTCAGGAATCAGATGCCGATTCATGCTCGCCATCTGAAATTCATATTCGAAGTCTGAGACCGCGCGAAGGCCGCGTAACAGCACGCCAGCGCCGACATGACGTACAAAGTGCGCCAGCAACGTGTCGAACCCGCGCACCTCGACATTGGCGTGCCCGAGCAGCGCCTCGCGGGCGAGTTCCACACGCTGCTCCAGTAGCAGCGATGGCCCCTTGGACGGGCTCTGCGCCACCCCCACCACTATCCGGTCAAACAGCGGCGCCGCGCGGCTGACCAGATCAATGTGGCCATTGGTAATCGGGTCGAAGGTGCCCGGGTAAACAGCAATGCGGCGATTGGCCACGGTCATGCGTCTATAGTCGAATTCAGGTCGCTGCGCAGTGTACCAGCGGCCCGCCGGTACAGCGCATAGCGCACCTCGCCCGCTGTCCCCTCGCGGTGCAGCTGCCACTCCCCGGGGAGCGCCGGGACCACCTCGACCGGCGACTCCAAATAGAGCCAAGCCGTCTGTGTCAGCCGCGCCGGCAGTATAGCCAGCACCGGCTCCCATAGGCCCGCAGCGAACGGCGGGTCGACAAAGACCAGATCGTAGTTGCCCTGCCCTAACTGCGCGAGCCAGTACAACGCATCGGCCTGCACCACCTGGACCTGGCTCCCGGCGTCTAGCCGCGCCACCTGCCGATGCAGCAGCGCTGCCAGATCAAGATCGCGCTCGACCAGCGTCGCCGAGTTGGCACCGCGCGAAACCGCCTCCAGCCCCAGCGCTCCGCTGCCGGCGAACAGATCCAACACGCGCGCACCGGGCAGCACTGGCATCAGCCAGTTGAACACGGTTTCACGCACACGCTCACCGGTCGGGCGCAGCCCGGGCAAATCTGGCACGACCAACCGAGTGTTGCGCCAGCGACCGCCAACAATACGGACGCGCCCCTGACCACTATGTGCGGAAGACGGTTGCGAAGCTCGAGGGGAGCGCGGAGGACGAGACATGCAAAGACCCGAAGAAGACCGGGCGCAGAGTACCGGTTCGCCCCGGTCAATACCAAAGTGTGCGATCTGCTGCACCTCGCAACCATGCCTCGCCGGGAGCCGTTGGGCAAAACGGCACGCTGAGCCTACTTTTCTCACCGCATGCCGTCAGCGCTCTTGAATTCGCCGATCCCACCCATATTGCGGACACCACTGGCCGCCGCTGCGGCCCCAGGCCACCTGAGGGAGTATTCACACGATGACCGTCGAAACCCGCAAAGAGACGTTGGGATTCCAGACCGAGGTCAAGCAGCTATTGCAGCTGATGATCCATTCGCTGTACTCCAACAAGGAGATCTTCCTGCGCGAACTGGTCTCCAACGCCGCCGACGCCGCTGACAAGCTGCGCTTCGAGGCACTGAAGACGCCGGCACTGCTGGAGGAAGATCCCGCCTTGCGTATCCGCGTCGAGTTCGACAAGGACGCCAAGACCGTCACCATCGACGACAACGGAATCGGCATGAGCCGCGACGAGGCCGTGGCCCACCTGGGCACGATCGCCAAGTCTGGCACTGGCGAGTTCCTGAGCGCGCTGTCCGGCGACCAGAAGAAGGACGCCAACCTGATCGGCCAGTTCGGTGTCGGGTTCTACAGCGCGTTCATCGTCGCTGACCAGGTTGACGTGTACAGCCGTCGTGCCGGGCTTCCGTCCGCCGAAGGCGTGCACTGGTCCAGCCAAGGCGAAGGCGACTTCGAGGTCGCCACGATCGACAAGCCGCAGCGCGGCACCCGCATCGTATTGCACCTGAAGGACGGCGAGGACGGGTTTGCTGACGGCTGGAAGCTGCGTGGCGTGCTCAGGAAGTATTCCGACCACATCGGCCTGCCAATCGAGATGCTCAAGGAGCACCACGGCGAGGACAAGGACAAGCCCGAGCAACCGGAATGGGAGGCAGTCAACAAGGCCAGCGCGCTCTGGACCCGCCCCAAGTCTGAGATCAAGGATGAGGAGTACCAGGAGTTCTACAAACACATCGCCCACGATCCGACCAACGCGCTGGCATGGAGCCACAACAAAGTCGAGGGCAAGCTGGAGTACACCTCGCTGCTGTACGTGCCGGCGCGCGCACCGTTTGACCTGTACCACCGCGATGCGTCCAAGGGCTTAAAGCTGTATGTGCAGCGCGTCTTCATCATGGATCAGGCCGAGCAGTTCCTGCCGCTCTATCTGCGCTTTGTCAAGGGCGTAGTGGACTCGGCCGACCTCTCGCTCAACGTCTCGCGTGAGATCCTGCAATCCGGCCCGGTGGTGGATTCAATGAAGGCGGCGCTGACCAAGCGCGCACTGGATCTGCTGGAAAAGCTGGCCAAGGACAAGCCGGAGGACTACGCCACGTTCTGGCGCAATTTCGGCCAGGTGCTGAAGGAAGGCCCCGCGGAGGACTACACCAATCGCGAGAAGATC
>Cebus_capucinus_imitator_PRJNA485217_SSR047__coassemble_1290_pt1 | contig 17059 bp, 20 predicted proteins | sample Cebus_capucinus_imitator_PRJNA485217_SSR047__metabat2_high_PE_004 | metagenome-assembled genome bin Cebus_capucinus_imitator_PRJNA485217_SSR047
CGCGGCCCATCGCATCACCAGCTCGGTGAGAAGGATTCTTCAGGACCGACTAATTCGTTGATACCGCTGGAATCCGTAAACGCTTTAGAGGTATTCACTGGCGCGAAACTTGATGACTTGCTCGCTGCGATCCGCAAGGAAGCAATTGCGCTGGTGCCAAACACAGAGACAGTTGCTGGCCGCAAAGAGATCGCATCCCAGGCATACAAGGTCGCGCGGTCGAAAACAGCCATCGATGACGCCGGCAATGCGTTGGTAGCAGATCTAAAAAAGCAGACCGGCAAGATCGATTCAGCTCGTAAGAAAGCCCGCGACACCTTGGACGCACTGCGTGACGAAGTACGCAAACCGCTGACTGACTGGGAAGCCGAGCAGGAACGCATTGAGCGCGAGCGCGTGGAAGCCGAGGAGCGTGCCCGTGCAGAGGCCGAAGCCGCCCGCCTAGTCGAGATCGCCCGGAAGGAAGAAGAGATTCGGGCTCGCGAAGAAGCCGTACGCGTTGCGGAAGAAGCCGAACGCCAACGTGTCGCCGCCGATCAGGCCGAGCGTGCCCGCATCGAACGCGAGGCCCTCTTGCTGGCCGAAGCCACAGAGAACGCAAAACGAGAGGCTGCCGCCGCAATCGAACGCGCCGAACGCGAAGCCCGCGAGGCGACCGAGCGCGCGACCCGTGAAGCAGCCGAAGCCGCGAAGCGTATCCAAGAGGCTGCCGCGCGTGCCGAACGCGAGAAGGCCGAGGCTGTCGCTGCCGCTGAACGCCGCGCCCAGGAGGAAGCCGAACGCGCCGAGCGCGAGCGCCAGGCCAAGGTCGATGCTCAGCGCAAGATGGACGAAGCTCGCGCCGCCGATATCGAACACCTCCGCTCAATCAACCGCACCGCCGCCGCAGCGTTGGTTGAAGCCGGCCTTTCTCAGGAATGCGCCGAACAGGCCATTACCGCCATCGTGCTGGGCAAAGTCCCAGCCGTGACCATCCGCTACTGAGGCAAGCCATGAATCAGAACGTCGTCCCATTCCAGCCAGCAGTCGAAGCGTATGGCGCCAGATCACTCACCGCTGCGGATGTTCGTGCCCAGGTCAACTTGATGCAGGACGTGATGGCCGAGGTGATGCGAGATGGTACGCACTACGGGACCATCCCTGGAACCAAGTCAAAAAGCTTGTACAAAGCAGGTGCAGAGAAGCTGATGGCGACTTTTCGCCTTGCAGCAAAACCGGAGGTGGAAGACTTATCCGCCAACGGCGAGATCGCCTACCGCGTAACCGTCAATTTGCTTTCCGCCAACGGCTGCTTTATCGGTGCGGGCATCGGCGAGTGCAGCAGCGCCGAGGACAAGTACAGCTGGCGCGCAGCGATCTGTGATGAGGAGTTCGACACCACGCCTGAGAACCGCCGCCGCCTGAAATTCAGCAAATACCAGGGCAAGGTCGAGAAGAAGAAGCAGGTTCGCATGAATCCGGCTGACGTGGCGAACACCATCCTCAAGATGGCGAAGAAGCGAGCACAGGTGGATGCAGTGATCACCGCCACCGCAGCCAGCGACATATTCACCCAGGACATCGAGGACCTGCCCGAGGAGGTTGTAGCGGAGATCGTCGGCCGGACGCCTGCGCGCGAGACCGTACAGCGGCCGGCCCCGAAGATCGTGGACAGCCCGGAGCGCGATGCGCTCTATGCCAGTCTGCAAGACATCGCGACCGCTGGAATCGATGCCTATGCCGACACATGGAGCAAGCTGTCGAAGGACCAGCGCTCGATGATCGGGCAGGTAGCGCACGAAGGTCTGAAAGCGCAAGCGGAACAAGCCAGTGAAGGTGTGCCGCTATGATCCTCATCAACTGCGATCAGGGTGGACCGGAATGGCACAACGCCCGCGCTGGCGTGATTACCGCCAGCATGTTCAGCGTTGTGCGCAAGCGCGTCGGTGAGCTGGATAGCCGGCAACGTGAATATGTTGATGCAGTGTTGTCCGGCTTGTCGGAGAAAGCGGCCGCTGAACGTGCTGGCTACAAAGCAGTGCCGCGCTCGACGATCATCGAAAAAGCCATTTCGGGCGAACCTATCGGCGACTACAGCGACGAGGCCAAGAACTATGCCTTTCGGCTTGCCATCGAACGCATAAGCGGTGCACCACTCGATGAGGGCTTTGAAACGTTCGCAATGCGACGCGGCCATGAACTTGAGCCAGCCGCTCGCGCGGAACACGAAGTTCAGTCGGGCCTGATCGTTCAGCGCGCCGGCTTGGTCCTTAGTGATGACGGTACGTTTGGCGCCAGTGCCGATGGTTTTATCGGAGCGGATGGTGGAGCCGAATACAAATGTTTCATCAACCCTGAGCGTCTGCGCAGCTTTCACATCGACAACGACGCAAGTGACGTGATGGAGCAGGCGCAGGGCTGTATGTGGCTCACGGGCCGTAAGTGGTGGCACATCGGACTGTACTGCCCTGCTTTGGAGCCAGTCGGTCGTCAGCTGTGGTGGCGGCGCTTCGAGCGCGACGACACATTCATCGACGCCATGGCCGCTGATCTCACTCGGTTCCGCATGCTCGTAGACAAATTTCAGGCTGAGTTGCAATTACCTCAAGCCGCCTGACGGAGCACCGCATGCGATCCGACAACCGCCAGACCGACATTTTCCGGGACGACCCCAAGCGACTCATCGAAGCATGGCGTGCCCAAGCCGAGACAAGCCGTCAGCAGTTCCCGGACGACGAACGGCGCGCCGATTACTACAGCAAAAGAATCGAAGAATTGGAGAAGCTCGCATGAGCGCAAACATCGGCTATCACTTTGTCGGCGACAGGCTGCGCGACGGCCGGCCAGTCCCGGCGGACGGCGAATGGCTTGAGCATGAGGGGCAAATCAAGCTTTGTGCGTCAGGTTTGCACTGGTCATCCGAGCCATTCGACGCGCTGCGCTACGCGCCTGGCGCAACGCTGTGCATGATCGAGTTTGACGGCGAGACCGTAATCGGCGAAGACAAAGGCGTATCTCGACGGCGCAGGATCATCAAGCGCATCAATGCAGAGTCTTTACTGCGCAAATTCGCGCGATGGGCTGCGCTGCAAGTAATCGATTTATGGAATGCGCCGGATGTTGTGCGCAGCTATCTAAAAACCGGTGATGAGTCTCTCCGCGAAGAAGCTTTAGCCGCAGCTCTGGCCGCGATCGAGGCCGCGACTCGGACCGCAGCTCAGGACGCTGCTTGGGCCGCAACTTGGGCCACAACTCAGGCCGCAGCTCAGACCGCAGCCTTGTACGCAGCTCAGGCCGCAACTTGGGACGCAACTTGGGACGCAACTGGGGCAGTAACTCGGATCGCAGCTCAGGCCGCAGCTCAGAACGCAGCTTGGGCCACCCAACGCAATCACTTCAACAACCTAGTACGCGCAGCTTTCGATGTCGCGCAACCGGAGAAGGTCGCATGAGTGCAATCAACAAAGACGAATTGAGGCAGATCATCACGGATACATGTCGCACCACTTCCCCGGATGTATCAATCGATTGGACTCTCGAAAAGCCGGCAAAAGCTGGCGCGTACTGGGTACGTGGCTGGAACTTGGAGCCAGGCAAACAAAACGAGCAGGCGCTAATCACCGTTAAATACGTTGACGGCGAGTTGTGTAGCGATCTTCATGGGTCCAACAGCGACCGGCACCGAGTTTTTACGCCAGTTACGCAACACTGGGATCGCATGCAGTGGTACGGCCCCTTATCCGCCGCCGACCAGCAGGTGGGACAGGCAGTGCCGGAGGACGTGCAGAGCGATTCGGCTGAGACTGTCAAACCAGCTTACATCCGTCATTTTGGTAGCGACGTAGGCTGGCTAGACCTGCGCGGGAGCTGGTTCATCGAGGGCTATCGTGCCGCTCGCGCCGCCCCCGAGCAGCCACCGACCGACCTGCCACCGCTCGATGCGCCGAGCGCGCCGGGAGGGGTGTGATGGACGCCCTCGCCCGTCCGCCTTGGCCAACGCTGACCGAACACCGCCGCCGCGCTGGCTTGGCCCGAGCTGCGAAATACGCGCACGTAATCGACGGGCAGCTAGTCACTACACGTCAGGCAGCAACCCGACTGGGCATTAGCCCGTACGCAGCGGCCTGGCGCATCAAGAATTCGCCCCACCCTCTCACCTGGGCGGGGCTGCAACGAGGAAAACGACATGGGAGCTGCTGAAATCCGACTATCTCGTGAAGAAGTTCGGCAGCTATGCGGGACGCCACATCGAGCGCGCCAGCAAGCGTTTCTACAGAAAAACGGCATCCGGCACTACTTGGACGCGCACGACCGGCCCGTGGTCCTGCGTGCCGCGATCGAAGACCGACCAGTGCCCGTTAAAGCAGCTTCGGAATGGAAGCCCAACAAAGCGGCGGCATAATGGGACGTAAACCTACAAAGACCGGGGCAATACCGCGATTGCGTGCACGCCGGCAAAAGTCCGGCCGGGTGCATTACTACTATGACCACGGGGTCGGCAAGGATGGGAAGCGCCACGAACAGCCACTCGGCAGCGACTACAGTTTGGCGGTAAAGCGTTGGGCGGAGATTGAAGGGGAGCGTAAGCCGCCTCCGCAAACTGCGGTCATGTTCCGGCATATCGCCGATCGCTATCGGATGGAGATCATCCCAACGAAGGCCGAGCGAACCCGTAAGGACAACCTACATGAGCTGTCCTGGCTGCTTAAATTTTTCGATGATCCGCCAGCGCCCTTTGAAGCTATTCGCCCAATCCATGTGCGCCAATACATCGACTGGAGGACTGCTAAGGTCCGAGCCAATCGCGAGGTAGCCCTCTTGTCGCACCTATGGAACTGGGCACGGGAGAAGGGTTACACGGACCTGCCCAACCCCTGCGAGGGCGTGCGCCGTAACCGCGAAAATGGGCGTGACGTTTACGTAGAGGACGAGACCTACCGCGCCGTCTATGCGGCCGCCGACCAGGCTCTGCGCGACGCTATGGACCTAGCTTATTTGACAGGTCAGCGAGTCGCTGACGTATGGGCAATGGACGAGCGCCAGCACACCCCGACGGGGCTAGATATCAAGCAACAGAAGACCTCGGCGCGACTGAGGCTCGAGGTCACTGGGGAGCTGGCCGTTTTACTGGAGCGCATCCGTTCTCGCAAGCGCGGACTAAAGCTGTATAGCACGCGACTCATAGTCGGAGATGATGGCCTGCCACTGGGTCGAGACGCGCTGCGCTACCGCTTCGACCAAGCGCGCGCGGCGGCCGGGGTGAAAAAGGCAGATTTTCAGATGCGGGATCTGCGCGCCAAGGCAGGCACCGACAAGGCAGATTCAGCCGGCGACATCCGGCAGGCGCAGGTGCAGTTAGGGCATGGATCGGTCACGACAACCGAACGATATGTGCGCAAGCGCAGGGGGGCGAAAGTCACCCCAACCCGTTGAATTGCGGAGCACTCGCTAAATTGCGGAGCGCCCCAAGTCTCGCGAAACCCGTAACCAGAGTGGTGGGCCGTGATGGATTCGAACCATCGACCAGCGGATTAAAAGTCCGATGCTCTACCGACTGAGCTAACGGCCCGTAGTCCGGCTACGAAAGCGGGCGCCTATTCTACCTCAGTACGGCATCAACGTGAAATCGAATAGCGGGTCGGATCGACCAACCCAGCGTCGGCGAAGCCATCTGCGCGCAACCGGCACGCGTCGCAGTGGCCACAGGCACGACCATCACCGTCGGCGCGATAGCACGACACCGTCAGTGCAAAGTCCACGCCCAGGCGTACCCCCTCGCGCGCAATATCAGCCTTGCTCAGGTGCTGCAACGGCGCATGCACGCGCAGCCCGGCGCCCTCGACGCCGACCTTGGTCGCCAGGTTGGCCAGCGTCTCGAACGCGGCCACAAATTCGGGACGGCAATCCGGATAACCCGAATAATCGACCGCGTTGACACCGCAAAACAGGTCATAAGCACCGAGGACCTCGCCCCAGCCCAACGCCAACGACAACATGATGGTGTTGCGGGCCGGCACATAGGTCACCGGGATACCGGCTCCGCCGGCCTCAGGTACTTCGATATCGTCTGTTAGCGCCGAGCCGCCGATGCTACGCAGGTCAACATCCACCACCTTGTGCTGAACCACATCGAGCGAACGTGCAACACGCGCAGCGGCCTCAAGTTCGGAGGTATGTCGCTGACCGTAGCGCACGCTCAATGCATGTACTGCAAAGCCCTGCTCGCGCGCCATTGCTACGACGACCGCAGAGTCCATGCCGCCGGAAAGGAGTACGACTGCTTTCTTCATGGGGAATAGAGAATCGAAAGTGGAGAAAGCCTAACAGGCAGCGGCCAGAACGTACGTTTGAAGGATGGTTTAGCAGATTAAATCCCACCATGGGCAGCGCCGCTACCGCCCCGGCTCGTCGTTCCACAGTAGTTTGTGCAGCTGTAGCTGAAACCTTACGGGCAGACGGTCTGCGACTATCCAGTCGGCCAGTTCCCGCGGGTCCAGCTCGCTCTTACTGGGCGAAAACCAGACTGTGCAGCGCGCTGGTAGCGCATGTTCGCGCAGTACATCACGCGCCCACTCATAGTCGGCACGTCCACACAACACGAACTTGATCTGATCGCGCGCTGTCAACAGCGACAAATTGTCCCGGCGGTTTCGGTGGACTTCGCCGGAGGCCGGGGTTTTAACGTCCACAATCCGTGAAACCCGAGCATCGACCGCCGCTACGTCGAGCGCACCGGATGTCTCCAGTGATACGTCCAGACCGGCATCGCAGAGCCCACGCAACAGAACCAGGCAGCGTTTCTGCGCCAGCGGCTCACCACCGGTCACACAGACATGGCGAACACCATAGCTGACTACTTCGGCAATGATATCGTCGATGTCATGCCATTGCCCGCCGTGAAAGGCGTACTCGGTATCGCAGTAGCGGCAGCGCAGCGGACACCCGGTTAGGCGCACAAATACCGTCGGCCAGCCCGCCGCCTCGGCCTCGCCCTGTAACGACAGAAAGATTTCAGTAATCTTCAATCGCGGCAACGGCGACTGTACGATCTCACTGGGAATGGCGGCTGCAGAGGTCATGACAAGATCGGGTGGCCCACTGCTAGGGGCAGTAGGCCCGAAAAATCAGCGCAGCTGCTGGCCGAGCTGGATGGACTGAAGGCGATCTTGCGCCAACCGAGCAGCGTCGCTACCAGGGTACTTCGAGACTACTTGCTGCAACGTCTGCTGCGCGTCCTTGGTCTTGCCTTCGCCATACTGCGACAGACCCAACTTCAACAGGCCGCCGGCTGCTTTATCGTGGTTGGGATAACGGTTGACCAAATCACGAAACTGCGTTTCCGCCAACTGAAAATTACGGGTTGCGTAGTAGCTCTCGCCGAGCCAGTACAGCGCATTGGGCGTGTAAGCGCCATTCGGATATGCCTGCAGAAAGCTCAGAAACAGCTGCGAGGCATCGTCGTACTTCCCATTTTTGAGTGCATCGAACGCTTTGTTATAGGCGCTGCGCTCATCGGCGGTGGTAGCCTGCGCACCCGGCTCTGCTTGAGCAGAAGGCGACTGCGCGGACGTGGCCGCGGTACCAGGCTTACTTGCATCGGCCGCAGGCGCGGCAGAACCGGAAGCGGCAGGCAGCGACGGCGTCGCACCTCCCTGCAGCCGATTAATCCGCCCATCCAGATCCAGATACTGGTCCTTCATCTGCTGCTTGAGCTGATCGTTCTCGTGTTGCAGCTGTTCGACCGTGCCCACCAGGTTCTGCATCTGCGAACGCAGCGCGTTGAACTGGTTTAACAGCTCAAGGTTAGCCTGTGGATTGGCGGCCTGTTGCTCAAGCGCGGCAACACGATCGGCCAGGCTCTGGCGTTGCGCGTACGCCGGCGCGGCGACCACGAGGGTCGCCGCGACGAACAGGGTGACTAGCCCGAAACGCATCGTCTTACTTCGCGGTGTAAACAATCTCGGTACGGCGGTTCTGCGCCCAAGCTGCCTCGTTGGAGCCAGTGGCAACCGGACGCTCTTCGCCGTAGGAGACTACCGTCAGCTGGCTGGCCGAACCGCCGCTGGCCTGCAGTGCCGAGGACACCGCATTGGCGCGGCGTTCACCCAGACCCAGGTTGTACTCACGCGAACCGCGCTCGTCGGTATTGCCCTGCAGGGTAATGCGAGCCGAAGGACGGTCACGCAGATACTTGGCGTGGCAGGCGATGATCGCCTGATACTCTGGCTTGACTTCTTCCTTGTCGAAGTCGAAGTACACGACGCGCTGGCGCAAGCAGGCATCGGTATCAAGATCGTTCGGGCCGTACAGGCCGGAAGTGGTCGGCGGCGGCGGAGTAGTCGGGCCCGTCTCAGCCGGCGGCGGCGGCGGCGGGGTCTCCTTGACCTTCTTCGAGCAGCCGGCCAGGGCGGCCACAGACAACAGAGAAACAAGCAGTACGCGAGTGGACTTGTTCATGACGATACCTTTGGTGGCTCCTAAGCCGGTGATGGGTACAACGCAGCGAAATATTAACATTAATGCGCGCTACGGTAAGGCCCCCATGCGGGTTCTCTTACATCGCCATCAGCTAGCACCAGACGCTGGCGCACACGCGCATCGGCGGATACGACGTACAACACACCACGGCCTCCCTCACGGGCAGCGTAAAGCACCATGCTGGCGTTCGGGGCGAAGCTCGGCGACTCGTCAAGCGAGCCCGGCGACAGCGTACTCCAGGTAGGCGTACCCAGGCTGCGGTCCATCAGCGCGATGCGGTAGTTGTTGCCGTTACCCTGTGCCATCACGATCTTCTTACCGTCGTAAGACACGCTCGCCGTCGCGTTGTAGTTACCTTGGAAGGTCACTCGATTGGACGAGCCGCCCGTGGCCGGCACCTGATAGATCTGTGGGCGACCGCCTCGGTCGGAGGTGTAATAAATGGATTGGCCATCGGGGGCCCAGGTCGGCTCGGTGTCGATGCCAAAGTGATTGGTCAGCTGGGTCAGCTGCTTACTACCCAGGTCCATCACATAGATCTCCGGATTGCCGCTACGCGACAGTGCCAGCGCCAACCGCCGGCCGTCCGGCGAAAACGCCGGTGCGCCGTTAATGCCTCGGAAGTTGGAGACCAGCTCGCGCGCGCCAGTGGCGATATCCTGCACATAGATTGCGGAATTACCGCGTTCGAAACTGACGTAGGCCAGTTTGCGACCGTCCGGACTCCAATTCGGCGACAGCAGCGGCTCAGCGGAGCGCACGATCGTCTGCGGGTTATAGCCGTCCGAATCAGCCACCATCAACGCATAGCGCGTATTGGCGCCGGAACCGACTGCGGTGACATAAGCGATACGCGTCCAGAACGCGCCGCGCACACCGGTGATCTTCTCGTAAATCGCATCGGCCATCTGGTGGGCAACGTCCCGCATGGCATTGGCACGCGCAGTCATCGCCAGGCCGAGCAAACGCTCCCCCTTAGCCACATCAAACAGCTCGTACTCAACCCTGTAGGCACCCTCACCCGCATCAAGCACGCGCCCAACTACCAAGTAGTCCTGCTTCAGTGCACGCCACGCCGGATAATGAATATCGCTGCCGCGAGTTGGCTGCTCTGGCATCTGCGCGACAGGCAGCGTGCGAAATTGACCGGACCGGTCTAAATCGGCCCCCACAACCTGAGATACATCGGTCTGTGGTGCAGTCGCGGACCCCTGATACGGCATCGGCACCACCGCAATCGGCGTGGCAGACGCACTGCCGCCGACGATATCAATGGTTAAGCCCTGCTGCTGCGCCAATGCGGCGAACGGCAGCAGCAAGGCAGCAAACAAGGCCAGCCAGCGCGACGATTTCTTCATGGATCGCTCAGTGAATCCTAGGGAAAGTTGTGAATGAATAACAATCAGACGGTGAACAGTTAGGCAATCGTGAACAACGTCGCGTGAAGGCCGCGCCGAAGTCCACCCCACGGCGGGCTCGCGCTCACTTTAATGATCCTGGGCGGTAAAGTTAAAGTTCAGATCGCGCGCAAACACCGACTCAAATCCCCGATACGGTAGCGGTTGGGCTCGCAGCACCGCCGCCTCAATCGACCGCTTGCCCGCGTCGTCAAACGGACAGTTAGGCGCCACCTCGGCCTGGATCACGGTACCGCCCGGTACTTGTCGAATGTGGATCGTACACTTCTGCCCCAGCGGCACCGAGTCGGGACGTATCCACTGTGCCAGCACTGCCTGCTGGATCGCCGCAGCATACTTGGCCGACAGATCGTTGCTCGTGCCTCCGGCCCCCGGCGCAGCCGGTGCACTTGTCGCCTCAGCGCCAGCCGTCGCCTGCTGCGCACGGGCGGCCGCCAGCTGACGCAACTTTTGTTGAGCCAGCGCGGCCTGCTTCGCATCGCGGGCCATTTGCGCCTCCAATTGCTCACGTTGCTTACGTAATTCGGCCAGTTTCTTATCGCGGTCAGCCTGAGCTTTAGCCTGGGCTTGAGCTTGAGCCTGCTGCTCGGCAGCCTTCTTTTTATCGGCATCGTCCTGCTGCTGCTTGGCCAGGCGCCGCTGCTGCTCGGCCTCTTCTTGGCGCTTACGCTCAGTTAGGTCGATCTGCTCCTGACGACGTTTGGCCTCCTGCTCCTGCTGGGCCTTCTGCTCGGACTCGGCCATTGCGCTGACCTCGTCCTGATCAACCGTGTCTGGCTGCGCGACGCGCTCTTGCGCATTGGCCTGCTGCGGCGTCGGCGCATCCTGCGGGCGCGGCTCAGGAATCGGCTGCGGCGGCGGCACGGTATCCTCCGGCACGGGCGGCGCAACGGCCGTCGCCGCTGGCGGCGGCGGAGTGAACGGCTCAGCCTCCGCCTTCAGTGCCTGGCGAGCTAAACCGGTATCAGCCGCGGACACGTCCAGGCTTGCCTCCAAAGATGGGTTGCCGGCAGCCGCCTCGGTGGCACGCTCGGGTGACCACAGCCAGGCCAGGGTAAACACCAGCACCACCAGTGCATGCACCAGCAAGGCGAGCAGAACCGGGCGACCCCAGTCGCCTTCGCCACCGGGTTGCCGAGGGAGCGCGTTAGCGTGCATTGCCGCCTGAATCTGAAATCAGACCAACTTTCTCGACCTTGGCCTGCTTAATCGCGTCGATCGCATCCATGATCTTCTGATACGGCACCTCGCGGTCGCCAGCCACCACTACACGAGCCTGCTTATCCTGAGCCACGATTGCGGCCAGCTGCGCCTGCAACGTGGCCGAATCCATTGTCTTGGGCTTGTCTTTGGGAAGCTGCAGCGCGAGCTTGCCATCGGCAGAGACCACCACCACGATCGGGTCCTTACGACTCTCTAGGGCCTTGGCACGCGAATTCGGCAGGTTGACGTCCGTGCTCAGCGTGAGCAGCGGGGCGGTCACCATGAAAATAATCAGCAGCACCAACATCACGTCGATGTACGGCACGACGTTGATCTCGGACTTAAGTTTGCGCTTCTTACGGCGGGAAATGCCCGACATCATGATGGCTTACTCGTCGCCGCCAGACTGGCGCTGCAGAATCGAGCTGAACTCGTCGGCAAAGGTGTCGTAGCGTACCGATAGCCGCTCAACCCGGGTGGTGAAGCGGTTGTAGGCCCACACTGCCGGAATCGCCACAAACAGACCGATTGCGGTCGCAAACAGTGCCTCGGAGATGCCCGGCGCAACCGAGGCGATACCCGCCTGCTCGCCGGTACTGATCATGTCATGCATGGTCGCCATGATGCCGAACACGGTACCAACCAAGCCAACGTACGGAGCCGTCGAACCGATGTTGGCGAGCAATTCCAAGTTGTGTTCGAGCTGATCAACCTCGCGTGCAAAGGTCACCCGCATCGCGCGCTGTGCGCCTTCCAACTGGGCGCGACCATCGAGCCTGCGGCGGTCACGCAGACGCGCGAACTCGCGGTAACCTGCCTCAAAAATCGCCTCCATGCCACCGACGCTACGGTTACGATCGGTCGCCGCCGAATACAGCTTACCCAGATCCGCCCCAGACCAGAAGCGGCTTTCAAAGTCCTCAGCCTCGCGATTGGCTTGTTTGAACACGCGGCCTTTACGAAAAATAATCACCCAGCTGATGAACGAACCGACCAGCAGCACCAGGACGATGATTTTGACTGGGATACTGGCGCGGGCAATCAGCTCCAGATAGTTGATACTGCTGGCGTGGGCGACCGTGGCGGCCTGCGCGGCCGCACTGGTGACGTCCTGCGGCAGCGCTTCCACCACCGAGTCCTGCAGGGCCAGGAGCAATGCGATCGACATCCGTTTTTTCCTCAGTCTTCGGATTCTTGGGTTTCGAATTTCTTAAACATGTCAAACAGGACATCGTCCATACCGCGCGGACGGAAGCTGCTCGCGCCGAGCGCCGCGATCCGCACCCGGGCGGTGGTCAGTGTCTGTCCAGCGCAGCCAATCACCTGGAAGAATTCCAGACTGGCGCGCCGACACCGACGCAGCACCACCGAGACCTCCAGCATGTCGTCAAGGCGTGCCGGCTTAAGGAAGTCCAGCTCCATCGCGCGCACCGCAAACACGAGATCGTATTCATGGCGCATGCGATCCTGACCGAAGCCCAGCGCACGCATCCATTCGCTGCGCGCGCGTTCCATGAAAGCCACGTAACGCGCGTGGTAGACCACGCCACCGGCGTCGGTATCTTCCCAGTAGACGCGTGTCGGCCAACTGAATAGCTTGGCCTGGAGAGGTAAAAACGAGCTCGCCATCAGAACAGACTCTCCGACTCTCCAAATCCCACCCTGCCATCACGTCTGGGCTGTAAACCCAGGTGCAAATAGGCCTTACGGGTCACCATGCGGCCTCGCGCGGTGCGAATTAAAAAGCCTTGTTGAATAAGATAAGGCTCAATCACGTCTTCCAGCGTCCCGCGTTCTTCCGATAGCGAGGCCGCCAACGACTCCACCCCGACCGGACCGCCGTCGAAGTGGTCAACGATGGTGTGCAGCAGACGCCGGTCGAGTTCATCAAAACCCTCTGGATCGACTTTGAGCATGGCCATCGCCGCCTGCGCGATGTCACGATCGATATGACCGTTGGCGCGGACCTGGGCGTAATCGCGCACCCGCCGTAACAAGCGGTTGGCAATACGCGGTGTGCCGCGTGAGCGACGGGCAACCTCGGCGGCACCTTCGCCGGTGCAGACAATCCCCAAAATTGAGGCGGATCGGGTCACGATCCGGGTCAGCTCCTCCGGCGAGTAAAACTCCAGCCGCTGGACAATGCCAAAGCGGTCGCGCAGCGGAGCGGTCAACAGCCCGGCCCGGGTGGTCGCCCCGATCAACGTGAACGGCGGCAGATCGATTTTGATCGAGCGCGCAGCCGGACCCTCGCCGATCATGATGTCGATCTGGAAATCTTCCATCGCCGGATACAGTACCTCCTCGACGACAGGGGAGAGGCGGTGGATCTCATCGACAAACAGCACGTCGTGCGGCTGCAGATTGGTCAACAGCGCCGCCAAATCGCCGGCTTTCTCGATCACCGGGCCTGAGGTCACCCGCAGGTTAACTCCCAGTTCGTTGGCGATGACGTGGCTCAATGTGGTCTTGCCGAGCCCGGGCGGCCCGAAGATCAGCACATGGTCCAACGCCTCGCCTCGACTGCGGGCAGCCTCAATATAGATCGACAGCTGCTCACGCACGGGCTGCTGGCCGAGATAGTCAGCCAGTCGCTTGGGACGGATGCTGGCGTCGGCCGCAGCGTCCTCACGGGTAGCATTGCTGTCGATGATGCGATCCATGGATGCCGATGAGGCGAACTCGGGGTCAGAAGTCGGTAACGGCATAGTATCGGGCCGCAACCCGCTCGGCGTCACCTGTTGCCGATACGCCTCAAATCTCCACCTGTGCACCCAACTCAACCAGCCGGTTGCCCGGGATCCTAAAGAAACCCGTAGCCGGGGCGGCGTTGCGATGCATCAGCGCGAACAGCTTGTCGCGCCAGATCGGCATGCCGCGGTTGGCACTGGCCACAATAGTCTCTCGACTGGCAAAAAAAGTTGTATCCATCGGATCGAAGTAGACGCCGCCCAAATCGCACGAACGCATCAGCGCCAGCGGCACGTCGGGGGTCTCCATGAAACCAAAGCGGATATAGACGCGATAGAACTCGTCGCCGATCGACTCTATTTTGAGCCGTCTGCCCGCCAGCGCATACGGAATCGGTAACGTCTCTACGGTCAGGAACACGTTGCGTTCGTGCAGTACCTTGTTGTGTTTGAGGTTGTGCATCAACGCATGCGGGACCACCATCGGGTCAGCGGTCAGAAACACCGCAGTGCCGGGAACCCGCACAGGGGGGGCGAGCATCAATCCGGGCAGGAAGCTGTCGATACGAATACCGTCCTTACGGATCTCCTCGCGCAGCAGCGCGCGGCCGCGCCGCCAGGTACGCATCAGGGTAAATACCACCAGGCCCAATGCCAACGGGAACCAGGCCCCCTGTAGCAATTTGGCGCCGTTGGCGACCACAAACGCCAGCTCGATCAAGAAGAACAACACGCACAGCGGCAGCACCCAGCGCCGCCAGCGCGGCCATAGCGAATGCGCAACAAGAGCCAGTAACAAGGTATCAATCAGCATGGTCATCGACACCGAAATGCCGTATGCCACCGCCAGGTTGGTCGAGCTGCGGAAAACCAGCACCAGTGCGATCACCATGACCGCCAGCAGCCAGTTGATCCCTGGCACATAGATCTGGCCAATGGTGTCGCTGGAGGTGTGCTTGACCAGCATGCGTGGGATGTAACCCAGCTGCATCGCCTGGCGCGCCACCGAATAGGCACCCGTGATGACGGCCTGTGAGGCGATCACTGCCGCCAAGGTGGCGAGCACGATCATCGGGTACAGCGCCCAGCTGGGCACCGCTTCGAAGAACGGATTTTTTAAGGCAGCCGGATGCACCAGCACCAACGCGCCCTGCCCCAGGTAGTTCAACAGCAAACATGGCAGCACAAAGAAATACCAGGCGTGGCGGATCGGTCGGGCGCCAAAGTGGCCCATATCCGCGTACAGCGCCTCACCGCCCGTCACCGCCAACACCACCGCGCCGAGAATGAAAATGCCGTGCCAGCCGTGGTCCATGAAAAAACGCACCGCCCACCAGGGGTTAAACGCTTTCAGTACTTCCGGCGCGTCAAAGATGTTCCAAATACCGATCAGGGCCAGCGACAAGAACCAGATCGAGGTGATCGGCCCGAATACCTTGCCTACCTTGGCGGTACCGAAGCGCTGTGCCGCAAACACCAGCACCAGCACCGCCACAGTGATGGGCACGATGAACGGATGCAGAGTGGGCGCAGCGATCTCCAACCCCTCTACCGCGCCCATCACCGACATCGCCGGCGTGATCACGCCGTCGCCGAAGAATAACGAGGCACCGAAGATGCCCAGGATGCCAACCACATAGACCGAGCGCGAGCCCGGCTTTAAGGTGCGCTGGGCCAGTGCCATCAACGCCATGATGCCGCCTTCGCCATCATTGTCAGCACGCATGATGATCGTCACGTACTTCAGGGTAACGGTAATCATCAGCGCCCAGAACGCCAGTGAGAGCACGCCCAGCACCGTGTCATGGTCACTCGCCAGACCGTAGTGCGGCGAGAACGCCTCCTTCAGCGTGTAAAGGGGACTGGTACCGATATCACCGAACACCACGCCAATCGCACCCAGCACCAGAGCGAAACCACCCTGGGGCTGTACGTGACCTGTGGAATTACCGTTACCGTGGGGAACTGGGGGAGATTGGGACATGACAGATGGGAGTCTAGAGCGTGTTATGTGCGTTGAGAGGGATGCAAAGCAATGTGCTCCGCATCGCAAGAAGGCGCGTAGCCACCCTCCAGGCAGCCTGCCTGAACAAGGTGAACGGCATGGTATCGACGTCCCCCAGGGGACGTCCGGCGGGCGGGGCCTTCGAGGGTTCCAAGCCCGTGCTGCGCAATGTGCCTTGAACGCCCGCAGCATGCCCCCTTCTGCACTGCTGACGGCATACGCCACTCATAACAAGGTACATAACGCATTCTTGTCTGGGACGTGAAGAAAATGACGACACCGGCTCAACGCAACGCGGCTTGCAGAGCCTTGCGGATCACGCCGGCGACATCGTCGCCGTCAGCCGCCGCCTCACGCGCCATCCGCGCCGCCTCGGCCGGCTTGTAGCCAAGCTGTTGCAGCGCCACCGTGGCTTCAGAGACGGCATCGCTACCGGCCTGTCCCGCGATCGGAGCTCCGCCGCCGACAAAGTCGGCAGCGCGATCCTTCAGTTCGACCACCATGCGTTCGGCGGTCTTTTTGCCAATACCCGGAATGCGGGTCAGTGCCGTGACATCAGCACTTTGCACCAGCCGCGCGAACTCATCCACACTGACCCCAGACAGCACCGCCAGCGCGATTTTGGCACCGACCCCGGAGACTCGCTGCACATCACGGAACAGCCGCCGCTCACTCTCGCGCAGAAAGCCATACAGCGACACGCTGTCTTCCTTTTGCGCATAGTGCGTGAACAGCGCGACCTCGCGACCGAGATCCGGCAGATCATAGAAGGTGCTCATCGGCGCCTCCAATTCGTAACCTACCCCGCCGACATCAATCACCAGCCACGGCGGCTGTTTATACGCCAGGATGCCGCGCAGACGCCCGATCATGCCCGCCCCTCGCAGACACTGCGGGAGTGGCATTGCACGGGCACCCACCGCACCCAGCCGCCGATCCAGCGCTCCGATTTCCGATCGTCAATTCCTACTGCGCTCATTTGCGGCTCCACGCCTGTTTGGTATCCACGCCCAACCGCTGGGCGGTCGCGCGTACGTGCGCATGTGTAATCGCCACCGCCAGTGCATCTGCCGCATCCGATTGCAGCCGCCCCTTCAGGTTGAGCATGACACCGACCATGTGCTGTACTTGCGTCTTGTCGGCACCGCCCTTGCCAACGAGCGCCAGCTTGATCTGGGTCGGTGCGTATTCGTGCACGGGCAGATCACGCAGCACCACTGCACTGATCGCCGCACCGCGCGCCTGACCACGCCAACTGTTTCTGCTTGCTTTCTCTTTTTCTTTTT